>Ga0272446_1005473_pt1 | contig 13984 bp, 13 predicted proteins | sample YNPCB0061_FD_194587 | JGI IMG/M metagenome (GOLD analysis project Ga0272446, IMG submission 194587) | Hot spring microbial mat communities from Yellowstone National Park, WY, United States - YNP-CB-006-1 | ecosystem: Environmental > Aquatic > Thermal springs > Hot (42-90C) > Sediment | place...
GACTTGAAATGTTGTAGTAATTTTGTCATAGTTTTTTCACCAATGCCTTCTATTTGTTCCAAACTGCTTTTTATGCTATTTTTGCTACGTTTATCTCTATGGAAGGTAATCGCAAAGCGATGGGCTTCGTCACGTATTTGCTGAATAAGCCTAAGCGATTCGGACTTTTTGTGGAGGTGCAGGGGTATCTCATCTTCGGGAAAGTAAATTTCTTCTAATTTTTTGGCAATGCCAATCACTGCCATTTTACCATACACACCCAAATCTTTGAGGGCTTGGCAAGCCGAAGAAAGTTGTCCTTTGCCCCCATCAATCACGATAAGCTGTGGCAAGGGTTGATTTTCTTCTAAAAGGCGTTTGTAACGCCTGCTTACGATTTCGTACATTGAGGCAAAGTCGTTTGCACCCACCACGCTTTTGATATTGAAATGCCTATAATTGCGTTTTGAAGGCTTGCCATTGATAAAACACACCATAGCGGCTACGGGATTAGTGCCTTGAATATTAGAGTTGTCAAAACACTCAATATGGGCGGGCAGTTCGGTGAGGCGAAGGTCTTTTTGCAAAGTTTCCAAAACTCTTTGCGTACTTTCCAAAGATTTTTGGCGGCGTTCTTCTTGTTTTCGCAAAAATTCTTTTTGAGCCAAAAAAGTATTTTTAAGCGATAACTCTAAAAGTTTTCTTTTATCTCCGATTTGGGGTACAACAAAAGTAAGTCCCACAACATTTTCTAAAACGGCTATGTTACTCAAAATTTCTGTGGCGGGGCTGTTGTATTTTTCTTTGAGCCTAAGTGTAGCAAGCAACAAAACATCCTCGTCGCTTTCTTCTAGTTTTTTTTCTACCTCAAAAGTTTCAGCGTGTAATATAGAGCCATTTTGTATGTCAAAGAAATTCACAAAAGCCTTTTCTTCTTCGCTTAGCACAGAAACCACCATTACATCTGTAATTTTCGGATTGACTACCAAAGACTTTTCCTGAAAAATTCGTAGTAACTCTAATTTTTGTTTGTATTCTTGGGCTTTTTCAAATTCTAATTTTTCTGCACATTCATACATCAAGGCTTCCATTTTTTGCCGAACCGCTGTTACATTGCCTTTGAGTATTTGTTTGATTTGCTCAATATCTTCCAAATAATTGGTTTCGGTTTGCAAGCCTTCACAAGCTCCTTTGCAATTTTTGATATGATATTCCAAACAAACTTTAAATTTTTTTTGAGTGATATTTTCTTCCGAAAGATGATACGAACAGGTGCGAATGGTATAAAGTTGTTTGAAAAGTTCCAAAAGGTTGTTCATTGCTCTTACGTTGGCGTAAGGACCAAAAAAAGTACCTTTTTCACGTTCCAAACGGCGTGTAACTATCACGCGTGGGAAAGGCTCTTTGGTGATGCAGATGTAAGGGTAGGTTTTGTCGTCTTTGAGCAAGATATTGTATTTGGGCTGAAATTCTTTTATCAGTGAGTTTTCTAATAAAAGGGCATCTAATTCCGAGCCAACCACTACAAATTCTATTTTTCTAATCTGCGAGACCAATTTTTGTGTTTTGCGTGTATGATTTTGTAAGCCAACAAAATACGAACCCACTCTGTTTTTGAGATTTTTGGCTTTGCCTACATAGATAATGCTTTGGGTATCATCAAAAAACTTATAGACACCCGGTTCAGGTGGAATTTGGCTTAGTATTTCTTTAAAGTCTTGCAAGATGCTTTGGATTTTTTTATTTCAAAGACAAATTTCTTGAAGTTGCAACAAGAGAACAAACAAAATTTGCAATATTTTTTTGGAAAGCTATAAAAATTTTTAATTTTACGCACTCAATTTAAAGCAAGGTTTAACTAAAACTAAAGGATTGTGGAAGAGTACAAAGAAACCAACGAGCGAGCAGCCGATGTTTATTCAAAAAGAGTAAAGGCTGGAAAGAGAACCTACTTCTTTGATGTAAAATCTACGAGAGGTAGCGATTTTTACCTCACTATCACCGAAAGCAAAAAACGCTTCCGTGATAATGGATTTTATTACGAAAAACACAAAATTTTCTTGTATAAAGAAGATTTTGGCAAATTCATTGAGTCATTAGAAGAAGCTATTGCGAAAATCAAGGAGCTAATGCCCGATTATGACTTCAACCAAGTAGTGGAAGAAGATAATTATGAGATTAGCGAAGAAACGCAAGAAAGCGAACTCAAATGGGACTAAAAAAGAGAGGCTCAAAAAGCCTCTTTTTTATGCAAAATAGTTTGTATCGTAAATGGACTACCACGAAGCCGAAAAGTACCTACTGCAAAAATTGCCAATGTTTCAGAAAGTAGGCAATGATGCCTACAAGGCAGGTTTAGAACGTATAGAATTACTTTGCGAAAAATTGGGCAATCCTCAACAGCAATTCAAGAGTATTCATATTGCTGGTACTAATGGCAAAGGGAGTTGCTCGCATTATTTGGCTTCTGTACTGCAAGCCCAAGGATACCAAACAGGACTGACCACCTCGCCGCATCTCAAATCTTTTACAGAACGCATCAAAATCAATGGAAAAGAAATCAATAAACAAGATTTAGCTCAATTCGTAAAACATCATCAAAAATTTATAGAACAAATTGAAGCCTCTTTTTTTGAGGTAATCATTGCTTTGGCTTTTTGGTATTTTGCCAAAGAAAAGGTAGATGTAGCCGTAGTAGAAACAGGTCTTGGCGGACGCTTGGACGCAAGCAATATCTTGCAGCCACTCACTTGTCTTATTACTAATATCGGCTACGACCACCAACAACTTTTAGGCAATACCTTAGCACAAATTGCTTCCGAAAAAGCAGGCATCATTAAACCCAAAACACCCGTAATCATAGGCGAAAAACATCCCGAAACACAGCAAATTTTTCTCAAAAAAGCACAAGCACAAAACGCCCCACTCTATTTTGCACAAGACTATTGGCAGGTACTGGAAGCAAAGCCCGAAAAAGAATTTTTGCAGTTTAAAATAGAGCATCAAACGACAAATGAAATTTTATTACTTAATTCGGATTTACAGGGCAGTTATCAAGCAAAAAATATTTTGGGCGTTTTGCAAACTTTGCAGGTTTTGAACGAAAGAAACCTTTTGAAAACTACCCCACAGGCTTGGCAAGAAGGTTGCCAAAAGGTGGTCAGAAGTACAGGACTAAAAGGACGTTGGCAAATTTTACAAAAATCGCCTACCATTATTGCCGATACAGCTCACAACATAAATGGCATAGAAGAAGTGATAAAACAACTGCTTAGCCTTTCGTTTGAAAAATTGCATTTGGTTTTAGGCTTTATGAACGATAAAGACGTGGAAAAAATCTTGCCTCTCTACCCAAAAGAGGCTTTGTTTTATTTCTGCAAACCCGCCTTAGAGCGTGCAATGCCCTTAGAAACGCTTGCTAAGGTAGCTAAGAAGCTAAATTTGTCGTTTGAACTTATTGAGAACACAAATGAGGCTCTTGGTAGAGCCAAATTGATGGCTTCGCCCCAAGATGTAATTTTTGTGGGTGGCAGTACCTTTGTAGTTGCCGAGGTGGAAGGGTTGTGAGCGTATCAGAAATTCAGCGGGTTTAGGTTCTTAAAATGTCCGTTCATACGCACCAGATGCTTTGTTCTCTCTATTTCTTCGATAATTGGAATAGTTTTCTCTAAATGCTCTACCAAAAACTCTAACCTCTGACTTTCCTCAAACATTCCTAAAAGTTGGTACTCTTGCTCTAAGGAAAGTCCTATTTTGTGGGCAACTTGAAAAGAAAGTGGTTCTTTTGTGTAATCCAAAGGATTTTCTAAACCTAATACGGCATAAAGTTGGTCTATTAGTTCTGTTAATTTGTTTCTCAACAGCCAATCAGAGAGGAAGTTGTTTTCAAAGAACTCTACCTTTCCTCCTGAGTAAAGTTTTCCCGGAGCAGGGTTATCAAAAGTATTGAGTTTAAAGACTCGCAAGCCTTCCGTTTTTATATCCATTCTTCCGTCTGCATATTGATTGCTAAGTTCTACTACTCTCATTTCTGTCCCTAAACTTCGTAAGCTATCTTTGATGTAGGCGGGTATGCCAAATGTTTTGCCTTCTGCAAGGCACTCCCTGATAAGCTGACGATAACGAGGCTCAAAAATGTGTAAATTTAGCCTTTCAGTGGGAAATGCTACCAAATTTAGCGGGAACAGCGGTAGATACGTACTCATTTTGCTTGCAATTTATTTTCAAACACAGATACGAAAAAAAAGTTTAAAATTAGCTCAAATTTCAGTAAAAATGTGTTTGTGATTTCTTTTTTTGTGGAAAAATAAACAATTTTTCGTAAAGGCTTGTATTTTTGCATAGCAATCTAAATTTACACAATATGTACACCAATCAGAGTATTGTAGCCCAAGAATTGCAAGAAATTCAGGCAAATGGCTTATTCAAGCAAGAGCGTATCATCACTACGCCACAAGGAGCAGACATTACAGCCAACGGCAAAGAGGTCATCAATTTTTGTGCAAATAACTATCTTGGGCTTTCTTCGCACCCGAAAGTGATTGAAGCCGCTAAAAAAGCCTTAGATACACACGGTTTTGGTATGTCTTCGGTGCGTTTTATCTGCGGTACGCAAGATATTCACAAAGAGTTGGAGCGAAAAATAGCTGAATTTTTAGGTACAGAAGACACAATTTTGTACGCCGCCGCCTTTGATGCTAATGGTGGTGTTTTTGAGCCTCTTTTCAACGAACAAGATGCCATCATCTCCGACGAACTCAATCACGCCTCCATTATTGATGGCATCAGACTTTGCAAAGCCCAACGCTTCCGCTACAAACACAACGATATGAACGACTTGGAAGCAAAATTGCAGGAAACTAAAAACACTCGTAATCGGATTATCGTAACCGATGGAGTTTTCTCTATGGACGGCACGATTGCCCAATTAGACAAAATCGTAGAACTTGCCGAAAAATACCAAGCCCTCGTAATGATTGACGAGTGCCACGCTTCGGGCTTTATGGGCAAAAACGGCAGAGGAACTCACGAATACCGAAACGTAATGGGTAAAATTGACATCATCACAGGCACACTCGGCAAGGCTTTGGGCGGAGCTATGGGGGGCTTTACAAGTGGAAAAAAAGAAATCATTGAAATTTTACGCCAACGTTCAAGACCTTATTTGTTTTCTAATGCTCTTGCTCCTTGTATCGTGGCGGCTTCTATTGCTGTCTTGGATATGCTTTCAGAAACAACTGCATTAAGAGATAAATTAGAAAACAACACCAAATATTTCAGGCAGAAAATCAGCGAAGCAGGCTTTGACATCAAACCCGGTGAGCATCCTATCGTTCCGATTATGCTTTATGATGCAGTTCTTGCTCAAAAAATGGCTGAAAAACTCTTAGACAAAGGAATTTATGTGGTTGGCTTCTTTTATCCTGTTGTGCCAAAGGGACAGGCACGTATCAGGGTACAAATTTCTGCCGCTCACGAAAGACATCATCTTGACAAGGCTATCACCGCTTTTACCGAAGTAGGGAAAGAATTAGGCGTAATCAGATAAAAATCTTGTAGCTACGCAATGCAGTGCGTGGCTACTATGGTTTATTTCACCAAATCTACCTTGTAGATAAAGTATTTACTTTCACCTTGCCAAGGGAATACCCAATATTTTTCACGATAGTGCAAATTTACTTGCCTACCCGAATATTTTTGTAAATCAGCGATAACTTCTTTTTCAGCAGAATTAACAGAAAACAAAAAACGCTGTGGATTGATTCTTTCTTCTGTACCCTGTCTTAGTTCGCCTTCCCAAGTTTTGAACAGCACGCCTTTATGCGAGAACTTATCTAAAATACCAGCTCTCGTACCTTCGCTATACGTACCAAAAGACATATAAGCAATGTAGGCAATCACTATGGCTAAGATAGTAAATAAGCCTATGAGGGCATACTTCTTTGTTTTACTCATAAATCAGCAGATTTTTTTTCTTCGGAAACAACTTTTGTATCAATCCCTTTTTCTTCTTCTTTTTTTGGAAAGATAAGCGACAGCGTAATGCTTGTAGCCAAGATACTAATAATAATGTAAATAGAATAAACAGGCTGAAAACCAATCGCTTTCAAGGGGTATTCTAATATCATTTTTGCTCCAATAAAAGTAAGTAACACCCCTAAACCATATTTGAGATAGTGGAAAAGGTGCATCACATTGGACAGCAAGAAAAACATTGAGCGTAAGCCCATTATGGCAAAGATGTTTGAAAAATAGGCAATGGGCTGGTCGTGTGTAATGCCCAAAACGGCAGGCACAGAATCAACGGCAAAAATTAAATCGGTAAATTCTACAATCATCAAAACTAAAAACAGCGTTGTCATCATTGTTTTCCCATTCTTCTTCACAAAAAACTTATCTCCTTCGTAATGCGGATAAACCGAGAAATAACGCGAGGCAAACCGAACCACAGGGTGCTTTTGGGGGTCTATTTTCTCCTCGTCATCATCATCTTTTTCAAAGAAGATTTTAACACCCTGAAACACTAAAAAAGCACCAAATAGGTACAAAACCCAATGTATTTGTTTCACTAATTCTATCCCCAAGAATATAAAAATAAAACGCATAATGATAGCTCCCAAAACTCCCCAAAACAGAACTTTTTTGTAGTATTCTTCACGCAAGCCAAAAGAAGAAAATATCAGTATAATAACAAAGATGTTATCAGCCGAAAGAGCATATTCAATAAGATAAGCAGTAATAAATTCTACCGAAATATAATTTCGGTAAATTTGCAGGTTTTCTTCAAAACTCTTATCGGGACTAAGAGCCAGTACGCCTCTATCTTCGATATCCACACGGTTAACGATTTCTTCAAGGTTTTGTGGATTATAAATGAGATGCCCTTCATAACGTAAAAAAACAAAAAAAGCCAAAGCCAAAGATACCCACACTACACTCCAAGCTACAGCCTCCTTAAAGCTAATCGTATGGCTTGACTTAGAAAATACTCCCAAATCCAGAGCAAGCATCAATAGTATGAAAACAAGAAAAGAAGAAAAAAAGAGAGTTTCGCTACTGAACATAGTTTGAAATGTAAATACTTATTGGGAAAGATATAAACTTTTTTGCATTATACGAAAATAAAAGCATTTTTTTTGTCATAGCTATGCCCTACAATTTTTCTGAAAGAATTTTTTGAGCAAAATTTGAATATGAAAGTAAATGTAAGATTTTTATATGAACTTGCAAAATAAATATTTTTTCAAAAAAAGTAACAACCCTTAAAAGATTTTTTTAAGTTTGATTTAAACTCACCAAAAAATAATTCAGTATGGCTGTAGATGTAAGTATTTACGAAAAAATGTTTGCTAATAACCACGAATGGGTGCAAGAAAAATTAGCTCAAAATCCTAATTATTTTGAAGAACTCTCAAAAGGGCAAACACCTAAGTTTCTTTGGATAGGCTGTTCGGACAGCCGCGTACCTGCCGAGGAAGTAACAGGTACAAAACCGGGCGAAATGTTTGTACATAGAAATATCGCCAATATGGTCGTGCATACCGACATTAACCTGCTAAGTGTGTTGCAATACGCCGTTCAGATCTTGCACGTACAGCATATTATTGTCTGCGGACACTACGGCTGTGGCGGTGTCTTTGCTTCAATGAAACAAGAAGACTACGGCTTGGTGAATAAATGGCTGTGGAACATCAAAGAAGTATATTACAAAAATCGTGAAGAGTTGGACAAAATTGCAGATGAAAAGCAGAGAGGCAATAGGTTAGTTGAACTGAACGTAATAGAACAGGTCTATAACCTTGCCGAAACTTCATTTGTACAAAAGGCTTGGCTCAATAGAGAACTTAGCATTCACGGTTGGGTCTTTGACCTGAAAACAGGACTTATCAAAGATTTGAACATAAAATTAGATGAACAAAAAGCCTTGCACCCAATTTTTCACTACAAAGCCACACAAACAAGCTCTTAATTTTTTGAAAGTTGTTTTTGCTCGCCTTCGTATTTAGAAGGGCATTTCATCAATATCTTGTCAGCAATAAACTGATTTTTCTTGTTGAAAGCACCTACTACAACTACCTGCTCCGAGCGTTCAAAATCTTGTGGTTTGGCATCGTTGTAATAGACTTTTTCTCTGCGTCCTTTGTTGTCAATCAGTTCAAAAACAAACAAGTTCGGATTGAGTTTGGGTTCATATTCCAAGCCAACAGGTTTGCCAAAACTATTTTTAGGAAGTTGCCCGATTACGTGAACTTTTTTGTCTTTCCCTTTTTGAGCAAGAGCCTGAGCCTGCGAAAAATCAACATATTCGCTGGCATCTCCCATTGCGACTACAATAAAGCCAACAGCTACGGCAATCGCTACAATCGCTAAAATATGTGCAGGTTTCATATTCTTATTGTTTGAAGGTTTCTTTGTCTTGTTTTTCTAAATTGCTAATTTTTCGGTCTAAACGCACTACATACAACAAAATTCCGAGCATAATCATTGCCAAAACAGCTACTACTACATAAAATTTTTCATCAGTCCTAAAAAAGTTTTCTACGGAATTTTGTGCTAATGCAGGAAAAAAACTGCATACAAGTACCAACACGCTAATTAATTTTCTCATTTCAGATGATTTTTTTTGCAAAACTACCATTTTTAATTTTCTTTACAATGATTTTACTCATTGTTTTACTTTTTTGTTTATGGATTTTCTACCCGAAAATATTGAATGTTACGCCCTCCAACATACCGATAACGAAGCCGATTACTTACAAGAACTTCAACGCCAGACACATCTGAAAGTCCTGATGCCGAGAATGCTCTCGGGGCATCTGCAAGGGCGATTTTTGGCTATGTTTTCAAAATTATTACGCCCACAGCATATTTTAGAAATAGGCACTTATACAGGCTACTCAGCTTTGTGCTTGGCAGAAGGTTTAACAGAAAACGGCAAACTCATTACAATTGATATAAACGAAGAATTAGAGGAATTTACCAAAAGTTTCTTTGAAAAAGCTCAAATGCAAGATAAAATAACGATGCTTACGGGTAATGCTTTGGACATCATTCCTACGCTTTCGCAGATGTGGGATTTGGTTTTTATAGATGCCGATAAAATCAATTATCAAAAATATTACGAACTCGTATTGCCACAGGTACGCACAGGCGGTTGGATTATTGCCGATAATGTACTTTGGTCGGGGAAGGTAGTTGATGAACAAGCACAAGACAAGGATACAAAAGCCATTAGAGAGTTTAACGATTTTGTGCAAAACGATACAAGAGTAAGTAATTTTCTGCTCCCCTTGCGTGATGGACTGCTCATAATGCGAAAACTCCTCTAAATTGCTGAAATTTAGAGGAATTGAAGGTATTTTAAAGTTTATTTGCTCACAGCAATTCTTATGGGGCTAAATTGTCTTTGAGTTTGTGTGTCTTTGATTTGCAAAATATACACACCTTTCTCCAATTCGGCAAGAGGTAGCTCTATGGCTTCTTGCGACAAAAGTTGTGGTTGCCAAGTTCTCACGCTTTTTCCCTGCGTATTACACAACGAAAACTCTACACTACGAATTTGGTTGTTTGTCATTTTCACAAAAAGTTTTTTATCGGCAGGGTTAGGATAAACTTGGAGGTCTTGCAAACCGATTTCGGGGGCTACATTCGTTGCCGTGCTGATAACCATCACGATACGGTCATTATAGACAAGCCCTTTGAGGTCAAGTTTATCAACTACATTAAGGTCTAATTTTACTGCCGAAGTGGAGTCCATCGGGATACCCGCAAAATCTACATTGATAAAATATTTGCCACGTGGCAGATACTCAAATTTAAATTTGCCTGCGGTATCGGTACGGGTAAAGGCTTTGAGAATGTAATTGCCTGTACGCATCAAGATACGCTCATCGAGGGTTGATTGGTTCATAGAAACGCCTGTACCGCCTACTTTCTTACCACGCAATACGTTTCTTTGTCCGTCATTGATTTCTTCTTCCTCAATGATTTCTCCCGTAACTTCGATAAATCCTTCGGTAGCAGTAGGATTAAGAGCCAAAGTAATATTGGCGTTATTTATATTTCCATTAGGAGTAATGATGTCAGCTTCTTGCCAAAATATTTTTCCACCTAAATAGGTAGATAAATCTCCAGCTTCACTTTGGGGTTTGGCTAAAATGGTGTAAGATTTTCCTAATTCTGCCTGATTGACAAAAGTATAATCGCCATTAGCGTTGGTAGTCGTATTGGCTACTTTTAAGAAAGGCAGACCTATTCTTTGCTCTAAAAGAGTAACCTCAATGCCTGCAACATTAGTAGCAACAGAAGTTGTAACTTTTCCGCTCACAGTCAAGTTGGCTCTTACAAAGGTGCTATTTCTTTCTAAAATCAAACTATCCAAGTCCTGATGATAGGCTCTGCATACATAACTGCCAATGGTTGAGGCACTTGCAGTAAAGCTATACGTGTTTGCGGTTGCTCCTGTAATAGGTGTTCCGTTTCTAAACCACTGATAACTTATTCTTGATGGAGTACCTGTAACGCTAAAACTTAGATTTACAGGTGAGCCAGCAGTTATTGAGAGGGTGTCATTTGTGCCTATGATAGCTTGAGGGGCGTAACTCATACCGCTGTTGCCTAATATGCCAAATAAACCTTCCAAATCGCCAAATTGCATTCTATTGAAACTTGCATCTAAAAAAACCACCGACATAGATGTTGTAAAATTCGGAGCAAAACCTGTAAATTGATTGTTAGCAAGGTTAAGGTTGTTCGTATTCTTAAAATCTTCAGGTACAGTGCCTGTAAGTAGGTTTCCACTCAAATTGATATACACTCTATCAGCACCCCAAGTAGTAACAATAAGGTTTCCAGAGAGTTGATTATTGCTCAAATCAATATCTGTAATGGTAGAAGATTCCCAAAGTGAGGCAGGAATAGTTCCTGTGAGATTATTGTTGTTTAGATAAAGGTACAGAATATTGGTTGTTGAGAAATCGGGAATAGCACCTGTAAGGTTATTCTCCTGCAAATAAAGAAATTGTAAGCTAATCGCTCCTGAAAAATCAGGAATACTGCCCGATAGTTGATTGCCTCGTAAAATAAGTTGTTGCAAATTGGCTAAAGTAGTGTAGGCAGCTGGAATATTTCCCGTATATTGGTTGTCAGACAAATCTAATACTTGCAAAGAAGAAGGCACTACTGGTAATGAACCCGATAACTGATTATATCCTAAATATACCCACTGCAAATTAGTACAGCCCGAAAGATTTATTCCATTATTATCGTTGAAATTATTATTATTTAGCTCTAAATATAACAGCGTAGTAATGGACAAGTCAGGGACTTCGCCTGTAAAGTTGTTGCTAATCAAACGAAGATGTTGTAAATTGGATAAAACATTGAAGGTACTTGCAGAGATTGTGCCACTGAACAGATTGTCATTTATGATAAGTTGCTCTAATGCACTTGGCAAAGTCGCAGGGAGGCTTCCTGTAAATTGATTGTTGTTGAGACGAATAACACGAACGGTATTGGATAGATTAGCGGGGAAAGCTCCTGAAAGTTGATTTGCGGATAGTTCTAAAAATTGCAAATTTGACAAAGCACTTAAATCAGGAATACTACCAGAAAGAGCATTTGAACCAAGATAAATATTTACTAAGGCATCAGCCCCAGAAATACTTGGAGGGATAAAACCTACCAGTCCATTATTGTAGAGGTTGATTCCTGTTAGCCTGCCACCAGAAACGGTTACACCATACCAAGCATTTGTTACAGAACTTGCCCCACCCGCTAAATTCCAGCCTGAGTTGTTTGTCCAACCTGCTCCGTTTGTGTTGTTGTAGAGGTCTTCTAGAAATTGGAAATCGGCGGTACTTACTTGGGCTTTTATATTCTGTACAAACATAAAAACGGCTAAGAGTGTGTAAAGTAGTTTTTTCATAGAAGAAAAATTTTGATTGATTAAAGAACCAAAGTAGCTTGTTTTTTTTCAAAAATAAAAAATATTTTACTAATAGCCACTTTTATTTTACAAAATGCAGATTTTCTTTTACTAAAAGAAATGTAGCCCTACCAAGTCTGATATTTTTTCTATGGATTTTAGGGCTTAGAATACTCTCTGACATTCAAGTTTTCGTCTTGCCAAATTACACAAAACCTTATGGCGGGTAGAAGGGTAAAAATAGTATGCCTGATTACCCAAACTTAGGGACTTTAGGTAGTCTTGTTTTTCGTAGGCTAAAACTCCCTCATTGTATAGTTGTAGCCCAACTAAATGTATGAGCCGAATTGTTGCTATTGGTTGGTAGTCGGTAAAGGTTTCTGCTATTTTCTTTTCATCATCTATCAGCCCACCCGAGAAAAATGCGGTACTTTCTACCAATAATTTGTCATCATTGTTGAGATTGGTTAGAAGGAAAACGTGAGTTTTAGTTTCATAATAAATACATTCGTAGCCAAGTTCTTCTAAAAAATATCCGATTAGGGCTGTACCTGTTACACAATTATATTTCCCCGAAACAATAGTTTGGACAAAGTTGGCTGTTTTGTGATATTCTTTCAGGTAGTTTCTGTGCAAAAAATTGAAAACATACTTGATGAAGACTTTATCATTTTTTGTCTTTGATTTTCTCATTCTGATTTTTTGCAAATCTTTACTCACTTTTCTCGTGAAATCTACCTGTATTTTTTCAGATAAGTTTGCTTCCACTTTCATCATACACGATAAAACATCTTGGGCAAACACACTTCCAAAAAACAACAAGGGCAATATGTGAGTAAGAAAAGTTTTCAATGTTAAAAAATTGTTAGTTATTTAACATAAATTTAATAAAAAATTAACAAACAAAAAAATGAAATGTTCATTTTTTTGGGTTTTCTTAATTTTTCATAGTTTTACGTAACTTTTCACGAGATATTTATGGATTTATTTGAGCAAGTCAGGCAAGTAATGCTTGAAGTAGAGGCTTACAACATAAAGCAAGCCCAAGATTTAGAGAACTTTCGTTTGGCATTTATTGCCAAAAAAGGAAAGATACCAGCTCTGATGGACGCAATAAAAAGTATTGCCCCCGAAGAGCGTAAAAAGTTTGGAATGGAAGTTAATAAGCTCAAACAAATTGCTGAGGAAAAATTCAGAGAAAAACAAGCCTATTTTGAGAGCCAAATTGTTGCTCCCGAAAGTAGTTTAGACCTTACGTTGCCACATATCCCCGATACCCTCGCCAATGCTCACCCACTTAGCATAGTACGCAATCGGATTGTTCAAATTTTTGAGCATATGGGCTTCAAGCAATCCGAAGGACCAGAGATAGAAGACGATTTTCATAATTTCACAGGCTTAAATTTTCCCGAAAATCACCCTGCTCGCGAAATGCAAGATACTTTTTTCATAGAAAAAAATCCTGATATAGCTCTGCGTACGCATACCTCATCGGTGCAAATACGGGTTATGAGTACGCACCAACCTCCGATGCGTACTTTTTCGATAGGGCGTGTGTTCCGCAACGAAGCTATTTCGGCAAGGGCTCATTGTATTTTCCACCAAATAGAAGGCTTTTTTATCGATGAAAACGTAGGCTTCGTAGATTTGAAACAAACACTCTATCACTTTGTAAAAGAGATGTTTGGAAAAGATACCCAAATTCGTTTCCGTCCTTCTTATTTTCCTTTTACAGAACCCAGTGCCGAAATAGATATTTCTTGCCTGATATGCAAAGGCAAAGGGTGCAATGTTTGCAAATATTCAGGTTGGGTAGAAATAGGCGGTGCAGGAATGATAGACCCCAATGTATTTATCAACTGTGGTATCGACCCCGAGAAATATACAGGATTTGCCTTTGGTATGGGTTTGGAACGTATCACGATGCTCAAATACCAAATTAAAGATTTGCGACTATTCACAGAAAATGACGTGCGTTTTTTGAAACAATTTGAAGGGATTGTTTAATACACTGTAAGTAGTTCCACAAAATTAAACGTATATTTACATTTTGGTAGTGTACAACAAGTAATGCTAAGG
>Ga0272446_1005474_pt1 | contig 13983 bp, 12 predicted proteins | sample YNPCB0061_FD_194587 | JGI IMG/M metagenome (GOLD analysis project Ga0272446, IMG submission 194587) | Hot spring microbial mat communities from Yellowstone National Park, WY, United States - YNP-CB-006-1 | ecosystem: Environmental > Aquatic > Thermal springs > Hot (42-90C) > Sediment | place...
GGCCCGGGCGCATAGACGACGCTGGTGCCCGGCGGCGCCACGACGCAGCCGGCCAGCGTCGGGGCCGCCACCCCGAGCGTCGCCGTCCTCAGCAGGACCATGCGGCGTCTGAGCCGCGACGTTCCATCCTCTTCGCCCATGCTCGGCCTCCGCCTCCGGGTCGTGCGCCGAGTTTCCGATCCCGCCGGCCCGCGCCGCAAGCCCCAAGCGCGGTGCGCCCCTTCCGCCGCCGGCCCCGGCGGCGCACACTGCCTTCCCCGATGCGGCCGGCGGCGGCCGGCCCGCGCCGCCGTCCCGCCGCAGGAGGACCGGACCGCATGCGCGCCTTCCGCTTCGTCACCGTGGACGTGTTCACCGACCACCGCTTCGGCGGCAACCCGCTCGCGGTCTTCCCCGACGCGCGCGGGCTTTCCGCGGCCGAGATGCAAGCGCTTGCGGCCGAGTTCAACCTCAGCGAGACCACCTTCGTCCTCCCGCCCGAGGACCCCCACCACAGCGCGCGGGTGCGCATCTTCAACCGCGTCGCCGAGATGCCCTTCGCCGGCCATCCGAATGTCGGCACGGCCTATGTCCTGGCGCGGGAGGATGAGGAGAGCCCGCGCGCCTACCGCTTCGAGGAACCGGCGGGCCTCGTGGAGGTGCGCCTCGCGCGCGACGAAGCGGGGCGCGTCCTCGGCGCCGAGGTGGCGGCGCCGCAGCCGCTCTCGCTCGGCGCGCCGGTGCCGGTCGGGATGGTCGCCGCCTGCGCCGGCCTGCCGGCGGAGGAGGTGCGCACCGGCGCGCATCCGCCGCTGCCGGCCTCGGTCGGCAATCCCTTCGTGATCGCCGAGGTCAGCCCGGCCGGGCTGGCCGCGGCGCGGCCCGACCTTGCCGCCTTCGAGCGCGCGCGGGAGGCGCGGCCCGAGATGGGCGGGCGCTTCGCCCTCTATCTCTACGCGCGCGGGGAGGGCGCGTCGCTCCGCGCGCGCATGTTCGCCCCGCTCTCCGGCACATGGGAGGATGCGGCGACGGGCAGCGCCGCCGCGCCGCTCGCGGGGCTGCTGCTCTCGCTCGGCGCGGCGCCGGAGGGACGCTGGCAAGTGGCGCAGGGGGCGGAGATGGGCCGGCCGAGCCTGCTCTCCGTCTCCGCCCGCCGCACGCCCGAGGGCATCCGCACCACCGTCGGCGGCCGCTGCGTGCCGGTGCTGCGGGGGGAGGCGGTGCTCTGACACGCCGGGGGAGGCGCCACGCGCATCCGCCCGCCCCGGCGCCGCGACGGGCCTGGAGCGGTGTCCCCATGGGTGCCACCCGCTCATGCCTTCCGCACGCGCATCCTCGCGCCTCCGGCTGGCGCCCGCCGCGGGCGATCCGCTCTAGAACCCCCGCGCCCGCACCACCCCCGACACCCAGTAGGCGTCGAGGATCACGAAAAGCGCCGCCAGGTTGAGCCCCAGGCCGAGGAGGGGGAAGGCCCTCTCCGCCGCGACCCGCGCGCGGGGGGGCAGCGCCGGAACGCGGAGAGCGAGCAGCAGGAGCGGCAGGAAGGGCAGGAAATAGCGCCCCTGGGTGCCCTGGATGTGGTCCGCGCCGAGCGGCGTCCCGGTGAGGTAGAGGGCGGTCTCGACCAGGGCCGCGAGCCCGGCGGCGAGGAGGATCCACCACGCGCGCTGCCAGGCCCGCGGCAGCGGCTCATCCCGCCGCACCGTCACGACCGCCAGCGCGAGCATCAGCACCGCAAGCGCATAGAGGGGCAGCGGCATCAGGATGGTGTTCCAGCCGAACCGCCCGATCGCCTGGAGCGCATAGACGGGCAGGCGCTCGAGGAAGCTCGAGGCGAGCACGCCGGCGTAGCCGAGGGGGGCGGCGAGGATGACGCCGAGCTGCTCGCCCGGCCGGGCCGTCACGGCCTGCTCGAGCGTGCGGCGCGAGACGATGGAATACTGGATCTCCGCCCCCCGCCCCAGGGCGACCCAGGCGAGGAAGCAGCCCGCGCCGACGATCATCGCGGCGAGGAGCAGCCACTGCCGCGCGCCGAGACGCAGCCTCGCATCCGGGATGCCCGCGGCGAGGATCGGCAGGTAGACCCCCTTGGCGAGGGCGAGCAGCGCGCCGGCGACGGGGGTCAGCCGCGCTTCGCCCCGCCCCAGCGCCAGCCCCGACGAGGCGCGCATCGCGAGCGCGATCCCGACGAAGCCGAGGCCGATGATCGTCGCATCGGCCGAGAGCGAGCCGAGAAGCGAGGGCACCATCGGCAGCAGCGCGACCGCGAGCAGCGCGCGCCTGCCGAACGGCATCAGCGCCACCGCGAGCAGGATCAGGCCGACACCGGCCAGACCGTTGACGAGACGCCCGGCATAGAACATCGCGAGCGGGGGCAGGCCGGCCTCCCGCACGAGCAGGATGCCAAGGGCCTGCGGCGCATACATGCTGGGCGCGTAGGGCGCCATGTTCGGGAAGGAGACGAAGACCGACGGTCCCGGCGCGGCGCTGTCGCGCAGGGCGGCGAGGACCTCGCCGGCGTCGAAGACGACGGGCTCGGACGGGGTGCGCTGCGGCGGGAAGCGCCGTTGCGCCAGCGCGGCCACTGCCTCGGGAAGCGGATATCCGAGGCCCCCCTCCCTCGCCACCGAGACGATGCCGCCAAGCGATACCTGATAGGCCTTGTAGAAGTGGAAATCCTCGTCGGCGACCTGGAAGGGCGGCGTCGCCACGACATGGAGGAGCGTCGCCACGACGAGGATCCAGCGCAGCATCGGCGCGCCGGGCATCGCGGAGGCCGCTCCCGCCGCCGCGGCCGGGGAGCGCGCCCGGCCCTTGGGCTCCGGGCCTCGGTCGGGGCGGTCCGGGGCCGCCGCTTGGTCGTCGCGCACCTCGCCGGATCCCTCGCTGCCTCGCCGGCCCCCGTCGCGGGCGGCCGATGCCCCGGTCCGGGGTGCGGTTCCGGGGAAAGGGGCAGGATGCGGCACCGCGGGCCGCCATGGAAGGGCCGCGCGCCGGGCGAGGCGCCCCTCACGCCCTGACCGGCCGCACCGTCGCGAGGATCGCCGCGCCGAGGCCGAGGAAGACGAGCACCGTCGCCATGCCCGCCCGCTGGCTGCCGCTCGCCGCCGTCACCGCGGCCAGCACCGCGGGGCCGAGGAAGCCGGTGATGCGGCCCGAGAGCGCGAAGAGCCCGAAATGCGCCGCGCACTCCGCCTCCGGCGCCATCCGCGCCATCAGCGTGCGGGAGGCCGCCTGCGCCGGCCCCATGAAGATGCCGAGCGCCATCGCCAGGCCCCAGAAGACCGGCTTGCTCTCCGTCAGCAGCAGCAGGGCGCCGAGCAGGATCATCGCCACCAGCGCGACCATCACCGTCCGCTTGGAGCCGAGCCGGTCCTCGATGAGCCCGAACCCGGCCGCGCCCAGCCCCGCGGTGACATTGAGCGCGATGCCGAAGAGGAGGATCTCCTCGAACCCCATGCCGTGCACGCCGGCGGCGAAGATCGCGCCGAAGGCGAAGAGCGTGTTCAGCCCGTCGGTGTAGAAGAGGCGGGAGAGGAGGAAGCGCAGCATGTGCGGCCGGCGCCTGAGCCCGCCGAGCAGCCGGAGGGTCTCGGCGAGGGCGTTGGCCATCGCCGGCCCGACCGCAAGCCGCGCGCCCGGCGGGTCGGGCACGAAGACCAGCACCGGCCAAGCGAAGACCAGCGTCCAGGCGGCGACCAGCAGCGCGGTTGCGCGCACATGCTCGCCCTGCCCGCGGTCGAGGCCGAAGGGCGAGGGGTCGGGCTGCACCAGCAGCACCAGCGCGATGGCGAGGCAGGCCAATCCGCCCGCATAGCCGAGGCCCCAGGCGAGGCCCGAGACGCGCCCCATGTGCGCGGGCGTCGTCACCTCCGGCAGCATGGCGTTGTAGAAGACGGTGCCGAGTTCGAAGGCGACGGTCGCGATGCCGACGCAGGCGAGCACCCAGAGCGTCCAGGAGGGTTCCGGCGCGGCCAGCCACAGGAGGGCGGTGGAGGCGGCCATCACCGCCGTGCAGGCGGCGAGCAGCGCGCGCCGGTGCCCCGCCCGGTCCGCGACCGCGCCGAGCGGCGGCGAGAGCACCGCGATGGCGAGCGCGGCGAGGGTCTGCATCCAGCCCCATTGCGCCTGGCCCGTCGCCGGATCGGGGGCCACGCCCTGCGTGAAATAGGCGGCGATGACGAAGGTCGAGACGACCGTGGGGAAGGCGCTGTTCGCCCAGTCGAAGCTCGCCCAGGCGATCGCCTTCGGGTTCATGCGCGCGGGCCGCGCCCGCTACTCCTGGCCCGCGGCGGGGCCGCCCTGCGCGGGCAGGGAGATGCGCGTGATCGCCCATTGCACCGCGGTCTGGCCCTCCTCGGCCTGCAGCACGATCTGGGCGCAGCGGCGCGGCTCGGCGCCGAGATAGACGCTGTCCTCGATGGACAGCCGCGCCCCCTTGGCGCGCAGCCGCCACCCCCCGCCCGAGGGCAGGCGGAGCAGCGCCGCGCTTTCGTCCTGCACCGTGGTCGCGGAGACGCCCGGATGGAGGTGGAAGCGCACGGCGAAGGAGGGCACGGGCCTGTCGGCGGGCAGTTCCACGACATCCTCGCCGCGCAGGTCGTCCCCCGATTCGGCGAGGTAGAGGCGGCGGCGGTGCACCGCGCCGAAGGCGCGCCGCCAGCCGTCATGGCTCGCCTCCAGCCATTGCGCGCCACCGGCTTCGTGGCGGGCCGTCTCGACCTGCTCGGGCCGGCGGCCGAGGCCATCGGGGCGGAGTTCGGCGGAGTTGGTGTCCGACAGGACCAGCGTCGAATGCGCCGCGGTGGAGCGCAGCGCGTCCCGCCAGGCGTCCTCGGCCGCCGGGGCGGCGCCGCAGTTCACGATCATGCGGTCGCGGCCGACCGACATCTCGAAGGCCAGCGTCCCGGCATGGGCGAAACGGTCCGCCCCGGCGGGCAGGCCGCCCGCGGCGGCCGAGCCGGGCCGCGGCGCCGGCGGGGCGCCGGTGTCCACGATGATCAGCGTGCGGCCGGCCTGCATGCGCTGGAAGCCGGTCTCGGGCAGGTCGGCGGGCGCGCGGCCGCGCGCCTGGCCCTGCGTCAGCACGAGGTCGAGCAGCGCCGAGCCCTCCTCGCGCGAGCCGTTGAACAGCGCGAGCCCGCCATCCCCGTGCCGGAACAGGCGCAGCGCGGGGGCGGCGCGGTCCATCACCGCGGCGAGATGCGGCGGCGGCTCCATCCCCGCCCCGTGCAGCAGGTTGCGGATCTCGATCAGGTCCTGCAGCGCGAGCAGCTGCATCGCGGGGGAGCGCTCGACATGCCCGCCATCGGGGTGGAACTGGCGCTCGATCTCGGCCGGCAGGAAACGCGCCGCGCGCTGCAGGTAGCCATCCTCCTGCAGCGCGATGGCCGCGGCCATGGCCCCCTTGAGGGCGACGAGCGCGCCGCGGTGCTCCGCCTCGGCCGGCAGGGCGGCGGCGAGGTCGCGCGCATCCTGGGCCATGCGCGTCATCACCGCGCGGCGGAAGCCGTCCTCGGCGGTGGCGGCGAAGAAGTCCCAGTGGCCGAGCCAGGCCGAGAGCCGCGCGCCCGCCACCTCGGGCGCATCGGCGATGGGCTCGTCGGCGCCGCGCTCGAGCCAGTCCTCGGTCAGGGCGCGGGCGTGAAGCCGGGCGGCATCGGTGCCGAGCGCCCGGAGGTCGCGCATCCAGGTGAAGCCGTGCGCGGCGGCGCGCCAGGCGGGCGAGCCGGACGGCCCATCCCATCCCTCGGCGCCGGCGAGTCCGGGGCGAAGCGCGCGGGCGGTGCCGGCCACCTCGAACTCCCCGCGCAGCAGCCGCGCGCCGCGCGCCGCATCCCCGGGCCAGAGGTCGCGGAAGGCGCGCGCCGGCGCCTCCGGCACCCGCACCGGCTTGAGGCGCGCGAGCTTCTGCCGTGCCCCGCGCAGGATGCCGATCATGCCGCCCGCCTCTCGGTCCCGCGCAGGGCCGCGATGGCGGCGGCGTAGTCCCTCTGGCCGAAGACCGCGGTGCCGGCCACCAGCACATCCGCCCCCGCCTCGAGGCAGCGCGGCGCGGTCGCCGCCGTCACGCCGCCGTCCACCTGCAGGTGGATGGGCCGGCCGGTGGCCGCGATCATGCGCCTGAGGGTTGCGATCTTCGGCAGCAGGCTCTCGAGGAAGGACTGCCCGCCGAAGCCCGGGTTCACCGTCATCACCAGGATCAGGTCGGCAAGGTCGAGGACATGGGCCACCGCCTCGACCGGTGTCGCCGGGTTCAGCACCACCCCGGCCTTCTTCCCGAGGGCGCGGATGGTCTGCAGGGAGCGGTGCAGATGCGGCCCGGCCTCGGGGTGCAGGGAGATGATGTCCGCCCCGGCCTCGGCGAAGGCGGCGAGGTAGGGATCGGCCGGCGCGATCATCAGGTGCACGTCGAAGGGGATCGCGGTGCGCGCGCGCAGCGCCTTCACCACCGCCGGGCCGAAGGAGATGTTGGGCACGAAGTGCCCGTCCATGATGTCGAGATGGAGCCAGTCCGCCCCGGCGGCGGCGATGGCCTCGACCTCCTCCCCGAGGCGGGCGAAGTCGGCGGCGAGCAGCGAGGGGGCGATCAGCGGTGCGGGCACGAATCCCTTGTAGCCCCTTGCCTTCCGCACCGACAACTGGCGGCCGGGGCGCGCCGCCCCGCCGCGGGGCCGGGAGGCGCCCGCCCCCCGGTCAGGCCGCGCGGCGGCGGCGCCGGGCGGCGCCGAGGCCGAGCAGCCCGGCGCCGAGCAGCGCCAGGGTCGCGGGCTCGGGCACCTGCGCCACGGGCGCGGGCAGCAGCACGGCGTTGGTGGTGACGAGCAGGCAGTTGCCGCAGTAGAGCGAGCCCCCGCCACTGGCGAACACCTCGCTCAGGTTGATCCCGCCCGTGGGCGTGGCCTGCGAGTCGCCGTAGATGAAGAAGCCGGTGCCGCCGCTGCCGAAGGAGGCATAGAAGTCGGACATCCGGCCGGAAGGGTCGAAGGTCACGTCCGCGGAGCCGGAAGCTGCGGAGAGGTCGGCGATGCTCCAGTTCCGGCTGCCCGTGACCAGCGAGAAGGACACGAAGGCGTCGCGCCCGGTCCTGGTGTTGTCGAAGACCGCCTCGCCCGAGAGGGTGGGGCTCGCCGGCAGCCCGAAGGGCAGGGCCGGGCCGGCATGGACCCAGGTGCCCGAGATGGTGAACTCGGTCTTGACCAGCGCAGCCTCGGCCGGCTGCGGTGCGGCCAGGGCGAGCCCGGCCGCCATCATGGCGGCGCCTGCGGTGCGAAGAAGATTCCTCATGGTCAAGACTCCGGATCGAAAGCCAGCCCCCGGACCCGCCGGCCGGCACGCATGCCGGCGAGCAGACCCGCATGCCGACGCCAGACCCCACGCGCCGGCGGCAGGCCCGCTCGTTGGCAAAGCCCGTTTTTGCAAACCCCGTTCCAGAATCCAGGGGCCTGATTCGCATGATGTTTTTTGGGGTGCGGCCGGCTGCCGGCGCGGGGGTGTCAAAAAAACCGACACCATCGCCGGCGTGGCGACGCTGTGCGCGGAATGGTCCGGCGGCGGCCGGGGCTCGGTCAGACCGGCAGGGCGGTGGTGCTCTTGACCCGTTCCATGGCGAAGCGGGACGTCACCTTGCGGAGCGCCGGCACCTGCGCCGTCAGGCGCCGGTAAAAGGCGTCGAAGGCCTGCATGTCCGGCACCACCACCCGCAGCAGGTAGTCCACGTCGCCGCCGAGCCGCCAGCACTCCACGACCTCCGGCATCCGCGCCACCGCCGCCGCGAAGGCCTCGATCCAGGCCGCGGAGTGGTCGCCCGTCTCGATGGCGACGAAGACCGAGACGCCAAGGCCCACCTTCTCGGGGTCGACCAGCACGACCCGGCCGGTGATCACGCCCTCCTGCTCCATGCGGCGGATGCGCTTCCAGCAGGGGGTCGGGGTCAGGCCCACCTCCTTGGCGATGTCGGCCAGCGAGAGCGCCGCGTCGCGCTGGATCAGGCGCAGGATGGCGCGGTCGGTGGCGTCGGGCTCGAACTTGCGGCTCACGGACAAACTCGCGGCTGAATGCGCCTATGCCGTAGTAGAAAAATCTTCCGCTTGCAAGGCCGAGCCGGGGTGTGGAGAAAGTCCTTTTCATGGCCAAGCCTGCCGCCTTCCCCCGCCCCGCCCGCCCTCTCGGCGGAGGCGGTCAGCGTGGCGGCCGAAGCCTGGCATACGGATCTCTGCCTGCCGGCCGCGGCGCTGCGGGCCGGGCCGCTCGCGCCGCTGGCGCCGCCCGCCGCGCCGGCCTCGCCAAGTGCGCGATGTCACGGAGCCTTCGCCGTGAAGACCTTCCTTTGCCACGACTTTCGCGTTCAACACGCTGCCGCCCGCGACTCGCCCCCGGAACCCGTCCCGATGTCCATCCGCCGCGACCTGCTGCTCCGCTCCGCGCTGCTCCGCCGCCCCGAGCCGCCGCCCGCCCCTCCGTCCCCGCCAGCCGAGGCGCGGCCGACGCCTCCGGCGGCCGCCGCGGCACCGCGGCCCCGGCGCCCCGGGCGCGCCGCGCGGCGGCGCCGGGCGGCGAGCGCGCCGGGCTGATCAGCCCGCGCGGCGGAAGCGCGCGGCGAAGAAGCCGTCCATCCCGCCCCGCTCCGGCCAGACATCCGGCCGCGTGCGCAGCCACCCGCCGGGGGTGATCGCCTCCGGCAGGCCAGGCAGATCGGCCGCCGTGAAGGGCTCATGCACGAGGCCGAGGGCGGCGGCGCGGGGGATGTGCGCCTCACCCTCCTCGGGCTGCAGGGAGCAGGTGGCGAAGACGAGCCGCCCGCCGGGGGCGAGCATCCGCGCCGCGGCGGCGAGGAGCCGCGCCTGCGCCTCGGCCGCCGCCGCGACATCGCGCGGGCGTTTGATGTGCGCGACATCGGGGTGGCGGCGGATGGTCCCGGTCGCGGTGCAGGGGGCGTCGAGCAGGATGGCGTCGAAGGGCGCCTCCGGCTGCCAGGCCGTCGCGTCGGCCTGCACGAGGGCGGCCGCAAGGCCCAGCCGGGCGAGGTTCTCGGCGAGCCGCGCGACCCGGCCGGGGTCGCGCTCGACGGCGGTGACCGCCGCCCCGGCGGCGGCGAGCTGCGCCGTCTTGCCCCCCGGGGCGGCGCAGAGATCGGCCACCCGCTCGCCGGGGCGGGGCGCGAGCAGCCGCGCCGGCAGGGCGGCGGCGGCGTCCTGCACCCAGAAGCGGCCTGCGGCGAAGCCCGGCAGGTCGGTCACGCGCGTGCCCGCGGGCAGCCGCCAGGATCCGGTGGGCAGCACCTCCGCCCCCGCGGGCGGCTCGGCCCCGGGGGCGGGGGTGAGGTCGAGCGGGGCGGGGCCGCGATGCGCCTCGGCGATCGCCCGCACCGCCGGGCCATAGGCGGCGTGCCAGGCGGCCCACAACCAGGGGGGCGTGTCGAGGCGCGCCGCATCCAGCTCCGCGAGCGCGGCCCGTCCCTCCGCCGCCACCCGCCGCAGCACCGCGTTGACGAGGCCGGCGAAGGCGGGCGGGGCGAGGGCGACGGCGCTCGCCACCGCCGCATGGGGCGGCGTGTCGAGCAGCAGCAGCTCGGCCGCGCCGATGCGCAGCGCGTGGCGGACGGGCGGCGGCGGCGCCTTGCGCAGATAGGGCGCAAGCACCTCGTCGAGGCTGCCGAGCCGGCGCAGCACGGCGGCGGCGATGCGGTGGGCGGCGGCGCGGTCGCGCGGGTCAAGCCGCTTCGGCAGCGCCTCGAGCGCCTCCTCGAGCGGGCGGCGCTGGCCGAGCGTCGCCTCGAGGAGGTCGCGCGCGGCCTTGCGGGTGGGCAGTCCTCGGGGCGGGGTCACGTCTCTCGCGAAGGTTCGGGGCGGGTGGGCGCCGCGGCCCGGCGGCCGGGGGCGGTCGGCCGCTTCATGGCATCCGCCCGGCGGCGCCGCCAGACCCCGGTCGGGGCGTGGGCGGGGCGCGGCCGCGTGGCACGGGGCGCCGGCCCATGCTAGAGCCCGGCCGCGATGCGCGCCGCCGCCTTCCTCGACCGGCTGCCCGAGACGCGACGGCCGGCCGCTTGGCTCGCCGCGCTCTGCCTGCTGCTCTGGCTGCCCGGCTTCTTCACCATCCCGCCCGGGGACCGCGACGAATCCCGCTTCGCCCAGGCCACGCGCCAGATGGTCGAGAGCGGCGACTATGTGCGCATCCGCCTCGGCGAGGTCGAGCGCAACAAGAAGCCGGCCGGCATCCACTGGGCGCAGGCGGCGGCGGTGCACGGGCTCGAGGCGCTGGGCCTGCCGGCGCGGGGGGCGATCTGGGCCTACCGCCTGCCCTCGCTCCTGGGCGGCCTCGGGGCGGTGCTCGCCACCTGGTTCTTCGGCCGCGCCCTCATCGGGCGGCGGGCGGCCTTCGTGGCGGCGGCGATGCTCGCCCCCGCCATGGTCCTGGTGGTCGAGACGCACATCGCCAAGACCGACGCCGCCCTGCTCGCGGCCATCACCATCGCCATGGGGCTGATGGGCCGGGCCTATCTGAACCCGGACGCCTTCACCCCCCGCATGGCCGCGGCTTTCTGGGCGGTGCTCGGGATCGGGGTGCTGCTCAAGGGGCCGATCGCGCCGCTGGTGCCGCTGCTCGCCGGGATCACGCTCGCCTTGATGGACCGCCCGCGCGGCGCCCGCTTCCGGCGGCTTTCCGCCCCCTGGCTGCCGGCGCTGCGCCCGGGCTGGGGCCTGCCGCTGATGCTGCTTTTCGCCGCGCCCTGGTTCGTCGCCATCGGCATCGCGACCGAGGGGCGCTTCTTCACCGAGGCGATCGGCGGCGACATGCTCGAGAAGGTCTCCTCGGGCGAGGAGGCGCATTGGGGGCCGCCCGGCCTCTACGCCGCCATCTTCGGCATCACCGCCTTCCCCTCGGCCTGGATCGTGCTGCGCGCCCTGCCCGGCGCCTGGGCGGAGCGCATGAGCGCGCCGGTGCGCTTCCTCCTCGCCTGGGCGGTGCCGGTCTGGCTGCTCTTCGAGGCGGTGCAGACCAAACTGCCGCACTACGTGCTGCCGGCCTTCCCGGCCCTGATGCTGCTCGGCGCGCGCTGGGCGCTCGATCCGCTGCGCAAGCCGGCCCCGCGCTGGATGGACTGGCTGGGCACCATCGCCCTCGGTGGTGTCGCGACCGGCCTGCCGCTGCTTGCCGGCTATGCGGTGTTCCGGGTCGAGGGGCGGGTCGAGGTCTTCGCGCTGGCCGGCGTCGCGGCGGGGGCGTTCATGACCTGGGTCCTGGCGCGGATGGCGCGCGCGGAGCACTGGGGCCGGGCGGCGCTGGCCGGGGCGATCCTGGCGGTGCCCGTCTATGCCAGCGTGCTCGAGGGCGTGATCCCGCGCCTCGAGGCGGTCTGGCTCTCCCCGCGCCTCGCCGCGCGGGTGGCGGCGGTGGCGCCGGGCCTGCCGGCGGAGCGCTTCGGCGTGGTGGGATACCATGAGCCCTCGCTGCAGTTCGCCATGGGGGGCGGGATCCGGCTGCTGCGGGACGGGCCGGCGGCGGCCGCCTTCCTCGCCGGCGGGCAGGGCCGCATTGCCGCCGTGAACGACCGGCAGGAAGCGGCCTTCCGGCGGGCGGCGGCGGAGCGGGGGCTGGCCTTGCGCGAACTCGGCACCGTCGCCGGGCTCAACTACGTGCGCGGACGCCGGGTCGCGCTCACCCTCTTCGAGGTGCAATAGATGTTCGCGTGGGTGACGGAGATGGTGGCCGCCGGCGGCTATGCCGGCGTCTTCGCGCTGATGGTGCTCGAGAACCTGTTCCCGCCCATCCCCTCCGAAGTGATCATGGCGGCGGCGGGCTTCGCGGCGGCGCGGGGGGAGTTGTCGCTGCTCCTGCTCCTCGCCGCGGCGGTGGCCGGCACGCTCGCGGGCAACATCGTGTGGTACGAGGCCGGGCGCTGGCTGGGCGTCGAGCGCTTCCGCCCGCTGGTGGCGCGGCACGGCAAGTGGTTCGCGGTGGAGGAGGAGGACCTCGACCGCGCGACCGAGATGCTGAAGCGCTGGGGCCCGGTCGCGATCTGCATCGGGCGGATGTTCCCCGGGGTGCGGACGCTGATCTCGGTGCCCGCGGGCATGGTCGAGATCCCGCGCGGGGTGTTCTACCTCTGGACGGCGCTGGGCTCGGCCCTGTGGCTGACCTTCCTCGCCGTGGCCGGCTACATCCTCGAGGACCACTACGACCGCGTCGAGCACTGGGTGGAGCCGCTGGCCTGGGTGGTGGTCGGGGCCGCGGCCGGGGCCTATGCGGCGCACCTCGCCTTCGCCTTCCGGCGGGCGCGGCGGCGCCGCGCGGGTGGCCGGTAGGGCGGGGCGGATCGTCGCGCCGGCGCGCCCTCAGCGCGGGCGGCGCGTGCGGGTCGTGGGGGGCGTGGTCGCGGTCGCCGCCGGAGGGGCCGGGGCGAGGCTGCCCGCGGCCGGCCGGCGCGCCGCGGGCGGAGGCGGCGGTGGCGGGCGGCGGATCATGTAGCGCTGCTGGGCCGGGGACATGGTCAGCCAGCGGGCCTGCAGCGTGGCCTCGTCGGGGATGTCCTCGCCGAGGCGGGTAAGCGCCTGGCGGGCGCGGCGCTTGTGCTCCTCGGTCAGGTTCTCCCAGGGGATGGGCCCGGGGGAGTAGACCTGCTCGGGGTCGGGGTCCGGGTCCGCGACCGGGGCGGTCGCGGCCGGCCCCTCGGGGCCGGCGCAGGCCGAAAGCGCGCCGAGCAGCGCGAGCAGCAGGGCGCGGCGGGCGCCGGCCGGCCCCTTCATGGCGCGAGTTCCACCATCACCGGCACGTGGTCGCTCGCCTGCGGCCAGTCCCGCGCGTCCTTGAGCACGATGTGCCGCTTCAGCCCGCCGGCGAGGTCGGGGCTGACCCAGATGTGGTCGAGCCGCCGGCCGCGGTCGGTCGCGCGCCAGTCCCGCGCGCGGTAGGACCACCACGTGTAAAGCTTCTCGGGCTCGGGCACGAAGTGGCGGAGCGCGTCGTGCCAGCCCCCGGCCCGCTGCCAGGCGATCAGCGCCTCGGTCTCGACCGGCGTGTGGGAGACGACGTCGAGCAGTTGCCGGTGCGACCAGACATCGTGCTCGAGCGGGGCGATGTTGAGGTCGCCCACCAGGATGGCGCGCCGGGCCGGGCGGGCGGCCGACCAGGCCGTGCCTTCGGCGACGAAGTCGAGCTTGTGGGCGAATTTCGGGTTCTCGGCGCGGTCGGGGATGTCGCCGCCGGCGGGGACGTAGAAGTTGTGCAGCTCGATCGGCCCGCCGGGGGCGTCGAGGGCGGCGCCGAGATGCCGGCAATCGCCCCTGCCGCACCAGTCCGGGTCGCCCTCCCTGAGCAGCAGCGGCCGCTTCGAGAGGATGGCGACGCCATTGTAGCCCTTCATCCCGCGCGTGAGGCGGTGGGCGAAGCCGAGCGCGGCAAGGCCCTCATGCGGGAAGGCCTCGTCGGGGCACTTGGTCTCCTGCAGGCAGAGCACGTCGGGCGCGAGCGCGGCCACGAGGTCCTTGAGCAGCGGCAGCCGGAGCCGCACGCTGTTGATGTTCCAGGTGGCGATGCGCAGCGGAGCGCGGCGCGCCGCGCGCGCGAGCGCGGGGGCGGCGCGCCGCGCGGCGTCCGGCGTGGCGCGCGGGCCCATCAGACGATCTTCGTCCGCACCTCGCCCACGCCTTCGACGAAGCCTTCGAGCACGTCGCCCCGGACCACGGCGCCGACACCTTCGGGCGTGCCGGTCATGATCAGGTCGCCGGGGGCGAGGGTGACGAGGCCGGAGAGGTTCGCGATCACCTCCGGCACCGACCAGATCATCTTCGCCAGATCCGAGGACTGGACCACCTTGCCGTTGACCCTGAGCTCGATGCGGCCCTTCGCGCAGTCGACGCCGGCGGCGGGAACGAGCGCCCCCATCGGCGCGGAATGGTCGAAGCCCTTGCCCATGTCCCAGGGGCGGCCGGTCTTCTTGGCCTCGTTCTGGAGGTCGCGGCGGGTCATGTCGAGCCCGGCGCAATAGCCCCAGACATGGCGCAG
>Ga0272446_1005475_pt1 | contig 13982 bp, 11 predicted proteins | sample YNPCB0061_FD_194587 | JGI IMG/M metagenome (GOLD analysis project Ga0272446, IMG submission 194587) | Hot spring microbial mat communities from Yellowstone National Park, WY, United States - YNP-CB-006-1 | ecosystem: Environmental > Aquatic > Thermal springs > Hot (42-90C) > Sediment | place...
CCTTGCATTTGTTGATTTCTATGCTGATAGTACACCATAGCACAACAACGAATGCAAGGTTCTGGCTAAAGCCACCGCGAGAAACCCGCCTAACCGCTCGGCTAAAGCATGGCGGCTTGCGGCGGGTTTAATCGGTCACTGATACGTTGCGCACGGCGTTGCTTCCGCTGCCACGCTCCCGCTGCACACCGCGCTTTTGTTGTGGACGACCAGGGACGTTGCGTTATGGTGCGATCTGCGTCTATCATCTTTTACAAAGCATGTATCCTTGACTCCGGGCCGTGGACAGCGTAATGTCCGGTTCCATAACCGTGCGCAGTTTGCGCCATGTTTTGGAAACGAAACTGCGAATCGTCGATCTGCGCGATGACGTCGCTTGCTTGTCGTCACCGAAAAGGATATCATCCAAGTCATCAATGGTCAGATAGTCGCCATGCAATGTTTTTACCAATGCACGAGCGATACTGAGTTCCTTGAGCGATAGCGGCGGCGATGCTCGTCCGTGAAAGATGACCCGCATCGATGATAGACATATCTCGATGTCATCGTTCCAGGAAAACGCAATATCTTGTTCGTCCACGGTCACGTTGTCGAACGCAAGCAATTGGGTACTCCAACGCTCTATCTGGGAGAGACAGAACTGCATGTGGAGGCGCTGTTGATGGCGGACGAGCGTGTGGATCATGCGTTCAACCATGTCGGTGAACGACATGGACGGGGTAAGAACATCATCAATGACGTGCCAACACATACGGAGGAAGGAAAGGGAAAGTCGAGCATGAAAGAGAAAAACGCTCGGAGAACGAGATCGCGAACGGATTTTGTATAGGGCGCGGATTGCGGATAACTCGGCTTTTTGCGTCGTTCCCCAGCGCCGAATCGTTACGGAGCACACGCATGTTTGTTGTATCGCAACGACAGCGCGGTTTAACCGACAAAACGCTTCGCTTTCACCCGCATCACACGCAACGATGACAAGATGTGGACGAAATGCAGATGGATTGGACATGGACGATGTACGTGATGCAACGTATTCACGACGAGGCACTGGCATGATTTTACCACATCGTTGTCATCGTCGCATCACAATGATCGCCTTGTTGCAGTCGCTCAAGGAAGATCTGCATCAATATCTCATCGCTCCATCCGAACCTTTCCGCGATCCTCAATGGTCACTCCGCCATCCTGCATGTCACTCCGCTTGTCTCCACGTACAAATCGTTCCGTGCAGGGAGGCATTCGATATCCGCTGCGTGTTCGTCGCCGCCAGTTCCTGCCGATTTGCCGCTCCTGATCCCAGCGCTTGACTACAGCGCCCGTCCATGCTGGTGTAGTCATGAAGGCAACGGTTGCATCACAGCGTCATCCGCATCCACACACCGCAAAAAGCGTGCAGTGTTGCGACTCAGCATATCTGTAGCAGTGCAATTCAGAACGACAATAGAACGCGCCATCAGAACCCGCATGCAAAGTCTGCGCAACGATTGTCGTGCCGACATAAGGAAGATGCCCGCTCGGCGAATCGTGCAAGTCGCGCTACAACGTACGATCCGTACATCTGGCGGAATTGCTCCGTCATCAACAAGCATGTTCGAGAAACGGGACAGATCGATTCTTCGCTTCCCGGCGCGTTATGACCAGGCATTTGTCAAGTGTTCGCTGGATGAGGAATGAATCTCCCATCATTCCCCCTCCCGCTCATGGAGGTTCTTTCCTCCGCTCGATTCCCCTGCCTGTCAGCGCCGCCGCCGTCGCGCAGACGCAGACGGCGGCGGCAGATCGGCGTCGGCAAAGGCAATGACAGGGTTGGACATCAGCGCCGTGTGCACATCGTCCCGCAAGAGCGGCAGCAGCGCCGTCGCCACGTCGGGCTGCTGCGCCAGGAGTGTTGCCCCCCACGCCCGCCATTCCGCGTCGGCGTCGATCAGCATGCGCAGCGCCAGCAGCGGCAGCGGGTCGTCTTCTCCAACCCAGTCCTGCAGCGCCTGCGCGAGATCGTCCACACGTTCCGGCGCGGCGACGTCGGCGAGCAGCGCGTTCTCATCGCCGAGAACGGCGTGTCGGAGCGTCTCCGGCAGAAGGTTCCAGACGCGCAGCGCTTCCTGTGGGGGCATCGTCGCCAGTGCGGTGCAGGCCGCACGTGGATCGTTATCGTGCAGTGCATACGCCAGGTGATGGGCCACAAGCGGGGCGTCCGCCGCAAGATCCCGCAACGTCGTCTCGACGTGCGGATCATGTGAGGATGGCAGGACGGATCGGCGCACGTCGTCGCGCAGCATTTCGACGATCGCGGCAAAGATGCGTCCGTGGAAATGCAACGTTCGTGCGAATCCCTCCCCCGCATGCCGTTGCTCGGCGCCCGTGCCCGCCTCCGCCAGCGCGCCAAGCGCGTGGAAGGACGGGAGTGCAGCAGATGGTGGCAGGGCGTCAAGCGCGTCCAGCACCTGGCGGAAGGCGGTCCGCCGGTCAGGATGCGCCAATACGTACGCCAGCACGTCGGAGTCAGGGCGCAACGCGGTGTGCACGTCGTCCGGCAGCGCGGCGAGGAGTGCGTCCGTTTCCGCCGCGCTCCAGCCCGCCAGCGCTCGCGCGAGCGCCGTGCAACGGGCGGTGAGATCGTAGTTCTGCACTGCACGCAGGATGGTCGCCGCGGTTCCGTATGCGTGCGGTGCAGGGTGCGTCACGATCCAATCGCGCAGTGCGGGCGGCATCTCCCGCTCCTCGCATGCGATCTGGACGAAGGCGACAGGATCGGGCGGCGGGAGCAGCGCACCAATGATATCGGGAACAGCGATGAGAGGGAGATCGTGCACGGTGACGGACAGGAGCGTCCAGCGCAGCGACGCCTCATTCGGTGTGTGGCGGCGCACGGCGGCGATCAGGTTGTTGTTCAGTACGGCGCACGCCAGGAATGCAGGATCGAGACCCAATGACCGCACGGCGAGATACGAATCCACGCGATCAAGGTGGCTGCGCCATGCGTGCCGCTTGTCTGGCGACAGCGATGTCCACACCTTCGGCGTAACGACGGCGAAGAAAGCGCCGGCGGTCTTCGCCGTGATCGCGGGGAGATCACCGCGATCCCCGCGGGCGAATGCAATAGCGGCGCACACGCTGCTCCGCTGGGTGGCGGACAGGATGGCCGCTTGTACGTCCGTATGGAGGTCATCCCACAGCGCCGCTCTAACGATGTCGACGGCGTTCCAGGGATCCGCGCACAGGATTCGCTTGATCTCCGCCCATGCATCGGCTATGCCCGTCGCAACCGCCAGGCGCGTCAACGCGGCGAGATCATTCCGTTCGGCGCGCCGGATGAGGGGAGACAGCACCGTCGCATGGCGGGCGCGGGTGATCGGAGATGCCGCGACATAGGCGTAGAGTGCGAATGAAAAAGACCATTCAGCGAGGCGACGAGCGATGTTGACCGCACTCGCTTTCGGCAGCCAGGGCAGGCAGCGTGCGGCGTTGTTGGGGGCGGTACGGAGCGCATCCAGGAGGCGATCGCGTTCCGTCGGCGTCACGTCGTCCATCCACGCCGTTGGATCGTCGGGCGTGGTCTGCCCCCAACGACGGATGGCAGCGGCCATCTCCCATGGTTCGTGCAGCAGTGCAGCAGCGTTCTCCGTTGGACCGATCAGCGCCGCCGCCTCCCAGCGTGCGCAGCGGTTGTCGTGTACGGCGTCAATCAGCGCGGCGGCATGGGATGCGCCCCAGCCGGCGGGTGCGACCGCCGCCCACGTCGGCAAGATGCGTTCGCCCGTGTTTGTGCCGATCAGCGACGCAACGGCGGCGGACAGCGCGGGCGATTCGAGAACGTGCAGCGGCAGGATCTTCGGCAGTGCTCCCGCCAGCGCGCCGAGCGCGCCGATGACGGGATCAACGCCTGGCGCGAGCGCCAGCATGCAGGCGAAGCACTGGTTGTCCAATGCGGGCGCGATGACGTGCACGCCTGATTCGCCGCGCAGCGCCCGCAGCGTCGCGGCGAGGGCGGGAGATGGGAAACGCATGGCAGACCTCCTGTCCCTGCACGACCTTTTTCATGATAGCGTTCTTCTCCCCCTCTCCGTCGCCGTGCATCGCCGTTCATCATCTGCCTCTCCTCCGCCAGCGCGTCCCAGACCGCTGGTGTGACGGCGGCGAAGAACGCGCGGGGGGCGCCTGCGCGGTCGGCGGCGCGTCGTTGCGCACACTGCAAGCGAACGCAATGGCGGCGCAGATGGCAGAGCGGGCTGCGGCGGACAGGATGAGCGTGCGCGCATCCGCCTGCACGTCGCCCCACAACGTTGCGATCACGACGTGGATGGCATCCCAGAGATTCGCACGCACGAGCCGCATGATCTCTGTCCACGCGTCGTCTTTGCCCGCTGCAACCGTCAAGCGTAGCAGCGCGGCGAGATCGCCTGGTTTAGCGCAGTGCATGAGCGTCGATATGCTGGCGACATGGCGGATGCGGGCGACGCTTCGGCGTAGGCGACGAACGCGAGTGGCGTTGGGCGTATTGCGCAGCGCATCCAGGAGTCGATCACGTCCCGCAGGCGTGAGTTCGTCCATCCACGCCGTTGGGTTGTCGGGCGCCACCTTCCCCCAGCGCCGCATGGCGTAGGCGATATCCCACATCTCGCCCAGTAGCGCAGCGCTCGCGTCACAGTGACCGATCAGCGCCACCGCCCGGTGTGGGCAGCAGTTGCGCCGAACGGTGTCGATCCGTGCGACGGCATGAGATGCGCCCCACCCGGCGGGCGCGACCTCTGCCCACGTCGGCAGGACGCGTTCCCCTTCGTTTGTTCCGATCAACAACGCGACGGTGTCGTGGAGTGCGGACACGTCGCGCACGGCGGCCGTGAGAAGGTTCGGCAATCCGCCCGCCGGTGCGCCGAGCGCACGGATGACGGGATCGCCGCCCGGTGCGAGCGCCAGCACGCGGGCGAATCAGGGATCGCTGCGCGCGGGCACGACAATATGCATGTCGGTTTCACCACGCAACGCTCGCAGCATCGCCGTGCGCCCGGGGGATGGGGGATGCATGGCGGATGCTCCTTTTCGAGAATCGTCGGATTCATGAGAGGCGCATCGGTACGGGTCGGACGTGGGACAACGATTGTTCCGACGGGACGTTTGCCACGCTTGTTGATCGGGGGTGGCATCATGCGGCGTGCGCGGCGCTAACGGCGGCAGCGGACGGTTCATCCCGCGGCAGCGGCGGCGGCAGCGGACGGTTCATCCCGCGCCCGCAGCGGCTGTGCGGCTGTGTCGTCGTGTCCGTCCGCACCCCCTTCGCCCTGCGCGTCCGCTGCCGCCGTTAGCGCCGCCGCCGTTTACGTCCGTGCGACGGCGGCGGCAGATCGGCACTGGCGAACACAATGACAGGGTCGGACCCCAGTATCATCCGCAGATCATCCCGTAAGAGCAGCAGGAGCGCCGCCGCCCGATCGGGCTGTTGCGCCAGTATTGTCATGCCCTGCTCCCGCCGTTCCGCGTCGGCGTCGATCAGCATGCGCAGCGCAAGCAGCGGCAGCGGGTTGTTTTCTGCCCGCAGCGCCTGCGCGAGATCGTCCGCACGTTCCGGCGTGGCGACGTCGGCGAGCAGCGCATCACGGTCGCCGAGAACGGCGTGTTGGAGCGTCTCCGGCAGAAGGTTCCAGACGCGCAGCGCTTCCTGTGGGGGCATCGTCGCCAGTGCGGTGCAGACCGCACGTGGATCGTTATCGTGCAGTGCATACGCCAGGTGATGGGCCACAAGCGGGGCGTCCGCCGCAAGATTCCGCAACGTTGTCTCGACGTGCGGATCATGTGAGGATGGCAGGACGGATCGGCGCACGTCGTCGCGCAGCATTTCGACGATCGCGGCAAAGATGCGTCCGTGGAAATGCAACGTTCGTGCGAATCCCTCCCCCGCATGCCGTTGCTCGGCGCCCGTGCCCGCCTCCGCCAGCGCGCCAAGCGCGTGGAAAGATGGAAGCGCTGCGGATGGCGACAATGCGGCGAGGGCGGACAGCGCCTGGCGGAAGGCGTCCCGCCGGTCGGGATGCGCCAATGCGTTCGTCAGCGCGTCGGCATCGGGAAGGAGCGCCATGCGCATGTCATCTGACAGTGCGGCGAGGAGCGCGTTCGTTTCCTCCCAACTCCAGCCCGCGAGCACACAGGACAGTGTCGCGCATCGCTCGACAGAGGATCCATGCCGCGCTGCCGTACGCAGGATGATGATCACTGCCGACTGCGCCTGCGGCATCGGATGTGCCGCGATCCAATCGCGCAGCGCGGGCGGCATCTCCCGTGCGCCGCCTGCGATATGGACGAACGCAACAGGACTGGGCGGCGGCGGCAGCGCAGCAACGACAGCGGGAACGGCGGCGAGGGGCAGATCGCGCACGGCGGTGAGGAGGAGCGTGTGACGCAGATCGCCATTATCGCGTATGTGGCGGCGCACGGCGGCGATCAGATCGTCGTTCAGTGCGGCGCCCGCCAGAAACGTCGGATCAAGCCCGAGCGACCGCACGGCGAGATGCGCATCCGCTTGATCAAGGCGGCTGAGCCACGCGCACCGCTCCTTCACCGGCAGCGCCTCCCAGACCTCCGGCGTGACGGACGCGAAGAAGGCGCGGGCGGTCTCCTGCGTGATCGGTGGTGCGTTGCCGTATGCGCCGCGGGCGAAGGCGATGGCGGCGCAGATGGTAGAGCGGGCTGCAGCGGACAGGATGAACTGTTGCACATCCGCATGCACGTTGTTCCACGGCGTTGCAGTCACGACGTGGATAGCGCTCCTGGGATCGGTGGACAAGAGCCACACGATCGCTGTCCATGCTTCATCCATGCTGCTTGCGACCGCCAGGCGCGTCAAGTCGGCGACGTTATCCCATCTGGCAAGCCGGATGAGCGCCGTGAGGACGTCGGCATGGTGAGCGCGGGTGGCGGGTGACGCTTCGGTGTAGGCGTCAAGCGCGTGCCGTATTCCCCACATGTGGCTGATGACTTTAACAATGTCCGTAGCAAACGGATGCGGGAGCCAGGGCAGGCACTCTGCGGCGGCGTAGGGGAAATGGCGCAGCTCATCCAGGAGTCGATCGCGTTCCGTCGGCGTGAGGGCGTTCATCCACGCCGTTGGGTCGTCAGGCGTTGTCGGACCCCAGTACTGGATGGCGCGGGAAATGTCCCACGGATCGTCCAAGAGCGCAGCGCTTGCATCGCAGTGACCGATGAGCGCCGCCGCCACCCAGCGCGGGACGCGCTGGGCGTGTACGGCATTGATCAGCGCAGCGGCATGGTTTGCGCCCCACCCAGCGGGCGCCACATCCGTCCACCACAACAGGATGAGGTCGCCTGCATCCGTGGCGATCAGCGACGCGACGGCGTCGGACAGCGCGGGAGAGTCGCGCATGGCGGGGGGAAGCACGCCCAGCACTTCGCCCGCCAGCGCGCCGAGCGCGCCGATGACGGGATCAACGCCTGGCGCAAGCGCCAGGATACGGGCATACGCCTGCCGCTCGATCGCGGGTGCGACAATGCGCGGGTTGGGTTCGCCGTGCAGGGCGCGCAGCGCCGCCGTCACTTCGGAAAACGAAAGATGCATGACGGATGATCCTTTCACAGAATCGTCGGAATCGTCGGATTCATGATAGGCGCGTCGGTGCGGGGCGGACACAGGCAGACGATCGTCCCACCGGAACAGTCGCTGCGATCTGTCAGCACCGACGCCGCGCGGTTTCATGCCCACACGACGGCAGCGGCGGCAGATCGGCGCCGGCGGACGCAAGGGGAGGATCAGACGACAGCACGGTGCGGAGGCTGTCGCGCAGGAGCGGCAGGAGCGCCAATCAGGATGCTGCGCCTGGATCGCTGCTCCCCGCCCCCACCGTTCCGCGGCATCGTCGATCCGCATGCACAGCGCCTGCGTGCGGCGGCGCACGGCAGCGGTCAGGGCGTCGTTGTGCGTGGCGCCTGCCAGGAACGCGGGATCGGGTCCAGGCGACTGCACGGCGAGATGCGCATACCGGGATTCAAGGGGGCGGCGCCACGTCCGCCGCATCTCCGCAGCCCGCACCTCCCAGACTGCCAGTGTGACGGCGGTCTGGGAGGTGTGGGCGGTCTTCCACGTCATCGCGGGCGAATCAGGGCATGCACCACAGGCGAACGCAATGGCGGCGCAGATGCTGCTCGGATTGTCATCAACCGTGGAGAGCATGAGTGTCTGCACATCTGGATGCAGGTCGTCCCACGGCGTCGCGATAACGGCGTCGCACCAGATGGGCGGACAGAGTTCGGCGCGGCGACCAAGCAGGTCGTCCCATGGTGTCGCGATAACGGCGTCGATGGCGTCCCTGAAATCCGCTCGTAGGAGCCGCACGACCGCTGTCCATGCATCGTCCAGCGGGGGGCAACCGCCAAGCGCGTCAGCGTGGCGAGATCATACGGTTTGGCGCGCTGGATGAACACCGACAGGATAGCGGCATGACCGGCGCGAGTCACGGGCGGTGCAGCGACGCAGGCGTCGAGCGCGGATACAAGACTGGAGCCATCAATGTGTCTGTCTATGGGGGCGGCATGTATTGCATACGTTCGCTCATGATCGGTGCAGCGGGTGTTTGAGCTCCGCCCGTTTCGCCCAAACGCCCGCTGCGCCTGCTAGCGACATCGCTTTCGAACGTGCGCAGATTCATTGGTCTGCACAGAAGGCAGATCCGCGCACGTGAATGCAATAGTGGGATTGGACATCAGCGCCGTGTACACATCGTTCCGCAGGAGCGGCAGCAGCGCCGCCGCCAGATCGGGATGCTTCGCCAGCGCCGCAACGCCCCGCGCTCGCCGTTCTTCGTCGGCGTCGATCAGCAGACGCAGCGCGAGCAGCGGCTGTGGGGCGTTCGCATCCCATGCCCGCAGCGCCTGCGCGAGATCGCCCGCACGTTCCGGCGCGGCGACGTTGGCGATCAGCGCATTCTCATCGCCGAGAACGGCGTGTCGGAGCGTCTCCGGCAGGAGGCTCCAGACGTGGGTCAACACATCAGGCGACGCCGCCGCCAGCGCGTCGAGCGCAACAGCGGCATCGTCATCCCGCTCGCGCAGCACCTGCGGCGTCATCCGCATGCCTCGTGCAATCTGAACGAACGCGACGGGATCGGGCGGCGGCGCCAGCGTTGCGATGATAGCAGGAATGGCGGCGATGGGAAGATCGTACACGGCGACAGGGAGGAGCGTCTGCTGCACGGCTGCGTCATCGCGGAGGTGGTGGCGCACAGCGGCAACCAGATCTGCGTACAGTTCGGCGCCCATCAGGAACATCGGATCAATTCCCAACGATCGCACCGCGAGATGTGTACTCGTGACAGGAAAGCGTCTGAGCCACACACGCTTCTTCTCCTCCGCCAGTGTGTTCCAGACCGTCGGCATGGCGGCAGCGAAGAAGGCGCGGGTGGTCTCAGGGGTGATCGTATCGGGTTCGTCGCGATCGCCACGGGCGAACGCAATGGTGGCGCAAATCGAGGTCAGATCGTTATCAGCGGCAGACAGGATGAGCGTCTGCACGTCTGATCGTAGGAGGTTCCACGGCGCCGCTTCAACGACAAAGATGGCGTCCCAGGGTTTCGCACGGAGGAGACGAACAACATCGTCCCATGCCGCATCCATATGGGAGGCGACCGCCAGGCGCGTCAACGCGCCGAGATCGTACCGTTCGGCGCGTTGGAAGAGCGTGGACAGGACGCCGACATGGCGGGCGCGGGCGACGGGAGATGCAGTGGTGTAGGCGGCGAACACGCGAAACAAGCCTCCCGCCTCCAGGTGTTGGATCAACGTTGCGTCACACTTCGCTGGCAGCCAGGGCAAGCAGAGGGCGGCGGCGGAGTCAGTGCGCAGTGCATCCAGGAGACGATCCCGCTCCGCAAGTGGGAGGGTGTTCATCCACGCGGTCGGGTCGTCAGGCGTCGTCTGTCCCCAACGCCGGATGGCGAGGGCGATATCCTGCGCTGCGTACAGCAGCGCGGCGGCGTCGCTCGTTGGTCCCATCAGCGCCGCCGCCGCCCAGCGTGCGCAGCGGTCGTGTCGAACGGCATCGATCAGCGCAGCGGCATGGGCTGCACCCCACCCGGCGGGCGCCACATTCGCCCATGACCCCAGGATGTGATGGCCTGCATCCGTTCCGATCAAGGACGCGATAGCGGCGGAGAGGGCAGGTGAGGCGCGCCCGGCGGGCGTGAGAAGGTTCGGCAATCCGCCCGCCAGCGCGCCGAGCGCGCCGACGACGGGATCAACGCTTGGTGCGAGCGCCAGGATGCGGGCGAACCGTCGATTGCTGAAGGCGGGCGCGATAACGCGCAGATCGGATTCGCCGCAGAGCGCGTGCAGCGTTGCGGCGAGATCGGATGATTCAAGATTCATGGCGAGCATTCCTGTTCGTGCCTCATGGTCGTGCCTCATGGTCGTGCCTCATGGTCGTGCCTCATTATTTTCATGATTCGTATCTCATCATTTCATGATAGGGAGATTCTTCCCCGGTCGCCGTGCATGCCATTTGGTATCAGTTACCCGCCTTCGTCGCAAGCGCCGCCGTCTCTGAGCGAGTGCGGACAGGTGTGGTGGGTTCAGATCGGCGCCGGCGATGACGATCCCGTTATCGCACGTCAGCAGCGGCGCTGCTGCCGCTTCTGAGGGCAGCAGCGCCGCTGCCAGATCGGGCTGCTGCGCCAGCAGCAGCGCATCCCATCCCCGCCGTTCCGCGTTGGCGTCGATCAGCATGTGCAGCGCCAGGAGGAGCAACGGGTCATCCGTGTTCCATGCCCGCAGCATCTGCGCCAGGTTGTCTGCACGTTTCGGCGCGGCGACGTCGGTGAGTAAATCGTCCCCCACGCGGTCGGATCATTGGGATTCGCCTGCCCCAGCGCCGCATGGCGTGGGCGATGTTCCGTGTTTGGGAGGGGGCAACGTGGCACTCGCGTCACCGGGACCAATCGGCGCCGCCGCTACCCAGCGTATGCAGCGATCATCGTGCACGGCGTCGGTCAACGCGACGGCATGCGCGGCTCCCTCCCCAGCAAGTGCCACCTCCGCCCACGTCGGCAAGATGCGTTTGCCCGTGTCCGTGCCGATCGGCGACGCAATGGCGGCATGGAGCGAGGACACGTCGCGCACGTCGGACCGAAGCACATCTGGCAATGCGCGCGCCAGCGCACCAGGCGCGCCGATGACGGGATGCACGTTCGGAACGAGCGCGAGCACACAAGTGAACCAGGGGTCGCCGAGGGCGGGGGGGGGGGGGGGGGCAACAACATGCACGTCGGATTCGCCGCGCAGCGTCCGCAGCGTTGTGGCAAGGACGGGAGATGAGAAACGCATGCCAGACCTCTCGTGCTCGCATCATTGCGTTCATGATAGCGCTATCCGCTCTTCATCGCCCTGCATCGCCGTTCGTCATCCATTAGTCGCCCGTCCTTGTCGCGAGTGCCGCCACTGTCGCATGGACACGGACGATAGCGGCGGCAGATCGGCGTCGGCAAAGGCAATGACAGGGTTGGACATCAGCGCCGTGTGCACATCGTCCCGCAAGAGCGGCAGCAGCGCCGTTGCCACGTCGGGACGCTGCGCCAGGAGTGTTGCCCCCCACGCCCGCCATTCCGCGTCGGCGTCGATCAGCATGCGCAGCGCCAACCATGGCAGCGGGTTGTCTTCTGCCCGCAGCGCCTGCGCGAGATCGCCCGCACGTTCCGGCGCGGCGACGTCGGCAAGCAGCGCATCACGGTCGCCGAGAACGGCGTGTCGGAGCGTCTCCGGCAGAAGGTCCCAGACGCGCAGCGTTTCCTGTGGGTGCGTCGTCGCCAGTGCGGTGCAGGCCGCACGTGGATTGTTATCGTGCAGTGCATACGCCAGGTGATGGGCCACAAGCGGGGCGTCCGCCGCAAGATCCCGCAACGTCGTCGCGACGTGCGGATCATGTGAGGATGGCAGGACGGATTGGCGCATGTCGTCGCGCAGCATTTCGACGATCGCGGCAAAGATGCGTCCGTGGAAATGCAACGTTCGTGCGAATCCCTCCCCCGCATGCCGTTGCTCGGCGCCCGTGCCCGCCTCCGCCAGCGCGCCAAGCGCGTGGAAAGATGGAAGCGCTGCGGATGGCGACAATGCGGCGAGGGCGGACAGCGCCTGGCGGAAGGCGTCCCGCCGGTCGGGATGCGCCAATGCGTTCGTCAGCGCGTCGGCATCGGGAAGGAGCGCCATGCGCATGTCATCTGACAGTGCGGCGAGGAGCGCGTTCGTTTCCTCCCAACTCCAGCCCGCGAGCACACAGGACAGTGTCGCGCATCGCTCGACAGAGGATCCATGCCGCGCTGCCGTACGCAGGATGATGATCACTGCCGACTGCGCCTGCGGCATCGGATGTGCCGCGATCCAATCGCGCAGCGCGGGCGGCATCTCCCGTGCGCCGCCTGCGATATGGACGAACGCAACAGGACTGGGCGGCGGCGGCAGCGCAGCAACGACAGCGGGAACGGCGGCGAGGGGCAGATCGCGCACGGCGGTGAGGAGGAGCGTGTGACGCAGATCGCCATCATCGCGTATGTGGCGGCGTACGGCGGCGATCAGGGCGTTGTCGAGGTAGGCGTGCGCAAGGAATGTCGGATCAGGACCCAGCGACCGCACGGCGAGAAACGCGATCCAGGAATCCAGACGATCACGCCACGCACGCTGTGTCTCCTCTGGTCGTAACTCCCAGGCTGCCGGCGTGACGGCGGCGAAAAAGGCACGGGAAGTTTTCTGGGTGATCGGCGGGACTTGAATGCCCATCCCCCGGGCAAACGCAATAGCGGCGCAGATCGAGGTCGGGTCGTTATTGGCGGCGGACAGGATGCACGTTTGCACATCCGGTCGCAGAGCGTCCCACGGCTCCGCGGTCACGACGTGGATGGCGCCATTGGGGTTGGTGGACAAGAGCCGTAGAACCTCCGTCCATGCGGCATCCATGCCTGTTGCAACCGCCAGGCGCGTCAGGTCGGCGAGATCATGCTGTTCGGCGCGTCGGATGAGTGTGGACAGCTCCGAAGCATGGCGAGCGTGAACGACCGGAGATGCAGCGACGTAGGCATCGAGGGCGATGGGAAGATATTCGCGCTCGATGCGATCAATGACATTGACTGCACGCTCTTCCGGCAGCCAGGGGAGGCAGCGTGCGGCGGCGTCGGAGTGGGCGCGAAGCGCATCCAGGAGCCGGTTCCGTTCTGCCGTCGTGAGGGCGTTCATCCACACGGTTGGGGCGTCAGGAGTCATCTGTCCCCAACGGCGAATAGCGACGGCGATCTCCCATGATTCGCGCAGCAGTGCGGCGCTTACGTCGCACGGACCAATGAGCGCCGCTGCCGCCCATGGGGCGCAGCGGTTGTGCCGAACGGCGTTGATCAGCGTAGCAGCATGGGATGCGCCGCACCCAGACCGCGCTGCGGATGCCCACGTCTCCAGGATACGACTATCCACGGCGGTTCTGATCAAGAACGCAACGGTGTCGGCGAACGCGGGCGATGTGGGCACGTGCGGCGGAACGACGCCCGGCAATGCGCCCACGAGCGCGCCAAGCGCGCTGACGATGGGATGTGCGCCCCTGGCAAGCGCCAGGATGCGGGCGAACCGTGGTTCGCCAAGGGCGGGTGCAACAACGTGCACGTCAGATTCGCCGCGCAGCGCCCGCAGTGTCGCGGCAAGGGCGGATGATTCGGAACTCATAGCGGCATTCTTGTTTGTGTCTTATTTCGTTCATGATAGCGTCATCCGCGCTCACCGCGCATGCCGCTTGTCATCGGTCACCCGCCCTCCGCACGAGCGCCGCCGCCGTCGCACGGATGCAGACGGCGGCGAGGGCAGATCGGCGCCAGCGAACGCAATGACGGGAGCGGATTCCAGCGTTGTTCGCAGATCCTCGCGCAAGAGCGGCAGCAGCGACGCTGCCACGTCGATCCGCTGTGTCAGGATCGCCGCGCCCCGCGTTCGCCGTTCCGCATCGTCGTTGA
>Ga0272446_1005476_pt1 | contig 13981 bp, 13 predicted proteins | sample YNPCB0061_FD_194587 | JGI IMG/M metagenome (GOLD analysis project Ga0272446, IMG submission 194587) | Hot spring microbial mat communities from Yellowstone National Park, WY, United States - YNP-CB-006-1 | ecosystem: Environmental > Aquatic > Thermal springs > Hot (42-90C) > Sediment | place...
GAACCACCAGTCTGCTGCCGGCGCATGAGGAAGGCCATCTCCCCCACTTCGTGGTCCGAGGCCTCGGGACCCACGTCGTGCAAACGCCGCAGTCCGGCGATGTCGGGAATGGTTTCAATGTCGAATACGAGGGTCGGAATCATGGTCGGGGCTTAAAATTTGTTCAATTTTATCCGTTAACGCCCGGCCTCCGATGCAAACACGCTGGCATGTCGCCGCCCATATGGACGAATGGCTGACCCGGGCCCGGGCGTGGATCAGCCGGGCCGAACGCGAGGCCTTGGCGGCGCGTGCTGCCTTCCACGTGGTACTGGCGGGCGGCGGCACCCCCCGTCGGCTCTACATGGCCCTGGCCCGGGAACCCCATGACTGGCCGCGATGGCATGTCTGGTTCGGCGACGAACGCTGCCTGCCTGCGGGCGACGCGGAACGCAACAGCACCATGGCCCGCGCCAGCTTCGGGGACCGCACCATCAGGCCAGACCACTTCCATGCCATGCCCGCCGAGCTGGGGGCCGAGGCGGCGGCCCGGAAATACAGCGAGACCCTGGCCGGTACCGGTCCTTTCGATCTGGTCCTGCTGGGCCTGGGAGAAGATGGCCACACGGCCAGCCTCTTTCCCGGCCACGACTGGGGCACGACCCCGGACGCGCCGGATGTCCTGCCGGTCCATGACGCCCCCAAGCCGCCCCCGGATCGGGTCAGCCTGTCGGCCCGCCGCCTGGCCATGGCCCGCCAGGTCCTGTTCCTGGTGAGCGGCGCCGACAAGCGTCAAGCCGTGGCCCGCTGGCACGCAGGCGAAGCCATCCCTGCGTCAGCCATCCGTCCCGCTGTGGGCGTTGACGTGTTGTTGACCACCGAATCCTGCCCTCCCGGAGTTGAACCATGAAAACCACCCTGACCGCCCTGACCCTGGCCATCCTGGCCATGCAGCCGGCCCATGCCCTGGACGAGCGCCGCAGCACGGCCGCCGACCAGACCGCCCTGGCCGTCACCGTTTACAACGGCGACCTGGCCCTGGTGAAGGATGCCCGCAAGGTCAAACTCGGCAACGGCGACAACCTGCTGGCCTGGCGCGAGGTGTCGGCGCGCATGCAGCCGGAGACCGCCCTGCTCCGGGCCCTGGACGGGGGACCACTGATCTTGCTGGAGCAAAACTTCGACTTCGACCTGCTCACCCCCCAAAGCCTGCTGGAGAAGTCCGTGGGCAGCGGGGTCCGGGTCATCCGCACCCAGCCCATCACCGGCGCGGAATTCGTGGAGAACGCCACCGTCCTGGCGGCCAACAACGGCGTGGTGCTCCAGTTCCTGGATCGGGTGGAAACCGGCATACCCGGCCGCTTGGCATTCCCCTCCGTACCCTCGGAACTGCGCGACCGTCCCACCCTGTCCATGCTGCTCAAGACCGACGGCCCCGCAAACCCCTACCAGACCGCCGAGCGCCACCTGGAGCTGTCCTATCTGACCAGCGGACTGTCCTGGAAGGCGGACTATGTGGCCGAGTTGTCCGGCGACGAGGAACGCATCGACCTGAATGGCTGGGTCACCCTCATCAACACCAGTGGCACCTCTTACCCCAAGGCCAAGCTGCAACTGGTGGCGGGGGAGGTGAACCGGGCCCAGCCCGAACGCCGGCCCGTGCCCATGATGGCCAAAGCCCTGGCCATGGCCGAGGCCGCCCCCGCCATGCAGGAAGAGGCCCTGTTCGAATACCATCTGTACACCCTGGAACGCCCCACCACCCTGGGAGACAACCAGACCAAGCAGGTGGCCCTGATGTCCGCCCAGGGCGTGAAGGTGGACAAGGAATTCCGGCTGGAGGGCGGCAACTGGTATTACACCGGCCAATACGGGGATCTGGGGCAAAATCTCAAGCCCAGCGTGACCCTGGAATTCAGCAACAAGGGCAACGGATCTAGCCACAGCCTGGGCATGCCCCTGCCCAAGGGCATCGTCCGGGTCTACAAGAAAGATGCAGGTGGCCGGGCCCAATTCATCGGAGAAGACCGTATCGACCACACCGCCAGGGGCGAGGTGGTGCGCCTGAAACTGGGCGAGGCCTTCGATATCACCGCCGACAAGAAGCAGACGGACTATCAGAAGCTGGCGGCGGCGTTCAATGCCCGGGGCGGCCTCATAGAAACCGCCTACCAGCTGGAAATCCGCAATGCCAAAAAAGAGGCGGTGACGGTCAAGGTGGTGGAACCCATGCCCGGTGAATGGCAGATGGTGCAGGAGAGCCAAGCCCACAAGAAGGATGCCGCCCATGCCGCCACCTGGCATGTCAAGGTACCGGCGGAAGGCAAGACGGTGCTCACCTGGCGCGTGCGGACCAAATATTGAACCCACTGTGAACCTGCACCCGCTGCTGGACGACTTGGCCGGTCCCGGCTGGCATGTGGACCCGGCCTTCCTCGACCCGGCGGAAACCGCCGCCCTGCGCCGGGAGTGCCTCGCGGCGCTGGAAGCCGACGCCTTCCATCCCGCAGGCATTGGCCGCGGCGTGGCCCGGGTCGTGGAGGAGATCCGCGGTGACCAGGTGCTGTGGGTGGAGGAAGACAAGGCCGGCCCGGCACTGAAGGCTGTGTTGGCGCGCCTGGAAACCCTGCGCCAGGCCGTGAACCGGACGCTGTACCTGGGACTGTTGGACGTGGAACTGCACTTCGCGGCCTATCCTCCCGGCGCCGGCTACCAACGCCACCTGGACCGCTTCCGGAATGATGATCGGCGCACCCTGACGGTGATCCTCTATCTCAATCCACCCGACTGGTCCCCGGAGGATGGCGGGCAATTGCGGTTTTGGCTCGAGGACGCCCGCCCCCCGATGGAGATCGTCCCGGCTGGCGGCACGCTGGTCACGTTTCTCTCGGAGCGTTTCTGGCACCAGGTGCTGCCCGCCCGGCGCCAGCGGTTGAGCCTGACAGGCTGGTTCAGGCGGCGCTGAACACGGTCGCCTATTCCTCCAAGCGGTACTCCACATAGGCCCGATCGCGGGCTTGGCGCACCCAATCATCAAAGGCCTCATCCGCCTTGCGGGCCCGGATGGCGCGGCGGGCCTCCAAGCGCTTGCGCTCCTCGCTCACGTCCTGATCCCGTCGCTCAAGCACCTGGATCAGGTGCCAGCCGAAAGGCGAACGCACGGGATCGGACACTTGGCCCGGCTGCAGGGCATCCATGGCCCGCTCGAAGTCCGGCACGGTATCTCCCGGGTTCAGCCAGCCCAGATCCCCCCCCTTGCTGGCGGACAGGTCATCGGAGTGGATCTTGGCCAGTTCCTCGAAAGGTGTGCCGTTCTCGACGCGTTCCTTGAGCTGGACCAGACGCGTGCGGGCATCGGCATCGGTGACCACCTCGTTGGTCTTGATCAGGATGTGGCGGGCATGGGTCTGGCGCACGATGAGCTGCACATCCTTACCGCGTTTGTCCAGAAGCTTGAGGATATGGAAACCGTTGGGGCTGCGGATGACGCCGGAAATCTCGCCGATCCGGAGGGGCTTGACCACGTCGCTGAACAGGGTGGGCAACTGGGCCTGGGTACGCCAACCCAGGACTCCCCCCTCGAGGGCGTTCTGGGCATCGGAATAGGTCGCGGACACCGTGGCGAAGCTGGCGCCCGCCCGCAATTCGGCCAGGGCCTTTTCCGCCTTGGCGCGCAACTCAGCCAACTGCTCCGGACTGGCGCCTTCCGGCGTCAGGATCAGGATATGCCCCAGGTTGTACTCGTCCTGTTGCCCGGCATCGCGGGCGCTGCCGGCCAGGAAGTTGTCGATCTCGGCATCCGTCACCACCACCCGGCTGTCCACCTCCCGGTCCCGCAGGCGGCCAATGATGATTTCCGTGCGGATCTGTTCGCGGAAGGCCTCGAAATCCGTGCCCTCCGCCTCCAAGGCCTTGCGGAAGGCATCCGGGTCGAGATTGTTGCGCTGGGCGATGTTGGCGATGGCCCGGTCCAGCTGAGGTCCTTCGACACGGATATTGGTGTCCTCGGCGATCTGCAACAAGGCCTTTTCCGTGATCATCCGCTCCAATATCTGCCTCTCGAGCACCCGGCGTGGAGGCGGGGGGGTGTTCTGGCCCGCCAATTGGCGCAACACCTGATTCACCCGGGTGCGCAATTCGAAGTCGGTGATCACGCCGTTGTTCACCACCGCCACGATGCGGTCCACTTCCACGGGCGCCCCGGCCGCAGGCCCGCACCAGCAAGCAACCGCCAGCATCAAAGCGCCGCACAGCCTGTTACGGGAGGTCGAATTCATCGCTCTTGGCATAGCCGGAAATGCTCCGTTTCAGAATATCCAGGGGATTGGGCCCAAGCTTGGTCAGGCCGCGCAGCTCCAGCTGCAGGAAGAAGGCATTGCTCACGCTCTTCTCGGTGGTGGCCAGGCGTTGCACCACGCCCCGCAGGGACCAGCAGCCCGCGTTGTATTCCGCGCCGGCCAGCCCCTCCACGAGGCGGGAATCCTGCAGGGAATAGTTGAGACGGCCCAGGCCGTACCACTTGGGCGCCAGGGGCCACTGGGCCGAGAGGTCGATCTGGTTCAGGGCCGTGGCATAGCGCTTGTTGGTATAGCGATAGTCGGCGTTGAGCACCCGGCCGGGACCGTCGCGCCAGCTGCCGCCCAGGTTGGCCTTGGCCAGGGCGCCGCGATCGGTGTCGTACTGGAAACCGGAGGAGACTCGCAGGCGGTCGGTCAACTGGCCGGACACCAGGGCAAGCAGATCCGTGCTGTTGCCGCTCCGAACCGCCTGCCCGGGCAGAACCACCTGCTGGTCCGACAGGTAATAACGCTGCCCCAGGGTGACCGCCAGCCGTTCCGCGCCGTTTTTCTGTTCCAGAAAGCGCGACGTGACCGCCAGCGTCAGTTGGTTCGCGTCATTGATCCGGTCGGCGCCAATGTACTGGTTCTCGCTGAACAGCTGGTCCATGGACAGGTCCCCCAGACCCGTATCGAAGACCGGGATACGGCTTTGCTCGCGATAGGGGATGTACAGGTAATAAAGCCGGGGTTCCAGGGTCTGGATGAAGCCCTTGCCGAAATAACGGTCGTCCCGCTCCAGCACCAGACTGGCATCCAGGCTGAACATGGGCATGCTGCGGGTGGTGCTGGCGAATCCGCCTATTGGCATAGGCGTTGAGGGAGCAGTACGGTCGAAGGTGTCCCGCAAGTTCGTGGTGCCGTCATCCAGATCGTAGCGGGTGAAATACCAACCCAACTTGGGCGTGACCGTGGCGAAGGCGGTACGCAGGGGAAAGCTCACGCTGGGATTGACATGAAGACGTCGCCCCTGCACGCCATCATCATTCGCCCGATCAAAAGAGACGAACTCGCCGGCCACGTCCCACTGGAGCGGATAGCGCCCCGGGACATCACGTCCGGCCACCAGGCTCAACTGGGGCAGACGCCGATAGGGCTCGAAAATGGGCGCCGCGGGGTCCTGCAGGGTCTGGAAGACCTGCACCATGCCCTTGGCCTTCAGCCATCCCAGGTCATAATTCAGCGTGGCCTGGCGAGGGAGATTCACCCGGGAAGTCTGGCCGACCTTGTTGGAGAGGTCCACGAAGTACCGGTCGTCGGAAACCGCTTCCATATCCAGCTGAACGGACCAGCGGCTGTCCAGCTCCTGGTTGTGGTGCCAGGTGCCCAGGTAGCGATCCCGGTTGGCCAAGCGGTCATGAGGCAGATATTCCAGCCCCACATCACCACGTTGATGCTGCTCCAGATAGCGGAATTCCCCCCCCAGCTGCAGCCCGCGCTTGGTCATGAGCCGGGGAATGAGGGTGGCGTCCCGGTTAGGGGCGATATTCCAGTACCAGGGCGTCATCAACTCCAGGCCCCGTTCGCTGGAAACACCGAAAGAAGGGGCCAGGAAGCCGGACTTGCGTTTGTCGTCCAAGGAGAAATCCATCCACGGGGCATACAGGATGGGCGTATCCATGTACTCCACCCGCACCTGGCGGGCGGCCCCCAGGCTGGTGGCATAGTCCAGCTTCAGCTCTCCCGTCTTCAATACCCAGTCGGGCTGATCCAGGGGGCAGGTGGTATAGGTGGCCTCATCCAGCTGATAACGGTCCACGCCCTGGAAATGCAGGGTCTTGGCCTCGCCCCGGGCCACGGACTCCCGGACACCGGGGGTCTTGGCCTCGGCATGCAACTCATAGCGCACATTGGTCATGACGCCCAGGCGCTCCGTCAGCCGGAGCTTGAGTTCCGTGCCTGCCACCCAGTCCCGCCCACGCATGAACACCACGCCCCCCTTGGCATGGGCCTCGTCGGCCACCTGGTCGTAACGCAACCAATCCGCCTCCATGCGCTCCCGCAGGTTTTGAATGACCACCCGGCCCTGGGCCTCGATGTCCCGGTCGGTATGGCCCTGGATCGCGTCCGCCTCCACGAAGGTTGGCCCCGCCAGAGGCTTCCCCTGGGCCAGGGGGGGAGACAGCTGCGGACTTTGTTTGAGCTGCATCTCCCCATTCGGCATGTTCCCATTCGCGGCGAAGACTTCATGGCATGCCGCCGCCAGGCATACGGTCAGGAACAAGCGCGCGAACGGGGGCGTGGGGTGCGGCGCGGCGGGCGGCATGTGGGGGTGTTAAGATCGGCGCGTTTTTTGACCGGCGGATTATAGCTTTGGAACGCCTGCAACGTCTGACCACCTGGACTCAAGGGATTCTCCACGAAGTGCTGGGCGCGGATCTGGTCCGCCTGGAACCCGCGTCCGCCGACGCCAGCTTTCGGCGCTATTTCCGCGCCTTCACCGATCACGGCAGCCATATCGTCATGGACGCCCCACCGGCCCACGAGGATTGCCGCCCGTGGCTGCACGTGGCCCGACTCTTCCGGGCCGCGGGAGTCAACACCCCGGAGATCCTGGCGGAAAACCTGGCGGAAGGTTTCCTGCTCATCTCGGACCTGGGCAGCACCACCTACCTGGCCGCCCTGACCGAGGACAACGCCGATGCCCTGTACCGGGACGCCAATGCCGCCCTGGTGAAGATCCAGCTGGCCAGCCACCCCGGCGAACTGCCCCCCTACGACGCCGAACTGCTCATGCGGGAGATGCGCCTGTTCCCCGAGTGGTATCTATCCAGGCACCTGTGCGTGGACCTTGACGACGCGCAGCGCCAGGTCTTGGAAGACACCTTCCAGCGCATCCTGGCCAACAACCTGGCCCAGCCCCGGGTGTACGTGCACCGGGACTGGCATTCCCGCAACCTGATGCGGACCGGCACGGACAATCCCGGGGTCATCGACTTCCAGGACGCGGTGTACGGCCCCATTACCTACGACCTGGTGTCCCTCTACAAGGACGCTTACATCCGCTGGGACGAGGAGCGGGTGCTGGACTGGACCGTGCGCTACTGGGAAGTCGCCCGCAAGGCCCGCCTGCCGGTCCAGGCCGATTTCGGCGACTTCTACCGGGATTTCGAATGGATGGGGGTGCAGCGCCACATCAAGGTGCTGGGCATCTTCGCCCGCCTCTGCCACCGGGACGGCAAGGACGGCTATCTGAAGGACATGCCTCTGGTGATGGACTATCTGCGCCGGGCCTGCCAGCGCTACAACGGCCTGGGGGACCTTTTGCGCCTGCTGGACCAGATCGAGGGCAAGGCCGCCACCGTGGGGTACACCTTCTGATGGCCGCCAGAGTGCCGTTCAAGGCCATGATTTTGGCCGCCGGCCTGGGGGAACGCATGCGCCCCCTCACCGACCACACCCCCAAGCCCCTGCTCACGGCGGGAGGCAAGCCCCTCATCGTCTGGCAGATGGAGCGCCTGCGGGCCGCCGGCTTCACGGACCTGGTCATCAACCACGCCCACCTGGGCCAGCAGTTGGAAGAGGCCCTGGGCGACGGTCGCGGTCTGGGCGTGAAGATCGCCTGGTCCAGGGAGCCGGAACCCCTGGAAACCGCCGGCGGCATCGCCACTGCCCTGGCCTGCCTGGGCAATGGTCCCTTCCTGGTCACCAACGGCGACGTGTACGTGGACTTCGACTACGCCCGCCTGGCGCCCATACTGGCGGACATGGCCGCCAACCCGCAGCACCTGGCCCACCTGGTGTTGGTGGACAACCCGCCCCACCACCCGGCGGGGGATTTCATACTGGCGGACGGCCGGGTAGACGCCCCACCCACCCATGCCATCGGCCGCCTCACCTTCTCCGGCATCGGCTGTTACCGGCCGGAACTGTTCGCCGGCATCCCCCCGCTCACCAAGGCCAAGCTCGCCCCCTTGCTGCGGGCCGCCATGGCCCGGGGCCAGGTCACGGGAGAGCACTTCACCGGCCGCTGGGAGGATGTGGGCACCCCGACGCGTCTGGCCAACCTGGATAGGGAATTGCGACATGCAGCCTGACATCGGCCTCTACCGCGCCCGGCGCGCCCGCCTGCTGAAGACCCTGGGCGAGGGCGTGCTGATCCTGGCCACGGCGCCGGAAGCCGTCCGCAACCGGGATACCCACTATCCCTATCGCTTCGACAGCCACTTCTACTACCTCACCGGCTTCCCGGAGCCGGAAGCGGTGCTGGTGCTCATCGCCGGGCGCAGGCCGAGACAGATCCTGTTCTGCCGCGAGAAGAACCCGGAGCGGGAGATCTGGGACGGTTACCGCTTTGGCCCGGCGGCGGCGAAGGAGGCATTCGGCTTCGACGCAGCCTATCCCTACGCCCATCTGGACCGCCGCCTGCCCAGGCTGCTGGAAAACCAGCCCCGCCTGGCCTATGCCTTCGGCGCCGATGGGGCCTGGGATGCCCGGGTGATGGGCTGGATCAACGCCGTGCGGGACCGGTCCCGGGCCGGGGTCACCGCCCCCGCCACCCTCACGGATGCCCATGCCCTGGTGGATGCCATGCGCCTGGTGAAGGATCACCACGAGATCGCCCTGATGCAACGGGCCGCAGATATCTCCGTGCAGGCCCACAAGGCCGCCATGGCCGCCTGCAAACCCGGCAAGGGGGAGTGGGAGATCGAGGCGGAACTGCTGCGGACCTTCCGTCGCCACGGCTGCCAGGCACCGGCCTACCCCTCCATCGTGGCCGGCGGCGCCAATGCCTGCGTCCTGCACTACGTCAGCAACGACCAGCCCCTGAAGGATGGGGACCTGCTGCTCATCGATGCCGCCGGGGAATACCACGGCTACGCCGCCGACATCACCCGCACCTTCCCCGTCAACGGCCGCTTTTCCGCGCCCCAGAAGGACGTGTACGAGATCGTACTGGCGGCCCAGCTGGCGGCCATCGGCGCGGTGCGGCCGGGCAACACCTTCAACACCCCCCATGAGGCCGCCCTCCGGGTTCTCACCCAGGGCATGGTGGACCTGAAGCTGCTCCAGGGCGAGGTGGACGGCCTCATCGAGTCGGAAGCCTACAAGCGTTTCTATATGCACCGCACCGGCCACTGGCTGGGCCTGGACGTGCATGACGCGGGCGAATACAGGCAACCGGGGAGCCACGGGAAACGCTGGCGCACCCTGGAGCCCGGCATGGCTCTCACCGTGGAGCCGGGCTTCTACATCCGCCCCGCCGACGACGTGCCCCAAGCCTTCCACAACATCGGCATCCGCATCGAGGACGACGTGGTGGTCACCGATCAGGGCTGCAAGGTGCTCACCGCCGCCGCCCCCAAGACGGTGAAGGACATCGAGGAGGCCATGCATGCCCGCTGACGTCCAGGCCATCTCCCAAGCCCCCCTCCCCACCCATGTCGACGTGGCCATCGTCGGCGGCGGCCCGGTGGGCGCGGCCCTGGCCTGCGGCCTGGAGGGCCTGGGCCTCACCGTGGTGGTGCTGGAGGCCCGGGCCCGGCTGGAGGCCCCGGACCCCCGGGCCATCGCCCTGTCCGAAGGCAGCCGCCTGATCCTGCATCGCCTGGGCGTGTGGGATGCCCTGGCCTCCCGGACCACTCCCATCGAAACCATCCACGTTTCCCAGCGGGGCGGCTTCGGCCGGGCGGAACTAAAGGCCCGACACATGAACGTGCCCGCCCTGGGCTACGTGGCGGAATACGGCGACCTCTATGCCGCCCTGGCCCGGCGCATGTCTGCGTCCGGCACCCGCGTGCTCACCGGCGCACGGGTCACCCGGGCCGGCGCCACCTCCGCCTATGGCATGGTGAACTTTGAGCGGGACGGCCGTGAACATCTGCTCACCGCCAACCTGGTGGTGCTGTCCGAGGGCGGCAAGGCCCTGCCCCCGGATCTGCGCCAGGACAAGGACTATGGCCAGTCCGCCCTGGTCTGCGTCGTGCGTACGGCCCAGCCCCATGGCCGCCGGGCCTTTGAACGCTTCACCCCGGAAGGTCCCATCGCCCTGCTGCCCCTGGGCGAAGGCTATGCCCTGGTGTGGACCACACCCGCCGACCGGGTGGAGGAACGCCTGGCCCTGGCCGACGATACCTTCCTGGCCCAGCTGCAGGCCGCCTTCGGCGACCGCCAGGGCCGCTTTCTGGCCGCCGGCCCCCGGGCCGCCTTTCCCCTCAAGCTCAGCCTGGCCAAGGAAAGCCCCAGCCAGCGCCTGGTGCGCATCGGCAATGCCGCCCACGTGTTGCACCCGGTGGCGGGCCAGGGGTTCAACCTGGGCCTGCGGGATGCCTGGAAACTGGCCGAGGCCCTTGCCGACCTGCCCCGGGGGCCACTGGGGATGCCCCCCCTGGCCGGCTACGCGAGCCAGCGCCGCTTCGACATTTTGGGCGGCAGCCTCATGACCGATCTGTTGGTGGCGGGCTTCTCCAACGACCTGCCCATCCTGCGGCAGGGCCGCGGACTGGCCCTGGCGGCCCTGGACCTGCTGCCGCCCCTGAAGACCCAGTTCGCCCGCAAGATGATGTTCGGAGTCCAGTCATGGTGAGCGCGACGGCGCTCACCGCGGACATCGCCGTCGTCGGCGGCGGCCTCAACGGCGCCGCCCTGGTGGCGGCCCTGCGCCACAGCCCCTACAGTGTGGCGCTGGTAGAGCCTCAACCACCGAAGCCTCCGGGCGAGTCCTGGGACAGCCGCATCTATGCCTACAGCCCGGGCAACGTGGATTGGCTCAAGTCCCTGGGGGCCTGGGACGACACGCTGCGGGCCCAGGCGGTATACCGCATGCGCATCCACGGCGACCGCGACGGCCGCCTCACCTTCGACGCCATGGACGCCGGCCTGCCGGAACTGGCCTGGATCGCCGAGAACAACACCCTGCAATGGGGCCTGTGGCAATCCTGGCAGGACAGCCCCCATGTCCAGGTCATCTCCATGCCCGCCGCATCGGTGGCCTGGGGCGAGCAAGGCCATACCCTGTATTTCGCCGATGGCTTCCGCCTTCACGCCCGCCTGCTGGTAGCGGCGGACGGCGCCCATTCCTGGCTGCGCCGGCAGGCAGGCATCGGCGTCGAACTGGAGGACTATGGGCACGTGGGCGTGGTGGCCAATTTCGCAGCGGAGCGTGCCCACCGGGGCACCGCCTACCAGTGGTTCCGCCCGGATGGCGTACTGGCCTGGCTACCCCTGCCCGGCAACCGCATCAGCATGGTCTGGTCCACGCCGCCGGACCAGGCCGCCGAACTCCAGGCCCTGGCGCCCGCGGAGTTGGCCGAGGTCGTGGCCGAGGCCGGGGCCCATACCCTGGGGGACCTGCAATGCATCACCCCCGCCGCCGGCTTCCCCCTCATACGCCGCCGCGCCCGGGAATGGGTGCGTCCCGGCCTGGTGCTGCTGGGGGATGCGGCCCACACGGTGCATCCCCTGGCGGGCCAGGGGGTCAACCTGGGCTTCCGGGATTCCCGCCTGCTGGCAGCCATGCTGGCTGCTGGCGGCGATCCGGGGGAGATCGGCCGCCTCACTGCCTACGCCGCCCGTCGCCGGGAGGACGTGGTCTCCATGCAGTTCACCACCGGCGGCCTGAAGAAACTTTTCGCCCGCCCGGACAGACTCACGCAAACCCTTCGCAATACGGGCATGAGCCTGACCAACCTGGTCGCCCCCCTCAACCAGGCCCTCACACGCCACGCCATTCTCTAAACCCTCCATTCTTTGTGGGAACCCCTATGAAACATCGCCTGATCACCGCCTTTTTCGCCGCTTACATGACCTTGGGCCTGGCCGCCTGTCAGGCCGGAGATGCGGAAATCCGCCAATCCGTTCAGGACTTGGCGCCCGGCGCCAAGGTCACCCAGATCAGCAAGACCGGGGTGCAGGGCATGATGGAAGTCACCCTCGACGGCGACCAGGGCCCCATGGTGGTGTATGCGGACGAGAAGGGACAGTTCCTCCTGGTCGGGGATCTGCTGGACGTGAAGGGCAAGCGCAACCTGACCCGGGAGCGCATGAACAAACTCACCGAAGTGAAGTGGGACCACCTGCCCCTGAAGGATGCGATCAAGGTGGTGAAAGGCAATGGACAGCGCAAGCTGGCGGTGTTCTCCGACCCGGATTGTCCCTACTGCAAGAAAGCCGAGGCGGAGTTCGCCAAGCTGGACAACGTCACCATTTACGTCTTCCTCTACCCCCTGGCCTTCCACCAGGATGCCGCCCGCAAGGCCCGGCTGGTGTGGTGCAGCAAGGATCGGGCCCAGGCCTGGCTGGACCTGATGCTCAAGGGCAAGGTCCCCGAAGGTAAGGGCAACTGCGACAACCCGGTGGACGGGAATCTGGCCCTGGGCACCAAGCTGCGGGTGGAGGGCACCCCCGCCATGTTCCTGGCCAACGGCAAGCGCATCCCCGGCTATGTCCCCGCCGCCAAGCTGGAGGCCATGCTGAACGAGGCGGGCAATTGATCGGGGGCCTGACTGCCGCGCGAGGACCGGCCTGACGCCCTACATGGGCCATGGCCGGAACATCCATGCGCTGGCACGCGACTTAGGCGATCCCGGATTGGCGGATACCCATGCAGGACTGGCGTGAGTGGGCGCGACAACCTCTGGCCCGGAGCCTGGCGTTGTCACTCGGCATGCATCTCGCGCTGCTGGCGATCGTGCAACCCTGGCACGGGTCGAACGCCCCCTCCACCCTGATCATCAACGCCCGGCTGCAAACCACGTCGGAAACGGCGTCCGAGTCTCCCGCTCCGGCCATGGAGCCGCCCGAAGCACCCTCCCCGCCTGATGCGCGCAACGAGACAAGCCCCCCGCAGCCGACGCCCCCCCAGCCGGATCCACTCAGCATCCCCAAACCCGCGCCGATCCAGGCTGCTGAGCCTCCACCGGCCAAGGCACCGCCGCAGGCTACCGGAATCACCGCCGGCACGTCCGAGCCCTCTCCCGTCCCGGCCCCAAGCGAACCCGGGGCCCCCACCCCTTCCGCGGCGGCCATACCCGCGCCGCCCCTGGCCATCCCCTCCCCCATCGACACCAACTGGTACCTGGCGCGCCATGTGGACAGGCACCCCATGGCCATAGGCAGCATCTTGCCGAAATATCCCGAGGAGGCCCGCCAACGAGGGCAGGAAGGCAGCCTCAAGCTGATGGTGAAAATCGACGACCTGGGCCGGGTCCAGGATGTGGAAGTGGTGGAAGCCTCTCCACCCGGCGTATTCGATAGCGCGGCCGTGGAGGCCTTCCGCAACGCACGCTTCCAGCCCGCCATGAAAGACGGGCGGCCGGTACGTTATCAGGCCTACATGCGGGTGGAGTTCAGACTGGAGTGAACCCTTGCCTGTGGGGGTCAGGCGTAGGTGTCCACATTCCCGCCCACCCCCTCGGGGTTGGGACTGGGCTGAACCTGCTCCTGGACCTGTTGGGCCTGCTGCGCCAACGCATTGGCCATCTGCTGCTGGTGCTGCGCCTCGTTGCGCACCGCCAAGAGATTGGCCTGAATCTGGCTGGTGGCCTGGGTCTGCTCCGTGGAAGATACGCCGTCGATCATGGTCTGCCTCGCATACGGACTAAGAGGGTGTTTACAAAATCAACCCGTCACTCGCCGCAGCAACATGCGCGCCTCGGTCAGCCATACCCAGGCCTCTGATACGGCGCTGAGTCGGTCGTGATGCATGATCAAACGCCGGGCGCGCT
>Ga0272446_1005479_pt1 | contig 13973 bp, 10 predicted proteins | sample YNPCB0061_FD_194587 | JGI IMG/M metagenome (GOLD analysis project Ga0272446, IMG submission 194587) | Hot spring microbial mat communities from Yellowstone National Park, WY, United States - YNP-CB-006-1 | ecosystem: Environmental > Aquatic > Thermal springs > Hot (42-90C) > Sediment | place...
TTTTTAACCAACTCAATCAAGTTCACATGTTTGGCATGAATGCGGTAGATGGAGTTTCTGCTTATGAAGTAGAAAATACTATTCGCAAAGTCCTCAGCACTAAGTATAAGTTTGACCCACAGGATAGGCAAGCAATTTGGCTGAATAACAATGAAGAAAACTTCGCTCGTTTCCAAGGGCTTTTCAAAGGCATAGAAACTTTTGTTTGGTTTGTAGGCATAGGAACGTTAATCGCTGGTATTGTGGGTGTTAGTAATATTATGCTCATTATTGTTAAGGAGCGAACAAAAGAAATTGGGATTCGAAAGGCAATTGGTGCCACTCCTTGGAGCATCGTAAGTTTGATATTGCAAGAGTCCATTTTTATTACAGGTTTCTCGGGGTATATGGGCATGTTGCTAAGTATTGCTCTTTTGGATAGCTTGCGATTTTTGATAGAAAGCACTGGGGTAGACTTGCCGTATTTTACTCGCCCAGAGGTAGATACTTACGTAGCAGTTTCTGCCACGCTAATTTTAGTCTTAGCAGGGGCATTAGCAGGTCTGATTCCTGCACTCAAAGCGGCGAATATCAAACCGATAGAGGCGTTGAGGGCAGATTAGTCACAAATTGCACGAATTTACACGAATCTTTTATAAAATAACAACGAACTATCAACAACAAACAATCTAACAATTAAAAAAACTATGCTTGATATAGATAAATGGTCAGAAATCCTCAATACGATTCGCAAGCACAAGTTGCGTACTGCACTGACCGCTTTTGGGGTGTTTTGGGGAATTTTTATGCTAATAGTCTTGCTCGGCTCTGGCAAGGGCTTTGAAAATGGGGTGGTCAATGGCTTTGACATAGCTCGTAATGCGGTTTTTTTGTGGTCGCAACGCACCTCAGAGCCTTATATGGGCTTGAAACCGGGGCGATTCATCCGCTTTACTACTGATGATGTTAGTGCTATTCGCGAAAATGTGCCAGAGGTAGATGTCGTCGCCCCTCGCAACTCTTTGGAAGGAACTTTCTCGGTAGTGCGAGGCACGAAGAATGCTTCTTTTCAAGTTTTTGGCGACTATCCTGACTTTTTCAGAGTAAAACCGATGAGTATAATTTCTGGTCGCTTTATCAATGATATAGACATCAAAGAGCGCAGAAAAGTGGCTATCATAGGTACAGAAGTACAAAAAATACTTTTCAAAGACGATGAGAACCCTATTGGTGAGTATATTAAAATCAGAGGTATCGCTTTCAAAGTTGTGGGTATTTTTAAAACCGCAGGTAGGGGCGAAGATATAAGACAAGATGCACAAACTATTTTCCTACCACACTCTGCTATGATTCAGGCATTTAATCAAGGGAATCGCATTTATTGGTTTGCTTTTACGCCCAAGGAAGGTGTGCCTGCTAAAGTGATAGAAGACAAAATAAAAGTCCTCTTGGCACAACGCCACAAGGTTGCTCCTAATGACTTAAAAGCTTTTGGTTCTGCTAATGTAGAAGAAGAATTTAAAAGGGTACAAGGTTTATTTTTGGGCATTGCAGGCTTTAGTTGGTTGGTAAGCATCGGCACTATCATCGCTGGGATTGTAGGCGTAAGTAATATCATGTTGATTATCGTCAAAGAACGCACCAAAGAAATTGGGATTCGTAAAGCGTTAGGGGCTACTCCTTTTTCTATCATCAGTCTAATTATCCAAGAGTCTATTGTAATTACTTCATTTGCAGGGTATATTGGTTTGCTTTGTGGAATTGGGCTAATGGAGTTCATTGGCTATATGATGCGCAAATACGAGGTACAAATGGACTTTTTTGCTCCTCCAGAGGTAAATCTCACGGTGGCGATTTCTGCGGTAATTTTCTTGGTTTTCACTGGCGCATTAGCAGGTTTAGTTCCCGCAGCAAAGGCGGCAAGCGTCAATCCCGTAGTGGCTCTGAAAGACGAGTAAAGCAAAGGCGTTATGCTTGCAGAGCTACTTTTTTTGCTAATCTCTGCTCAAAATCACTTAGTACATTCATAAAGTTGATATAAGCATCAAACGGGGAATCGTATGGGCTGAAGTAAGCATGTACTTTTCCGTCATTTTGATACTTGGTCGACATATAATAGAAGTGGTCAGAAGTCTGCAAACGTCCCCACGTTTCTATCAGTTGCTCGTCCTTACTTTCCAAAACTGCTGTTTCTAAGGCATATAAGCGTTTGATTGCCTCTTGTTGCATTTTATTTTCTAACCATGCGGATAAGTCCCGCTCCTCGTCTGCCCAAGAGATAGGTTCAGGGACATCGTATTCATCAGCTACGGGCAAGTCATGGAGGAGTTCGGACGGAGTTTTGAAGTCAATATTTTCTTTTTGTAAAATTAACTCTGGTAATTGTTCTAAAAAAGTAAAAATACCTGTTGCTTTGCTTTGATGCTCGCCAAAGGTTTCGTAATCTAAAAATAAATTGACAGTCCCACTCCCTATTTTTTCTATCCACTGTGCAAACTTATTGGCAGTGAGAGGAAACTCTGACCAGCTTGTGTCTGAAAATCTGAAAGCAATGTCATCAGAAAGCACATAGTTCTTCAGCAAGCATTTCACATTTACGCTTTTAGCCTTGTAGATAAATGAAGGACTACGTCCACAAAGCAACCTATCTACTCCCTCACAAAGCACTCCTTTAAATCCCAAGTTGGCAATGATTTTTGCCAAATCATTGCTATAAATTAGCTCTGTATTCCTAAAAACTTGTGGTTTTTTCCCAAACAAGGACTCCATTTTATCCTGATGCTTATTTACTTGTCTTACAAACTCCTTTTGAGAAAATAAAAAACTTAATGAGTGGTAATAGGTTTCTGCTAAGAACTCAACACATTTTGTTTTTGCTAATTTTTGGAAAGAAATCAGCACGTCAGGACGGTACAAAGCAAACTGTTCTATGGCACAGCCTGAAATTGAAAAACTAACTTTGAACTTACCTTTGTATTTTTGAATAAGTTTTAAAATCAGTCGATTAGCAGGTAAATAACACTTTTCTGCGATACGATTAAGCAGAAAAGCATTTTTCTGTTCATATTCGTAATGATGCTCTTCTCCTATTTGAAAAAAATTATACTCCCTCAAACGGAAAGGTTGATGCACTTGGAAATAAAAACAAATGGAGGTCATATTTACTGATAGATTTTACAATCAAGCGTAAAAATAACACCTTTATTTGTATTTATGCTTAAAAGTAAGCCGATATGCAAGATAATAATTAAAAAATACGCGAGCCGTTCTATTGGTACTACCGAAGCCGGGGAGTTCGTTGGCAAGTAACTTATCTTCGCCTTTGATACCAGAGCGAATCATGATTCTGGCAGTATAGCCCATAAAAAATTGCTTCCACACATTCACTTTAAGACCTAATACTACTTCCACCCAAGAAGCAGAAAGACCTGTTTCAGAGATATTGCCAACAAAACGGTCATCTATAATGATAGCAGTATCAGGGCGTACAACAACTCTTGGAGGGAGAAACCCCCAAGCTTCACTCGCTCCAAAATACTGAAAGTCATGTCTAAAACCCGCCCGTGCATAGCGAAATCCTACAAACATCGCTTCGTCTTTGAAGTAGTTGTGCATGAAATTATAGTCCACGCCTACTCGGATGTAAGAACCTATATTTTTATAAGTAAAACCTGTGTAAGGTAGTCCTAACCTGTACCTTTCAATACGAGAATATCCATAATCAAAAACAGCAAAAAACCTGTTCTGAGCAAAGCCCACATCTACACTGGCTTCGTATCGCTGCCTGACTCTATAAGCCTTGGTCAGGGGGTCACTGGGGTCAAAGGGGTTATTAGGGAAAACAATATTGTCAAAAATAGGGTAAACTATGTCAAAACCTGCCCTTACACCATCAATCGTAAACTTAAAAGGCTTTTTAGGCTTTTTGACTTTTAAGCTGTCAGGAATTGCTCTCAAAGAATCTCTATTTACATTAATTTCAGAAACTCTATTATTTTGAGCATGAGTATTTTGAAAAAAAATACATAAACAAAAAATATACAGCAAGCGAATATATTGGTACATATCAAAAGAAAATTCTAATATTCAAGGTATCTGTAACGCTTAGGTTATCTTTGAAAACTGTTGCAGTTTTAAGCGTAGTCTTGTTAGGCATGATTTGCAAGTTATCTATTTTTTGGTCATAGCCACAGGCAGGCGAAACCACTGAAAACTGTCGGTTATAAGCAACTTGTAAGGTATCTATGATTTGCTCGGTAGAAGTAACATTTAATCTGCGAAAAAACACATAGTAAGCGTTGTCCCTATCGGTAGGGTTGGTAGGCAAGGAAAGCGTATCTATGTTTGCTCCTCTCCTTTTAAAAACTGTCCCCCTTTCCGTTCTTACTGAATCTATAATAAAACTTGCCTTTCTAAATCTTCTATTGATTCTCTCTGCCTCAGGGTAAAAACGAAGTTTAATAAAAGTGGAGTTCTTACTGGTGAATGTGCAGTCTTCGCAACTGGATAGTAGTAAAAAGATGAACCCCAGTAAAAGTAGGAAGAGGGACTTCATATACAGATTTCTTGTCATTTTTAATTTATAAACGATAATTATTTTTTTATCTGCTACAAAAATAGGAACTTTGTTATCAAATAATACAGGCTTTTTCGTTAAAAGAAGTAAAGATAGACTAAAAGCTACTAAAAATAACATGGACAGAGAACGCATAGGTAGAAATTTGTTTAACCAAATAGATTGGATTACAGTAGGTTTGTACTTGCTCATGGTAACAATCGGCTGGATAAATATTTATGCGGCTATCTATGACCCTGACCCGCTTACGCAAAAAGGAATTTTCGACCTGACAAGCAACTCAGGAAAACAATTTTTGTGGATAGTACTTTCTATGATACTGATTTTTTTCATTTTATTGATAGACTTTCGCTTTTACGATACCTTTGCTTATGTGATTTATGTAGCCACGATAGTATTGCTCATTGCAGTATTAGCCTTTGGAACAGAGATTTACGGCTCAAAATCTTGGTTCAAAATTGGTAATTTTAGTATCCAACCCGCCGAGTTTGCTAAGGTTGGGGCGGCTTTGGCAGTTGCGCGTTTCTTAGGGCGAAACAATAGAAAAACAGAAAAACTGACTGACTACATCGTACCCTTTATCCTTATTGCTATCCCAGCCTTATTAATCAATAAACAAGGAGATACTGGTTCTGCCTTAGTATTTTCTTCTTTCTTACTTGTGTTTTATCGCGAGGGTTTCCCTCAAAACCTAATTATTATGGGCATAGGTGCAGTTACTTTGTTTGTACTTACTCTGATTCTTCAGGAAAAATACTTAGTCGAACTCTTATTTGGCATAGTAGCCGTAGGCTTTTTATTTATTTTTTTAGGAAGGAGAAAATGGCAACGCGTCTTGTTGATTACATTATTTACTTTTGCTTCCATAGGAGTAGTATTGAGCGTCAAGTTTTTAGTAAGCAAATTAGAACCACACCAAAGAGAAAGAGTAAATATTACTGCCAAACTTTTGTCTAATACGGAACTTACCAAAGAGGAGAAAAGAGGCATTGCTTACCAAACAGAACAGTCTAAGATTGCTATTAGCGCAGGAGGGTTTTCGGGCAAAGGTTTTTTAGAAGGAACGCAAACTAAGTTTGATTATGTACCTAAGCAAAGCACAGACTTCATATTTTGTACCATAGGCGAGGAGCATGGCTGGATGGGTAGCTTGCTAATGATAAGCATTTTTATCATTTTTCTTAATCGTCTTATCTTACTTGCCGAACGCCAGAAAGCTCGATTCTCGCGGATATATGGTTACTCCGTAGTAGCCATCATGCTATTTCACTTTACTATCAATATTGGCATGACCATAGGCATTTTCCCCGTGATTGGCATTCCGTTGCCATTTTTTAGTTATGGTGGTTCTTCTTTATGGGCATTTACTATTTTGCTATTTGTAATGGTAAAGTTAGATGCCCACAGGAAACAACTGATAGTCAGAAGTTAAAAAACATTTCATTGTGCGCATTTCTCAATGCAAAAAGCCTCTTGCAAAAGGCATCTCGTCGCTTTCCTACGCATGATAGGAGCGTATGCACGCAGCGTTTTAGCAATTATCATAAAAAATTTTCTACAAAAATTATGATAATTATTTAAAAATCATATTTTTGTAAAACAAAATATAAACTATTACTTTAACTTTACTATTGTATTTGACTGAAAATAAGTAAAAAAATTAACTTATTCACAATTAGGTAGTTTGCTAAGGTTAATACTGTATGAGATTTACCCTTTTACACTGGAAACGCTCTCAGAAGCAGACAAGCAAAAGCCTAAAAAGAAATAACTTTGACGCAAAAATTTTCCATTTAACCGATTTTTAACCCTCATACTCCCATGAAAGAAAGAAGTGCATTTATTGTAATTATTGCTTTGCTTGCGGTGGCACTTTTTGCTGGCTGGATATTAATGTCCAGAAGGCAACGCGCCACAGAAGAGCAACGTTTAGCCAATGTCAAGGCAGACTTGAAACGCTTGGAAGACCGCATTAACAGCGAAATTCGAAATATCGAGGATGGTACGTTTGCATTTAGCTCATCAGATTCTTTGAGAAGTGAATTGTCGCGTATTTCTGATGCATTAGGTAAGGATAGACGCGCTATTCTAAGCGATGAGAAGAAAGCTATTGCAGAAATAGGCGAATTGGAAACCAAAGTAGCAAGATATGATGAGTTTATTAGCGGAGTTGCCATGGAAAGAGATAGAAAAACAGGTGGATTTATTTCTAACTTACAAGAAGAACTCAGAAAGACCAAAGCACGTCTTGAAGAACTTATGGGCAAAAATCGCACACTTAGTGCGCAGTTAGCCAATACTATCAAACAATTCAAAGGAGCAAGACAGGAGATAGAACGCCTAAAAGCAGAAAAAGCAAGAGTGGACAGAATCCTCGAGGAGCAAACTCGCTTGCAAGACTCGCTAAGTTCTTCTTTGAGTAACAATGCTACCGAACTACGCCGCCAGCTTATCGCCGCTCAGCAGAGATTAAATGCCCAAGAAGCTGAAATAGCGCGTTTGCGTGGCTTATCCATGAAAGCACTGGACTTCAAAGCCTACTACGTTATTACCAGATTAGGCAATGATAGAGTAATACTATTAGACGATAAAAAACTCATGAAACATAAAAATAATGACATTGATAAGATGTTCGTAGAGTTTAGAGTAAATGAAATTTTCTTTGATGACGGGCAAGACAAAAAGTTTGAACTGACAATGTACCGCAACGGACAACCTTATAAACTCATCAGAGAACCTATCATCGTAGGAAATACCAATACAAAGACAATGTTTTACATGTTCGACGGCAGAAATAGGTTAGAACCCGGCAATTATTTCTTGCGATTAACTTATGGAGATGAGCCAATTATTCCTGATTATAAGTTTGTTGTAGAATAAAAATCTTGAATTAACTTGTTAATTAAGTTTTATAGTCGCTAATTTTTTCGGTTAGCGACTATTTTTTTAACGGCATAATCAAGGGCTTCTGTAAAGATTGAAATATCAAATTCTATTCAATAAGTCATTTTGAAGATGAATGAGTGAATAAAGCAATATCGTTTTTAAGAACCAAAGTACCTTAAAGTGCGAATCTTGTAAAGATTTGATAAAATCAGTGTTTTTTAGCCTCATCGCTTCTACTAATTTATCAAAGGTCTTTATTGGAAATAGTGCATGGTAAGTGCTAAGATATTTCAATAGGAGGCTTTGTAAATCTATGATTGCATCTATTTCAAATAATTCTGTTCTATCTTTTGAAATGTCTTCGTTTGCACTCATATTTTCTATCCTTTTGCATAAATCTTCTATATAATCAATTATACCAAAACCCTCTACAAGCAATGCTTTAAGTTCTTTATCGAGGTCTTTGTCAGTATTAATTAAGTTATCATATTTTTGCTTACTGTCTCATTTTAATAATTCTAATTCCTCATTTTTAATCATTGTCTGATTTTTATAATACCAATCAAACGCTGTATCTTCAGTATAAGAAACTTTATCTATGCTAAATGGCTGGATAGCTACTGAGTTTATTTTACATAATAAAACAAGGGTATCTGCTACACTTTCATTAAAACTTAACAAAAATGTATTGATGGAATACTCTTGAACGGTTTTAGGCATATGATTAAAAAAATGATTCATTAGATGAAATTCCTTTTTATGCTTTGCTATCAGTTTCTCAGTATCAAGCAAATCATTAAAGTCGGTCTGTTCCAAAAACGCTATGTAATCATTCATTACATTCTCTATATGTAACATTATCAATGCTTCAGATTTTTTGATATTCCTCAGTTGATTGACAATATTGAAAAGTTTATCAGTAATATGGCTAATTTTTGAGTCCTCAGGTATGTTTTTGAGCTTATCAATAAGGTAATCAATATAGCGGCTATAGGCTTCTATTTCGTGAACCACGTTAGGCATCAACTCATTGACAGTTGAAATCATTGTATCTGGGAACAAATCAAATTTACTTTCCATGGCACATTAATTTTAATAAAGTTATTAATATGCGATAATCAGTATTTTGTTACCATCAAACAGTTTCCAATCTAATCCCACTTAGGCAAGTAAGCAAACTGTTCTTTTTTCAAGTTTAGCCAATTCAAGGCGTTGAGATGGAGTAATTTTTCTTTTAGTTGAGTCGGATAGGGCATACTTTTAATCAGTTTCCCCGGCTCGTCTTCGCCAAGCGGGAAAGGATAGTCAGAGCCAAGCGTAACTTTATCTTCGCCCAAAGTTTTAATCACGTAATCAAGGGCTTCTGGGCTATGTACCAAAGAATCGACATAAAACTTGCCCAAATATTTACTTGGGTGATGAGGGTTATCCACCGCACAGAGGTCTGGACGGACTTCGAAGCCGTGTGCTATTCTTCCAAAAGTAGCGCAAAAAGAGCCTCCTCCATGCGCAAAAGCCACTCTTAGCTTAGGGAATCGCTCAAATACGCCTCCAAAAATCATGGAGCAGATTGCCAAACTCGTTTCCGCAGGCATTCCTACTAACCAAGGAAGCCAGTACTTGGGCATTTTTTGCTGTCCCATCATGTCCCAAGGATGCACAAAAATAGCCGCTCCCAATACCTCTGCCGCTTCGTAGATGGGGAAAAGATGGGTAGAGTCTAAGTTCCAATCGTTGATATGAGAGCCAATTTGAATCCCTACCAAGCCTATTTTCATACATCGCTCTAACTCCTTGACTGCCAAAGCAGGGGCTTGCATAGGTAAAGTCCCTAAGCCAATGAATCGGTCGGGATAGTCAGCCACTACTCCGGCGATGTGGTCGTTCAAGATTTGAGAAAGGTCTAAGGTATCGGCTGGTTTTGCCCAATAATTGAACATAACGGGAACGGTAGAAAGCACCTGCATATCTACGCAATGATGATTACATTCTTTGATTCGTGTTTCTGGACTCCAGCAGTTATCTTGTATTTCGCGAAAAAAGCGGTTATCTATCATCATTCTTGCTTTGCAGGGAGCGTGATGCTCTAATCTTACAAAACCGCCATAGCCATAACGCTCTCGCAGGTCAGGCCACTGCTCAGGAAGTATATGTGTGTGAATATCAATGGTAAATATATGGTCGTTACTTTGCACAGTAGTTTCTTCTTGAAAAACAAAAATAGTTAATTTCTCATGTTTTACAAATGAAATACGAATAATCAGAAAAACCAATGACCGAAATCTTAGATATACTTGGTAAGTGAAGATTTTTTCATACTTTCACTACAATTTCCCTAAAAATATCTCATCTCGGCTTATGGAATTTACGTTATCAATACATCATAGTTTAAAAGCTTTTTAAAGTTTTTTCATTTTCAAATTCATGTATGCAAATGCAAAAAATAAAATATAGGATTACCCCTTTAAATATCATTGCAGTAGCGGTAAGTCTTTATATGCTCGTAAGCTATTTACTTACGGAGGACGTTACTAGCTTAGGACTGTTGGCACTCATTTATATCCTTTTGGGGGGGGTAGGAGTACTCCTCATTGATTTGCTCATTCAGTGGTTAGTAGTAAAGTATAAAAATATTTTTTTTTCTGAGATGCTTGTTGTAGGTATATTTGCTTTTTGGATAGCAAGTATGGAAAGAACAAAAACATGGCTCATTCCTGAAAATTTTGGCGAAGGCTATGTTACCGTCATTTATGACGTAGAAGGCGCAGAGAAACTCCCTGTCAATTTTTTTACTTGGAGTTACGAAGTAAAAATTCCAGAAAGCGGCATCCTCCTTACCTCTACAAAATTTGAGGACGATTTGCCCAATACAGCCATCAAAACCTACACAGGTGCAGTATTAGACGAATACAAAGAAGAATTTTTTGAGTGCCTGTTTGAAAGTGAAATGAACTGCGGCAATAAAACATATAAATATAAAACTTGGATAGTGCAAAAAAATAAGTGTGAATACGCGTCAGTCAAAGCAGATAGTGTAAGAAAAATCATGCAAAGTAAATACTGTAAATGAACCCTAAAATAGCTAACAATTAATTATCAATAAAAAGTTACCGACAGCCGTTGTAACTATTCAACTGTGAAACTATTAACCATCAATATAGTATGTCAAAGCTAAAAATATTTATTTCTCTTGTCTTTTGCCTTGCTTTTTTCGCAAGTATCTATGCTTATAAAGGGTACGATTTTTTGAGTAGTACAAAACCTCTTGTCCTATCTTTTAAGTCTGACGATGAGACCCCACAACAAAATACTAAATACTCACAAAAAACTATGCTTTTTAATAATGATAAAAACTATAAGCAGGACTGGCAAAAAGTCGACTCCTTAGAAAAAAAAGGATTGACTAAGTCTGCCTCAGAGGTAGTAGATGAAATCTATGCCAAAGCGAAAAAAGATAACAATGCAGAGCAACTCGTCAAAGCTGTAATTTATCAGGCGAAGTATATTTCCGTCCAAGAAGAAGATGCTAACATAAAGATTATACACAAGTTAGATAGCGAAGCGACGGTTGCTCCCTACCCTGCGAAGCCTATCTTGCACAGCATTTTGGCAGAACGGTATTGGCAATATTACGAGGACAATCGCTGGCGTTTTTATGACCGTAGCAACACGGTTCAGTTTACCAAAAAAGACATCGCTACTTGGTCTATTAACGACATCGTGAATGAAACAGTGAGGCAATATCACCTGTCTTTACAGGAAACTGACAAGTTAAAAGCCACAAAAATAGATATTTACCACGAAATTTTAGGGGGAAATGCAGATAATACGGTGGAAAGTTTGGGCAATTATAGAAACAGAAACCTTAGACCTACACTTTACGACTTTTTGGCGCACAGAGCAGTTGACTTTTTTAGCAATTCAGAGCCTGAAATTACCCGCCCCGCCTACAAGTTTGAATTGGACAAGGTAGAATATTTTGCTTCGGCAAAGGAGTTTGCAACTTTGAAAATGGAAACGAAAGATACTTTAGCAATGAAATTTCATGCGATTGTACTTTTACAAGACCTAATCAAGTTTCACCTAAGCGGTAAGAACCAAGATGCTTTGGCTGATGCAGACTTGAAAAGAATCGTTTTTGTTTATAACCACTCCGTTCATCCACAAAAAGAAGACCTCTATTTAAAGGCTTTGCAAGATTTCCAAAATACTTACACAGGCTCACCTATTGCCGCAGATGCCGCCTATTTGACTGCAAAGCTATACTACGAGCAAGGAGAGAAATATGATTTTTCCAAGAAAAATGACATATATAGGTGGAAGTTCAAAGAAGCAAAAGAGTGGGCAGAAAAGGCAATTAAAAAATATCCTAATACACAAGGGGCAAATAACTGCCAACATATCATTGAATTAGTGCAAACCAAATCATTTGCCTTGCATGTAGAAAAGGTAAGTCCCTCTCAAACACCTCAACGGGCTTTGGTAACTTACCGCAATGTGCCTAAGATGTACTTCAAAATAGTAATGACTGACTATGAGGAGCTAAGCACAATGGCGGGCTACTACTACAACTACGAAGAGCGGGAAAAACTCATCAGCAGAATTTCAGAACGCAAAGGCATTAAATCTTGGAATGTAAAACTGCCAAGTGATGATGGCGATTTTCAGGCACACGCTACGGAAATGCTCGTGCCTGAACTTCCTTATGGCTATTATTTTATTTTAGCCTCTGATAATGAAGAATTTACTTATAAAAAACACACCTTAGTATGGTCACATTTTGTTATTTCCGACCTTAGTCTGATAGGTAGAACATTGTCAGAAAAAGGCGAGCAGGAATTTTACATACTTAATAGAACCACAGGGAAGGGAGTGCCTAAGGTGCAAGCACAAACTTTTTACAGGGATTACAACTACAATTCTCGCAAGTACGAATACAAAAAAGGTAGCGTTTATACCACAGACAAAGACGGTTATTTGAAAGTAAGCTATGCAAACAAGAGCAGAAGTGGGAACGAATATTTCAACTTACAACTGACCAATGGCACAGACAAACTGCATACTAACGAAAGTTTTTACCTTTATGCTCCTTACCAAAATACGCCAAGTCCGTATTACAAGACCTTTTTCTTTACAGACAGGGCAATTTACAGACCTTCACAAACCATTCATTTTAAAGGAATTTTACTGAATTTCAAAAATAAGTCAGATTCGCTCAATAAAAACATTACTGATTTTCAGTCTAATCGTCATTTGCGACCTGAAATCGTAAAAAATCAAACCTTAAAAGTGTATTTTTATGATGCTAATCAGCAAAAAGTGAGCGAAGTAGAGGTAAAAACCAACGAATATGGAAGTTTTAGCGGTTCATTTACTGCTCCGGTGGGAGGGCTGAACGGAGAAATGACTATTCAAACAGATATCCTTTATGGTGGCAATTATAGCATTTCGGTAGAAGAATACAAGCGACCTAAGTTTGAGGTAACTTTTGAGCCTGTGAAAGGAAGTTACAAATTGGGTGAAAAAGTGAAAATGGAAGGCAAGGCAAAGGCATATTCTGGGGCGAATATCGACAATGCCCAAGTGAAATACCGCGTAGTCCGCAAGGCAAAACTGCCGTATTGGTGGTGGTGGTGGTATCCTAATTTTCAGGTTTCCCCCGAAATGGAAATTGGCAATGGAACTGCGACTACAGACAAAGATGGCGTATTTATTATTGATTTTGAGGCAGTTCCAGATTTGAGTCTGCCAAAAAGTTCGAAGCCAACTTTTACCTATCAAGTTTTTGTAGATGTAACCGACCTCAATGGAGAAACGCACTCAGGTTCGCAAAGCATAAGTATCGGCTATACGGCTTTGGAAATAGAAAGCAATATTCCTGACGTGGTAGAACAAGATAAAATGAAAAGTTTTGAGATAAATTCTACCAATTTGAGTGGAGAGTTTGAACCTGCACAGGGGACTTATGCTTTACATGCCTTGAAAACGCCTGAAAAGGTATTTAGAAAACGTCTTTGGACTACACCTGACAAGTTTTTACTCTCTAAATCAGAATTTTACAAGTATTTCCCACAAGATGAGTACGAAAATGAAAGCAATATTTACACTTGGGAAAAGGGAGCAGAAGTCAGCAAAGGCAATTTTGATACAGGGAAAGATAAAAAATTGACTTTCAGTGAGTTGAAAGAAGGCGTGTATATCTTGGAAATGACTGCCAAAGACAAATATGGGGAGGAAGTCAAAGGGCTGAAGTACTTTACCGTGTATTTACCAAAGGCAAAAATGCCTGTGTATAACCTCACAGATTGGATTAAGCCATTAAAAACCAAGTATGAAGTTGGCGAAACTGCCCAAATCTGTGTGGCAACTGCCTACCAAAATGTGCCTATTTTATATGAAATAGAAATAGATGGGAAAGTAATTAAAAAAGAATGGCTGAACTTTAATAATGAGCAAAGAGTTCTTGAAATTCCTGTTACGGAGGCGATGAGAGGTAACTTTGGCGTGCATCTGACCTTTATTCAGCACGGAA
>Ga0272446_1005480_pt1 | contig 13970 bp, 16 predicted proteins | sample YNPCB0061_FD_194587 | JGI IMG/M metagenome (GOLD analysis project Ga0272446, IMG submission 194587) | Hot spring microbial mat communities from Yellowstone National Park, WY, United States - YNP-CB-006-1 | ecosystem: Environmental > Aquatic > Thermal springs > Hot (42-90C) > Sediment | place...
CGCCGCGGGTGCCGGCTGGCGGGGAGACCGCCCGGTACGGATGTCGCTGACGTTCGGCCTCCGGGGCGGCAGTGACGGGCATTACCGCCCCGGCGACCCAGACAACGCGCTCGCGGCGTGCAAGCCGCTGCTCGATGGGCTGGTCGATGCAGGTGTCATCGTCGACGACTCGTGGCGGTGGCTGGAGATCGGATCCATCCGGTGCGACCGGGATGCTGGCCCCGGCGTGCTGGTGACGCTGGAGGTGATCGAGTGAGCATCGACTGGGGCTGGCTGGCAGCCACCTACGCCGGCTGGCGCATTGCGGGGCTGCGGGCCAGCGGCACCCGCGACCGCCAGGAGCTGGTGTTGACGCTCGAGCGCGAGGTGCCGGTGGTGCTGCCCGCGCTGCGACCGGACGGCGACCCGGCAGACTGGGATGGGCTCGATGACGCGCTGGCAGCATGGAGGGGGCGAGATGTGGATTGACGTCGGCCGACGGGACGTCCACCTGGTGGACGGCTGGGACACGCTCGGCCCGCGCCGCATCGAGCCGGCGCCGGCCGGCCCGTGCTCGATGCCAGGGTGCCAGCGGCCGGGCGAGCACGACGGCCTCTGTGGCCGGCATTTCTGGCGGGCGACGTCTCACGAGCAGGTGACGGCGCGCCAGGCGGTCGGCGAGATCCAGACGCCGTGGATGCGCCACACGGCTGGGCGGCTGGCAGACGCCTACCTCGCCGCGGTCGAGCTCGTGCAGCAGGTGCCGCTCAACCGGTGGGTGCTGCTCAGCCGGGTGCTCGACCAGCCAGAGACGGTGCGACGCAGGGTGCGGACCATCCTGTCGCTGGCGTCAGGCCGGCACGGTCTGCAGGTCGAGACCGGGCACCAGTATCGGCTGCGCGTCACTGACCGGCAGGCCGCCATCGACTCGCTGGAGGAGACGGCGCTGGCGACTCACTACTGGCGGCAGGCGGTGGCGGAGCTGGCCGCCCGGCGTGGAGGCAGATGCTGACGCAGATGCTGACGCCGATGCAGGAGTGGGTGCTCGCGATCCTGAGGCAGTCGCCGTGCGTCCCGGTGCGCGCGGAGGACATCGCTGCCGAGACCGGGCTGAGCATTGCCGGGGTCAGGCACTGCGTCCGGTCGCTGCAGACATGGGGGGAGGACATCAGGTCGACTCCTGGACCATGGGGGGGGTATGCGTGGTTCCCGGCTGAGGGCGCAGTCGAGGCTGGTCCTGGAGGTGAGTATGTGTGCATCGAGTGCGGTGCTGTTTTCTCCGCCCCAGCGGGCGGCAGGGCACGGGGAGCCCACCGGTTCTGCTCGTTCGCGTGTGCGGCATCATGGCGCTGGCGTCAGCGCCGGCGCCGGCAGGGGTTGCGGTGATGCCGGCGCGGCTGTGTCTCCGGTGCGGGCAGCGGACGCAGACGGGATCGCTCTGCGCGAGGTGCGCTGCGCTCGAGGTGACGTCGGGTTCGCCGGCGCCTGTGCCGACCGGCTCCGGCTGGCGGTGGCAACGGCTGCGCGAGCAGGTGCTGGCGCGCGACGGCGGTCGGTGTCAGCTGTGCGGCCAGCCAGCGCAGCAGGTCGACCACATCGTCCCGCGGGCGGACGGCGGGAGCGACGCGCTCGACAACCTGCGCGCGGTCTGCGGCAGGTGCCATCGCGTGGTGACGAGAAATTGGCGAAGACGGAGGGGGATTTGAAAAGTTTGGAAGCTTTGGCGGAAGCGCGGCCCCCAACCCAAAATCGCGCGCGTCCACCTTCGCCCTTCCCCCGGCCCGCGAGCCCCTTGCAGCCCGGGGAGCCGAGGAGATAGGCATGCCGGCGCGTCGCCAAAAGCCTGTCGAGCTGCTCGCCAATAAGCGGGGCGGCCGTGCGAGGTCCTTGCAGGTCATCGACGACGGCGACCGGACCGTGCCGTCCCTCCCCCGGCAGCTGCGCCATGTCGGCCCGGCCGGCCGGCAGGCATGGCGGGAGTTCTGGGGCTCGGCCGTGCGGGCCGCGGTCGAGCTCCCGGCTGACGCTGCCCTGCTGCGCGACTACGTCCTGCTCATCGACGAGCAGGAAAGGCTGCGCGCGCAGATGGCGGCCGGCGAGATGACCCCGGCGGTGGTCTCGCGGATGGCCCAGGTCGAGCGGCACCTTCACCGGATCCGCGAGCATCTCGGGCTGACGCCGCTCGCCCGGTTCCGCCTGCAGCTGCAGGTGCTCTCCGGGCGCGAGCGCGAGCAGCGGCTGGCCGCCCAATCGGAGCAGGCGGAGCCGCCGGCGGTGGTGGTGCTCGATGAGCCGGCGCCGGAGCCGTGGCGGCCGGGTGGGGTGCAGGCCATCGCCGATGATGACGGCGATGGCAACAGCGACACTGCCGACAGCCAGGCCACGCCCGGCGCTGGTGCGTGAGCGTGACCGCGAGTACTGGTCGCTCGGCTGGCACGTCATCGACTGGATCGAGCGGCACTGCGTGCTGACCAACGGCGAGTGGACCGGCCAGCCGTTCCGCCTGCTCCCGTGGCAGAAGCGGACCATCCAGCGTCTGTTCGAGGTCGACCCGGAGACCGGGCTGCGACGATACAGACGTGCGCTGATCGGCATACCGCGCAAGAATGGCAAGACGCAGCTCGCAGCGGCGCTCGCGCTATACCTGATGCTCGCTGACGGCGAGCCGTCGGCGGAGGTCTACGCGGCCGCCTCGTCCGAGGACCAGGCCGGGCTCGTGTTCGAGGCCGCGCGGCGCATCGTCACGATGGGCCCGCTGGCGGCTGCCTGCCAGGTCGGCGCCTCGCGGATCACGTCGAGCGCCGACCCGTACAGCTACCTCCAGCGTCTGACATCCCGTGGATCGAGCTGGCACGGCCTCAACATCCACGGGGTCATCCTCGACGAGCTGCATACGTGGACGACCGACGAGCAGTCCGAGCTGTGGGCTGCGCTGACGACCGGCTCGGCCGCCCGGCGCCAGCCGCTGCAGATTGCTATCACGACCGCCGGCGTCGACCTGAGGCGGTCGCGCTGCGGGCGGCTCTACCAGCTCGGGCGCGCCATCGAGCGCGGCGAGCAGCGCGATGACAGCTTCTATTTCGAGTGGTGGGAGGCGCCGGCCGAGCTGGACTACCGCGACCCGGCCGCATGGAGGGCCGCCAACCCGTCGCTGGGCGTGACAGTGACCGAGTCCTACCTCCGCAGTGAGCTCGGGGTCGTGCCGGAGGCGGACTTCAGGCGCCTCTACTTGAACCAATGGGTCCTCGCCGCGCAGCGGTGGCTGCCGCCGGGAGCGTGGGACGCCTGCACCGGGGACGCATCGCTCGTCGACGGGGCGCCGACGTGGGTTGGCTGGGACGCATCGACCCGCTACGACAGCTCAGCCATCGTCGCGGCGCAGGTGCGCGAGGACGGAACGGTCGCGGTGCAGGCGCGGGTGTGGTCGCGGCCGCTGGACATGGCCGGCGCCCCGGCTGCGGACTGGCGGATGCCGCTGGACGAGATGGCCGAGCACCTCCGCGCGCTGGCTGCGCGCTACCGCGTCGTGGGCATCGCCTACGACCCCGCGTTCGTCACCTGGGCCGCCTCCGACCTGGAGGCGCAGGGTCTGCCGATGGTCGAGTGGCCGCAGACGGACGCCCGGATGGTCCCGGCCACCCGCGCGGTCTACGAGCTGGTGGTCCAGCGGCGGCTCGTGCACTCGGGCGACCCGGTCCTCGCAGCACACGTCGCCGACGCCGCGCCCTACTACACGCGCTCCGGGGGCACGCGGCTCCGGAAGGCAGGCGGCACGGCGCAGATCGACGCGGCCATCGCGATGCTGATGGCCGTCAGCATGGCACTCATCGAGGGCGGACAGCATGGGGCGCCGGAGGCGCCGCAGTTGTTCGTGTTCGAGGTCTGAGGGGGCAGCGAATGGCCTGGTGGGGGCGCATGTTCCGGTGGGTCGGCGGGAGCCCGGACCGCACGGAGGAGACGCCGGCGTCGGCGGTGGTCGGCCTGCACTCGCAGGCCGGCGTCTGGATGGACGAGCAGGCCGCGCTGGCGATGGCGCCCGTCTACCGTGCGGTGACACTCATCAGCCAATCGATCGCCGCGATGCCGCTGCGCGTGATGGAGCCGATGCCGGACGGCAGCCGCCGGGTGGCCAACCCTGAGGAGATGGCCGTGCTCTGGCGCCGGCCCAACCCGGAGGAGACCAGGGTGGAGTTCGTGGGCCGGCTGCTGGCGCACCTGCTCATCTGGGGCGACGCGTTCGTCTTCGTCGCCGAGCCGGGGCCGCTGGGCGAGGCGAGACGGCTCGCGCTCATCGAGCCGCCGCGGGTCGACGTCGGCCGCGACGCGAGGGGCGAGCGGCTGTACGTCGTCGACGGCCGTTCGTGGGTCGAGTGGCGCGACTGGGTGCGGGGCAGCCCGCGCCCCGGGTTCGTCCACCTCCGCATCGGCTCGCTCGACGGCTTGCGCGGCCGTGGCCCGGTCATGGCCGTGCTCGAATCCCTCGGTGTCGGACGCGCCGCTGAGCTTTACGCGGCACGGTATTTTGCGTCGGCCGGCGTCCCGGGCGGCATCATCTACGTCAGCGGTCGGATGTCGCCGGAGGATGCGCGGCGTCTGGCCGAGCAGTTCGCCGCGGCGCATAGCGGGCCCAACGTCCACCGGGTGGCGGTGCTCGACCAGGGCGCCAGGTTCGAGTCGCCGGGCGCCGACCCGGCATCGTTGCAGCTGCTCGATGTGCGCCGGTTCACGGTCACCGAGGTTGCGAGGGTGTTCGGCGTGCCGCCGCATTTGCTCGGCGACGCGTCCCAGTCGACCAGCTGGGGCTCGGGGCTCGAGGAGCAGAACCGGGCGTTTATCACCCTCACGCTGAGGCCGTACATCGCGCTGCTGGAATCGGCGCTGACCGACACGTTCTGCGCCGGGACGGACTACATCGTCCGCATCGACCCGTCGGCGCTGCTGCAGGGGAACCTCCAGAGCAGGTTCGCGGCCTACAACGCGGCCAGACAGGCCGGCCTGATGACGATCAACGAAATCCGCGACCTCGAGGACCTGCCCGGCATCGGCGCGTCCGGCGACAACGTGCTCACGCCGCTGAACATGCAGGTCACGCAGGTGCCGCCGCGCCCCGGCGCCGAGTACATCCCGGAGCAGTGAGATGGGTCACACGACGGAAGGGACAATCGCAGCGATGGAGATGGAGCAGAAGCTGTTCTCGGCGTCGGCGCCGCCGGCTGAGGCGACCGGCGAGATCGAGGTCACATGGGCCACGCTCGGCGTGGTCGACCGCGACAACGACATCATCCTGCCGGAGGCCGTCCCCGCCGGCAAAACCGTCCCGATCATGCAGTGGGGGCACAACCTCAGCGACCTGCCGATCGGCGAGGCGACGCTCTCGGTCGAGGGCGAACGGGCGGTTGCGCGGGGGCGGCTGTACCTGGGCACGACGGCCGGAAAGGACCACTATGAGGTGCTGCGCGAGCGAGGCCAGTCGCAGGAGTGGTCGTTCAGCTACTACGTGACTCGCGCCTCGGATGACATCGTCGACGGGCGTGCCGTCAGGGTCATCCAGGCGATGGATGTGCTCGAGGTGTCCCCGGTGCTGGTTGGCGCCGGCATTGCCACGCGGACCGACTCCCTCAAATCGGCGGGTCGGCCGCTCAGAGACCATGCCGCCGGGTTGCAGGCCGACCTGGCTGACATGGTCGAGCGCGCAGAGGCGCTGGCTGCCCTGCGCGCCAAGGAGGGGCGCGTGCTCTCCGCCGCCAACCGTGCCCTGCTGTCCGACCTGCTCGGCGCGCTCCGCGAGGCTGCTGGCCGGCTCGAGGAGTTGCTCCAGGCGGCGGACCCGCAGGCACAAAGGGACGCCGGCAAGGCTGCAGATGCGCGCGGCATCGTGGTTCCCGCCGCGATGCTCGATCGCTATGCGGCGCTCAGATCACTCGCACAGGAGGTGCTCAGGTGAGCATCGAGGCAATCAATCGTGAGCTGCTCACACTGCAGGAGCGGCTCGACCACGTGGCCGCCAAGGCGGTCAAGACCGAGGCCGGTGACATCGATTTCAGCGAGGTCACCATCTATGGCGACATCTCCAATCAGGCCAAGGCGGAGCGATTCGTCGCCGACCAGAAACAGTTCGCGGAGCTCCTCAACCGGCGCGCCGTGCTCGGCGCGATGGCCGAGGTCGAGAGCTGGCGCGAGCTCACCGAGGAGAGCAAGGCGCTCATCTCCGGCGCCGGTTCGCCCCGCGGCGACCTGGCCACCCGGCTCGCGGTCGCCCTCAAGGGCGCGCCCGCCGGCTCGGTCCAGGGCGTGTCGTTCGCCCCGCCCGAGCTCAAGGCGCTCATGACCACGAGCGCGGGCTACCCGCCCGAGACGCTCCGGTCCGGCAGAGTCGAGGTCACCCCGACCCGCCCGACCCTCGTGATGGACCTCCCGCCGATGATCCGGACCGTGCAGAATGCGTTCAAGTACGTGCGCGAGACAACGTTCGGTAATGTGGCGGCTGAGGTGGCTGAGGGCACCGCCTACCCGGAGGCGACGCTGACCTACACCGAGGTCAGCGAGCCGGTGCAGAAGATCGCGGTCCACATCCCAGTCACCGAGGAGCAGCTCGAGGACGACCCGGCGGTCGAGGATCTCATCCGGGCCCGCCTGTCGGAAATGATCCGGCAGCGGCTCGACAGCCAGCTCCTCAACGGCAACGGGACGGCGCCCAACCTCCGCGGCGTGCGCAACGTGAGCGGCATCAATGCCGTCTCCCAGGGCACGGACACGATCCTCGACGCCATCTACCGGGGCATCGTCGCCTGCCGGACCGTCGGCTACGCGCAGCCCGACGCCATCGTCATCCACCCGACCAACCTCCAGGCGGTGCGGTTGGCCAAGTCCACCGACGGGCAGTACCTCTTCGGCCCGCCGTCGAGCTCGCTCAACATGCCGATCTGGGGGCTGCGGGTCGTCGAGACGTCGGCCATCCCGGCAGGCAAGGTCGTCATCGGCGACTGGGCCAACTACTCCGCCCTCGCGATGCGCTCCAACATCGACATCCAGGTGGGCTACTCGGGCACCGGCTTCACCGCCGGCATCAAGACCGTCCGGCTGGACCTGCGGGCAGCGTTCGCCGTGTTCCGGCCGAGCGCGTTCGCTGAGGTCACCCTCGCCTAGGGGGGATGACATGACCGACCCCGCCCGGATCTACGTCGACGAGGATGGGCGTCCGGTTGCTGAGGGGGACCCGCGTGCTGCGCGGGTCCTCGTCGGCGCCGACGCTGAGGAGGCGCTCCGCCGCGCAGGGACCGGCGGAGCCGAGACCGAGCGCCGCGGCAGCCGCCAGGCGCGCAGGGGCGACAGCTGATGGTGCTGCCGGAGCCGGTCGACTGGTACGTGCGCCCCAGCGAGGTGCGCGCCCGCGGCCGGCTCACGACTGCCGGCACCCCTGACGAGGTGCTGCACCCGCTCATCGCACACACCAGCCGCCGCATCGACGACTGGTGCAACCGGCGGTTCGGCGTCGTCCGCGGGACGGTCGTCGTGCCGGGCGGGTGGACATCGACCCTGGTGCCCGACTGCATCTCGATCGAGCTGGCCGAGTGCGGCGACGGGCAGACCTGGACGCCGCTCACCGGCTGGACGCTGCTCGCTGATGGCACGGCACCGCACCACGCGCGCCTGCTGGCGTACTGCACCGGCCCGTACCTGCGGCTCACGGGGCTCTGGGGCTACAGCTGGACGGTCGCTCCGGCCGGCCAGCTGACCGCGCCGATGGACGCGGACCAGAATTCTGCCAGTTTCAGCCAGTCAGACATCGACGTCGGGGATGTGCTCGCCATCGGCGATGAGCAGGTGCAGGTGGTGACCGCATCCGGCTCGACGGCGACCGTTACCCGCGGCGTCAACGGGACGGTGGCGGCTCCGCATCCGGCCGGGACGCCGGTCTACCGCCGTGTCTACCCCGGCGCCATCACCGAGGCGGCGCTCATGCAGGTCATCCGGCGGCTGACCGACCAGGCGGCCGGGTTCGCCGGCGTGCTCGCCAGCTCCGAGGTCGGCGCCGGCCAGCCGTGGCAGGGCGCCTACCCTGACATCCGCGATGCGGTCGAGCGATTCAGGCTGCCGGGGGTGGCGTGATGGGCATGCCGGTCGGCGGCGAGTCGCTCGCGAGGCGACCAAAATCGGGCCAGATCCAGATCCGGCTGCAGATCGAGGAGGGCGAGCTGCGGCGCGTGCGGAGGCAGCTCCGGGCGCTGGGGACCGATAGCCCGGAGATCCGCGAGGCGTTTGAGCGCGCAGTCGACGAGGTGCTCGTTCCTGCCCTCAGGTCGGCGTCACCCGGCTCGATGGGGAGCAGGATCAAGCGCGGCAAGGTCAGCCGCGCGTCGCTCGGCACGGCGCCGCGGGTAACCGTGCGCATCAACCATCCAGGCGCCGCCGCCTACGAGTTCGGACGCCGGATCTGGTATCGCGGCTGGACTGGCCGGGCCCGGGGCAAGGGGTCGATCATCGCCCTCGGCGGCCGCCCGTTCCGGTCCAGCCGCGGACAGCCGGCGCGCCCGTGGATCGGAATCAAGGGCGGAGGCGCGCTTGCCGCTGCCCGCCCGGCGCTCATCGAGGCCGTCGAGCGCGGCATTGAGCAGACGTGGGAGCGGCTGGGAGGTGAGCAGTGACGTGGGACATGCCGGGCGTCGTGAGCGCGGTGGCCGACACGGTCCAGTCGGCCGTCGGCATCGCGCGGGTCTACCACGCCGCCGGCGTCGGCTCGCAGGCCATCCCGGCTGCCGTCTCCGAGTTCCCGGCGGTGCTCGTCTACCCGGAGACCAGCGACCCGGTGACATCGTACGCCGGCCAGCTGCGGACGACGCCGATCTACATCGACGTGCTCACCGGCAGGTGGGACGTCGGCCTCAACGTGGCGGCCGCACTGCAGGCGATCGAGGCGATTATCGAGCGGCTGCACGCCGACGTGGTGCTGTCGCCGTCTGCGCGCTGGGTGAGCTACACGGTCTCGTGGACTCTGCCCCTCGACTGGGGGGGCATCATCTACGTGGGAGGGCGCATCGTGCTCGATGTCGTCGAGGACCAGCAGGGGGTGCTCCAGCCATGAGGCTGATCTACACCGGCCCGTCGGGGCCTGACATCACACTGCCGCTGCCCGAGGGCTGGCCGGCGGCCGACCATGACGAGCCAGACGAGACCGCCGCGGCGGCGAAACTGGCCAGCGGCCTCTACCGCGAGGCCGAGGCGCGCGGCGTGAAGAAGACGAAGCCACAGGAGGACGCCGATGCCGGCGATTGAGCATTTGCGGAGATTCCAGGTCGGGAGGGAGACGACGCCGGGTACGGCGGTCGCGGCGACCCGGCTGCTGCGCGGCGCCGCCAAGCTCAGCGAGCAGCGCGTGACCTATCGCTCGGAGTACCCCCATGGGGTACGCGGGACGGCTGGCGGCGTCGGCGTCATCGTGCAGCGGGCCACCACGTGGGAGATCGAGACCGAGGCATCGACTGAGGAGATCCTCTGGCCGCTCCTCACCGGCCTGCGGTCGGTTACCCCGACGGGCAGCGGACCGTACACGTGGACGTTCGAGCCGGACCTCGGCTCCGCGAGCCCGTCCAGCATCGCGACCATGAGCGTCGAGTATGTGGACGCCGACGGCGTGGGCAACCACTACATCGCCGGCGCCGCGCACTGTGTGACCCAAAAGATCGGGCTCTCCGTCAGCCCGACAGAGATTGCCCGCCTCAAATACTCCGGATTCGGTCGAGCGCGGCAGTCCATCACGCCGGCCAACGCTACGCCCTACGCCTCGCGGACGCTCATCCCCGGCGGCCTGTTCCGGGTCTGGTGGGACTCCACGTGGGCGTCGCTCGGCACGACGCTCCTGACCACCACGGTGAGGAGCGCAGAGCTGGAGATCGAGACCGGCTGGGAGCCGGACTACACGCTCGATGCCCGGGCGGACCTCGATTTCAGTCTGCTCCGCCCAGGGCCGGTCAAGGCGAGCCTCAAGCTCGACATGCTGCTCGACTCGGTCAGCGCCGCGCGCATCGCCAGCTGGCGAGCCAACAGCCCGGCGTTCGTCCGGCTCCAGGGCGCTGTCGACGCCAACAACTCGATCCAGGTCGACCTGTCGGCCCGGCTCGGGGACGACCTGTCGCTCGGGTCGGATGGCGGCGTCGTCACGGTGAGCCTCTCGCTGGAGGGCGTCTACGACCCGACCGCGCAGAAACTCGTGCTCATCACGGTCAAGAACAACATCGCCGGAGGTGCGCTGTGAGGCGGTTCGCGCGCGCCGACGAGACGGTGCGGATCTCTCTCCGCGAGTTCGACGGCAGCGACGACTGGGTCGAGGTGCGCGCCGCGCTCAGCTACCGCGACAGCATCGAGCTCCGCGCGATGGCTGTGTCCGGCGCCATCCAGACGCCGGATGGCGTGCAGCTGCAGATCGACACCGGCCGGGCTCAGCTGGAGCTGCTCTGCCGGGCGATTGTGGGCTGGTCGCTGCGCGCCAGCGAGCACGACCCGGCGCCCCTGCCGGTCACCCGGGAGCTGATCGAGCGGCTGGACCCTGCGCTGGGTGACTGGCTGGCGCAGCGCATTGACCAGCTCTACCAGGCCGCCCGCCCAAACTCGCAGCCGGGCAGCTCGCCCGGGCCCTGAGGGGGCGTGCAGAGCTGCCCGGGGAGGCCATCGTGGTGATGCTCGCTCGGATGTGGGGGTGCCGGCCGTCGGAGGTGCTCGATGAGCCGATGTGGGCCATCGAGACGGCGCTGGCATTGATGGCCGCCGAGGCTGAGATCGCAGATGAGGAGCGCCGGCGATGGCAGCGCTGAGCTTCGTGGTCAAGGCAGTAGATGAGGCCACCGACGTTCTCAAGGGTATCGGCGACGAGGCTGAGGGGCTCGGCGGGAAGCTGTCCAAGGTCGGCGACATCGCTAGCGGCGGATTCGATGCGCTCGGCAAGGCTACTCTCGCCGCTGGTGCGGGGTTCGCTGGGCTCGCGGCGGCCGGGCTCAAGCTTGGGAGTGACCTTGACTCCGCGTACGACACCATCAGACTCGGGACAGGGGCGACTGGGCAGGACCTCGACAACCTGATCGCATCGTTCAAGCGGGTCGCGGCGAACTCGCCCGCCGACATGGCCGTGGTCGGGCAGGCGATCGCGGACCTCAACACGCGCATGGGGCTCACCGGTCAGCCGCTCGAGCAGCTCACCAACCAGTTCGTCGACCTCGGCCGCATCGCCGGCGCCGACGTCCCGTCACTCATCCGCGAGGGCACGCGCGTGTTCGCCGACTTCGGCATCGGCGCCGACCAAGCCGGGTCAACGCTGGACATGCTGTGGCGGGTGTCGCAGGCGACCGGGGTCGGCGTCACCGAGCTCATGCAGCAGATGCAGCAGAGCGGCGCGACCATGCGCGCCATGGGCCTCGACGCGTCGGCTTCCGCCACGCTGCTCGGCCTGATGGAGAAGTCCGGCGTGGACGTCTCTGCGGCCATGACCGGGCTGAGCAAGGCGGTCGCAGCGGCGGCAAGGGATGGGAAGCCGGCGCAGCAGGCCATCGCGGAGCTGTTCGACTCCATCAAGAGCGCCAAGGACCCGACCGAGGCAATGGGCATCGCCGTCGATATTTTCGGCGCCAAGGCTGGCCCCAAACTGGCCGACGCCATCCGCTCCGGCCGATTGAGCTACGGCGAGCTGCTCCAGCAGATCCAGAACGGGAAGGAGACCATCTCGTCCGCTGCCGCCGATACCGACAGCTGGCAGGAGTCGCTGGCACGCCTGAAAAACCAGGCAATCATCGCCATCTCACCCCTGCTCGACCGGCTGGTCGGCCTGGTGGACCGCGTGGCTGCGGGCATCGGCCCGCTGGCCGAGCGGGTTGTGCCGCAGCTGCAGACGGCATGGGACGCCATGAGACCATCGCTCGAGCAGGTCGGCACGACGTTCCGGGATGTGATCGTGCCGGCAGCCGAGCGACTGGCCGGAGCGGTCCGTGATGCTCTGCAGCCAGCGCTCGATGCCATCGGCGGATGGCTGCGTGAGCATGGCAGCCAGCTGACCGGGCCGTTCGCAGCAGCCATTGGTGGTGTGCTGGTCGTCGGCCTCACCGCCGCCGCGGTCGCGGCGGGGTCGTTCGCCGCATCCATGCTGGTGGCGGCCGCACCGGTGCTCGCGGTCGTGGCCGCCGTCGCCCTCATCAGCGCGGGGATTTTCCTCCTCATCAAACACTGGGACGACCTCAAGGCCAAGTTCCCGATCCTGCAGGAACTGGAGGACACGTTCCGTCGGGTTGCCGGGCAGGTCGGCGCCATCGTCGGCGAGATGGGTGGTCTGCTCATGGCCATCGTCGACCGCGTGCGCGACGTGGTCAGCCAGGTGCGCCAGCACTGGGGCACCATCACGGACATTATGCGCGGGCCGGTGCAGGTGGTGACGGCGCTGGTTGAGGGGGCATTCAACCAGATGCGGATCATCATCGAGACGGCGTTGGGTGTCATCCGCGGCGTCATCCAGACCGTCACAGCCCTGATCAAGGGCGACTGGCAGGGCGCATGGGACGGCATTAAGCAGATCGCCCAGTCAATGTGGGACGGGATCAAGGGCCTCGTCCAGAACGGCATCGACACGATCAAGGGAATTTTTGAGGGGGTCATCACGTTTTTCGGCGAGATCGGCCCGCGGATCTGGGGGGCAGCGAAGGCGATCTGGGAGACCGTCAAGACGGACGCTTGGAATCTCGTGCAGGAGATGGGACAGAAAATCATCGATGTGTTCACGGCGCTGCCCGGACAGCTCCTCGACCTCGTACCAAAGCTCCTCGACGCGGGCAAAGCCCTGATGGGCGCGATTTTCGATGGCCTGAAATCGGCAGCCTCGGCTGTTGGAGGGTTCGCCGTCGATATCGCAGAGGCGGTCGGCCGGGCCATTAAGTCCTTCATCAATGAGCAGGTCATCGACAGGATCAACAGCGCGCTCGAATTCACGATCCATGTCCCCCTAGGCCCAGACATCCACGTCAATCCGCCGGACATCCCCCATCTCGCGAGCGGCGGCATCATCACGCGCGCAGGCCTCGCGCTCGTGGGTGAGAGGGGACCCGAACTGGTCGTGCTCCCGGCAGGGGCCGGGGTGTTCCCATCCGAGCGAGTAACCGCCGTTGGCGCCGTTCCTGCGCCCTCGCGGCCTCCCGTGCCGGTGGTCGTTTCGATCGAGCTCGACGGCAGGCAGGTAGCCCGTGCCATCCTGCCCGATCTCCGGGCCGAGGCCGAACGGCAGGGGGTGTCACTGTGAGCGCTGAATTCCGGGTCGACGGCACCCCACTCCCGCCCCCGTCGGCGGTGACAGTCACGCCGCAGGTCCTCGCCGAGTCGGCGCGCGCCCTCGACGGCACGCTGCATATCGACTACCGCGCTACTAAGCGGACGGTGGCCCTCAAGTGGGACCTGCTCTCACCGGCCGATATGCAGACGGTGCAGGCGGCCTTCTCGCCATTTCGGACCGTCCAGCTGAGCTGGGACGAGCCGGGCGGTACGGTCACGATATCCGCCATCCCGACCCCGGGTGCGCGCGGGCTCACGCCCGGCCGGTCTTTCTGGGATGGGTTCGCCCAGCGCTGGTGGTGGGCGGACGTCCAGCTGGGCCTTGAGGAGGTGTAGGATGCGGGACGCGTCCGACGCGCACGTCGCCGCGATGGCCGCACCCGCGCGCCAGCTGGTAGCGGAGGCCGAGTTGGTGTTGGGCGGCCTCTACCCACTCGACGTTCCTCCTCCTGTGACGGTCAGCTGGGCCCTCCCGCGCATCTCGCATGTGGTCCATCTCGTGGACGGGCTCACCGGTGTGCCGCGCCGCTATGCGGTGCTCGGCCAGTGGGTGGTTGGCTCGGGCGACTGGGGGCTCGCGCCGTCCGACGGCCTGCAACAGATGGGCGCATGGGGCGAGGCCGGGTACGTCGGAGGCACGGGGGACACGCTCACTCCGCCCGCAGTCATCACCGTCACGTGGCCCGCGCCCC
>Ga0272446_1005481_pt1 | contig 13969 bp, 10 predicted proteins | sample YNPCB0061_FD_194587 | JGI IMG/M metagenome (GOLD analysis project Ga0272446, IMG submission 194587) | Hot spring microbial mat communities from Yellowstone National Park, WY, United States - YNP-CB-006-1 | ecosystem: Environmental > Aquatic > Thermal springs > Hot (42-90C) > Sediment | place...
CACTGGTCGCCGAACCACCCGGGGCACTGGCGGCGGCCGTGATCAGTTTCCATAGCGACTCGACCCGATACCGGTCCACGGGATCCCCGAATCCCGGACGGAGCACGAAGCCTGTCAGGTTATACCACCGCGACAGGTGCTGCGGCGACTTGGTTCGCCCCGCCGCGTTCGCTTCCAGGAAATCCCACAGGCGGCGGCACAGTCCTGTTGGCCAGTCGCTTCGGGGCGACTCCAGTACTGTTTCGAGTAGCCTCGGTAGCTCCGCGGGTGTTGGTGGCGAGCCGAGGGTGTCAGTCCCGGGTTGCGACGCATCCCCAAATACTTGGGCGATCAGCGCCCCGGCGGCCTGCACCTTCTCCTCGGGAAATACGTCGATCACACTGGCCGACTCTTCCGCTTCTTGCTCGTCCTTGGTCGGTTCGCGCAGGATATCGCGGACGTTGAACTCCAGTCGCCAGCGGTTGCCCTCCTTCGACTCGCAATACAACTCGAGCGTGCCGATCTCGGTGCATTTCGCTGCCAGGGTTACTGGTACGCGCTTGGTTCCAGCCCGCTTACCGCCTCGGAGGATGGTGTGCAACGGCGGTAGCCGCAACAGCGACTCCTCGGGTAGTCGCAGCACCTGTCCGGCCGTGTCGTCGCCCCGCACGGTCGAAGTGTACAGCGGAAACAGCACCGGTTGCCCCAACGCCAGTTCCAGTACCGGCTCGGGCATACGGACCTCGTCACCTTCTTGCAGCCGGCGCGGCACGACACACAGCACCGGGATGCTCTTGGCGTGAACGCCACGACCGGGCGCGTCCGTTTCCACCTGCACATAGTACGACCGCGGGATACCGCCGCCGATTCGCTTGCCCCCAGAGTGCCGCAGCCAGGCGAAGTACGCTGCGCCCCACGACACCGCCAGGTCCAGCGACGGGCTGGTCAGAATCAGTGGTTCCCATTTGGCATCCTGAGCGTCGAACCACGGTCGCATCACATCGATGATGCGCTGCCGTAGCACATCCGGTTGGAAGACACCGCCGTTGAATAGGATGGCATCGACCGTTTCCGGCGAGCGGCTGGTGGCAGCCGGTTGTTCCGGACTCGCGTTCTCTCGACTCGTGCTTGCCAGGTGTTGACGCACGAACAAGGCCAGGTGCCGCGTCACGGCGGGGTCGGCGACGTAGGGCAAGCCCATTTCCTGCAACCCGACCTGAGCACATTTGGTCAGTTCGGCGTCGAGACGTGTTTCCGGGAAAAATCCGTTGAACAGCGTTCTCGTCACGTCGTCGGGTGTGATGTTCACCGACACGGTGCCGCCAACCACGGAGCGGCCTTTGCCCATCACGGTGACCGGGAAACTCGGCGGTGGCGGGCTGGCTAGCAAGGCTTCCTTCGCTGCCCGACACGCTTGTACCAGCGAGCCGAACTGGGCGGCGTCGAGTCGGCCACCGGGCAGCTTCGCCTCGACCGCCTTGGCCAAGGCCAAGTCCATGTTGTCGCCGCCGAGGAGCAGGTGGTCGCCGACCGCGTCGCGGATGAACGTGATCTCACCTTTCTCCTCACCGACTCGGATCAGGCTGAAGTCGCTTGTGCCGCCGCCCACATCAACCACCAGGCACCGCATGCCGGGCTTGAGCTTCGCGGCTTCGGTGGGGGCATGCGTGCCGATCCAGGCGTAGAACGCGGCCTGAGGCTCTTCCAGAAGCGTGACGTGCTTAAGCCCCGCTTGTTTCGCGGCTTCGGCCGTCAGGTTACGGGCCACGTCATCGAACGACGCCGGCACCGTCACCACCACCTCCTGCTCTTCGAGGTAGTCGGTAGGCTTGCGGCCGGGCACGGCGTTCCACGCTTCGACAATGTGCTTGAGATACTTCGCGCTGACCTCCAGTGGCGAGAGCCGGGGTACATCCGGCGGTGCAGCCCACGGCAACAGTGGAGCGGTCCGATCGACCCCGGGGTGGCACAGCCACGACTTGGCGCTGGTCACCTGCCGACCCGGTACCTTGGCCCCATGGTTGCGGGCGAACACCCCAACGACCTCAGTTGGGTTCTTCTTCCAGGGCAAGTCGATCGAACCGGGTGGTAGATCATGCGGCCCAGGGATGTACAAGAACGACGGCAGCAGCGGCAGTTCCTGCACCTGCCCGGCGGCGACCACTTGTGGGATGTTGAACGTGTGCAGCTTCGGTCCACCGACCGGCTTCGAGGCCGTATCGACATACGCCACAGCAATATTGGTGGTACCGAGATCAATACCGACCAGGTAGCGGGACATCAGGAAACCTTGTACCTTGTGGGGATCATGACACCCACAATCTTAGGACTGGATATTGGTGGCGCAAACCTGAAGGCAGCCACGGCCGACCAGCGCGTGTTGTCGGTACCGTTTGCCCTCTGGAGACAACCGGACAAATTACCGGCCACTCTCGCCGAGTTGGTGGCGCAATTCCCAGAAGCGGACGAACTGGCGGTCACAATGACCGGCGAGCTCTGCGACTGCTACGAGACGAAGCGGGAGGGCGTGGCAGCGATCCTCGCGGCGGTCCGCTTCGCCAGTGCCGGCCGGCGGATCCGCGTCTGGAGCACCGACGGCCAATTCCTTGACCCGGAGCAGGCGCAGCAGAATCACCTGCTGGTAGCGTCGGCCAACTGGCATGCGCTGGCAACGTTCGTCGGTCGGTACGTTCCGAATGGACCTGCAACCCTCATCGATATCGGATCCACGACCACGGATCTGATCCCGATGCTCGATGGCCGGCCCGTGGCGCGGGGGCGGACCGATCCGGAGCGCCTGCGGCATTATGAACTCGTCTATACCGGCGTTCGCCGGACGCCCGTCATGGCCTTGATGGAATCGAGGGTTGCCGCGGAAGTTTTCGCAACCACTCTCGACGTTTACCTCTGGCTGGGGATGATTCCCGAGACTTTCGCAGACTCCGAAACTGCGGATGGACGACCCGCGACTCAAGCGCAGGCATTCAATCGGTTATGTCGCATGGTGTGTGGCGACCGCGACTGCATCACGGTGGAGGACATCGATCGACTTGCAAACGAGGCCATGCAGCGGCAGGTGCGAACAATTGCTATGGCTTATCATCGCGTCGGGGAGGCCATTGGAATCCAACTTGCCAAGGAAGGTCGGCACCAGTCCCGGGAACCCCTCCGGATCCCGATCATCAGTGGTTCAGGTGAGTTCTTACTTCGTCATGCGTTTCAGCAGAACTGGATTGACTACGGAGCCGACCGTGGTGTTGAGCCGATTTGGCTGACGGAGTTATTGAATCACGACGTGTCAACGTGTGCACCGGCGTATGCGGTCGCGGTGCTGGCCAGCGAGCGGCCGGCCGATGAGCGGAGTTTGTCCGCCGGTGAGTGGGGCGAGCGGGGGTGTAAGCCTTCCGGGTACTAAGGAAGGAGTTGCGCCGGTGATTGTCGTGAAGGTCGGCGGTAGCCTGTACGACCACCCGCGCCTGGGGTCGGGGCTCAGCGACTATCTCACTTCGCTGGCCCCGGCGTCTGTGCTGCTGGTGCCGGGCGGCGGCGACATGGCCGATGCGGTGCGGCAACTCGATCGCATCCATGGGCTGGGTGAGGAAACGGCTCACTGGTTGGCGTTGCGGTCCCTCGACGTCACGGCCGCATTTCTGCGGCAGGTGCTGCACTCCGATCGGCAGTACACCATTCTGGATTGTTTCGCCTTCGCACGGGAAGACGATCAGCGCCTCGGGGCGCTCCCGCATTCCTGGGCAGTCACCACCGATAGCCTTGCCGCCCGCGTCGCCCATGTGAAGGGGGCCGATCGCCTCATACTCCTCAAATCAGTGGATGTGCCCCCGGGAACGCCTTGGGAAGTGGCGGCTGGGCTTGGCTGGGTTGATGCGCATTTTCCGAAGGTGGCCGCGGAACTGCGATGTCCCATTCACGTGATTAACTTCCGCCGGGTCCTGGAGACAGCAACAGGTTAACTGGGTCGCTTCCAGCGTTTCATCCAGAGCCAAAGCCGCTGGTGCCAGCGCGTGGGGTGAACCGCCCTGGAGCGGGAGTTCAGAAACCGGCGAACTTCGTCCGCCAATTCCTCGGTAGTGGGATAGCGTTGCTCGGGGTCCTTGTGCAGGCAGCGCTGGGCAATGGCTTCTAGATTGGGCGAAATAGCCTGCAAGAACCCGTGGCGGTGCTGCTGCACGGATTGCCCCGAGAAACACTCCGTGAGGATGGCGCCGAGCGAATACACGTCGGCGGCGGGGCTAATTGCCCCAGCAGCCTGTTCGGGTGCCAGATACGGCGACAGACCGAACACCTCGCCGGTTTCGGTGAGGATGGCTCCGCTGGGGGCCAGTCGAGCCAGGCCGAAGTCGGTCACCTTGAGGGTTCCCCCGGGGGTTGCAAAAAGGAAGTTGTCGGGCTTCAGGTTGCCGTGCATCACGCCCTTGAGGTGGGCGGCATGCAGGGCTCGGGCGACCGGTTCAATCAGTTCGGCGGCCTCCCGCGGTTGCACCGGGGTCTGCTGAAGCCGCTGGGTCAACGAGCCACCTTCGAGCAACTCGGTAGCCAGGTAGGGGATCGAAACCCCTTCGGGGCCGGCATAAGTATCGGCTTCGAACACCCGGGCGATCTGGGGATGCCGCAGGTGAGCAATTACGCCGACATCGGTGAAGAACTGTTTGAGCGTACAGACATCCGCCGTGCTGCCGGCCAAGATCAGCTTGAGGGCCACCAGCCGGTTGAGCCGCTTATGGCGGGCCCGGTATACCACGCCGCTGCTGCCACGACCCAGTTCGGCTTGAACCTCGAACCCCGGTACCCGCGGCAGTCCGCTGAGCCGAGCGGCGCGATTCCTGCCAGCGACCACGGTTCCGGCGGGATCTGGCTCAGCAGCGAGCGTAAACAGACTGGGGGGCAATTCCTTGTAGCGGGCAATGGGCCCGGCGGTATCGGTTGTTAACTTGTCGAGCCGCACCTGGCAGGCCGAGCACCGATCAATGTGAACCGCCACACGGCGGCTCCGCTCCGCTGGCAAGGATTCATTCAAGAAACCGGCCAGCTCCGAATCGGATGGGCAACTCGGCATCACGGCCTCCGTATCTGGTGTCCAAACCCTTCGGCAGCGCGGCGATTAGTCGGACGGCTCGGCCCGCCCTTCCAGGGTACGAATCTCTTCTTGAATGAGCTTCTGGAGCCGATGTTTGGCGAGATACACCTGTGAGATGGGCACATCCAATTGCTGGGCGGCAACCTGAGGAGCCACCTGTTCCAGTGCGGTTAATCGGAACGCCTCCCAGGTTTTCGCGGCGACGCGGTCCTTGGCCCGGGCCATGGCGATTTCCATTAATTCCTTGTCGAAGGTGGCTTCGACCCGGGCGGCAAGGTCGTCGCGGGCTTCCACCGATTGCAACTGATTCAAAACACTGGTATCACCGCTTCCGCGGTTCCGGTAGCTGGCTTCCGTTACAAAGTCGTGCCAGGCGTGATGGGTCAGCGTTTTCAGCCAACCCCGGAAACTGCGGGTTGAGTCGTACTTGAACTGCGGCAGCTTGGCAGTCAGCCGCAGCAACACGTTTTGGGCCACATCCTGGGCGTCCGCCTCCTGCAAGCCGCGGTGGGTTAACCAACTGCGAATGGCCGGCCCATAGAGCCGGACAAACTCCGCCCATGAAACCGGATCAGCCGGGTTCTGAGTTAAGCGGTGCACCAGCGTACTGCGGGTACTTTCCGACAAATTCAACGACATTTCAGCAGCTCCTGCGAATTCGGCTCCGCAGTCATTCCACAGTGGTCAGAGGGACAGAATTAGTTTAATTTACAAGCCAACGGTCAGAAAGTGGCGGTTCCGTGTCCGATCGAAGCCCCGCTTTCGGATGAGTTATTATGGTACGGGTCACAAACGGGTATCCGATGGTACCGCTTCGGCGTTGGCGAGAGGTCGATACCAAGATGCCCAACAAAGGGCAGTACGGCAGGTATTCGGGTCTGCTCCACCCGCGGGCACCCTGTCCACGCTTCTCGGTCGCATGCCGGAACCACCCCCGCGGGAGTTTGAACCACTGCAACCAACCACGAACCTAGCCTGGGAGCCAAGCACGATGGCTGTCACCGTCAAGGCGTTGATCGACAAACTAAATCCGACCTGTACCAAAGCCCTCAACCAGGCTGTCGGACTCTCCTTCTCCCGAACCCACTTCAGTGTCGAAATCGAACACTGGTTGCTCAAACTTCTGGAGGGTACGAATAACGACCTGACGTATCTCTTGCGGCAGTACGGTATCGATGCGGGCCGGGTGCGCCGCGAACTGGAAGTACCGCTGAACCAACTGAAGACCGGCAACAGTCGGCCGGGCACCCTGGGCGATGAAATTGTCGAAGCCATCCGCGAGGCGTGGGTGTTCGGTTCCCTGGAACAGGGAGCGCACCGCGTCCGCTCGGCCCACCTGCTCGCAGCACTTTTGGCCACCCGCCGGCTCCGCGACCGGGTGGCGAGCAGTTCGCCGGAACTGGCCCGCCTGCCGGTTGAGAAGCTCCAGACGGACATGGCGGAACTGCTGGCGAAAGTCCCCAGTGAGGAGAACGACCAGGAAGCCACCGCCGCGGCTGTCGACCCTGCCGGTCTGGCAAAGCCGGTGCTCGCTTCGCCCGAGAGCAAAACGCCGGCACTCGACCAGTTCACGATCAACCTGACCGCCAAAGCTAAGGCCGGGCAAATTGACCCGGTCGTGGGCCGCGACCACGAGATTCGGCAGGTGATCGACATCCTCACTCGCCGCCGGCAGAACAACCCGATCCTCACCGGCGAGGCGGGGGTTGGGAAGACAGCCATCGTCGAGGGGCTGGCGCGGCGGATCGTCAGCGGCGACGTACCCGAACCGCTCAAGCCCGTCCAACTGCACACTCTCGACCTGGGTCTTCTGCAGGCCGGGGCGGGTGTTAAAGGCGAGTTTGAAAACCGTCTCAAATCGGTGATCGACGAGGTGAAACGCTCGCCGGTGCCGATCATCCTGTTCGTGGACGAAGCGCACACGCTGATTGGAGCCGGTGGCGCGGCTGGCCAGAACGATGCGGCCAACTTGCTCAAACCGGCCCTGGCGCGCGGCGAATTGCGCACCATCGCGGCTACCACCTTTGCTGAGTACAAGAAGTACTTCGAGACCGACGCGGCCCTGAAGCGCCGCTTCCAGCAAGTCAAGGTGGATGAGCCTGACGAGCCGAAAGCCATCCGCATGCTCCGGGGTATGGTTTCCGTCCTGGAGCAGCATCACAAGGTCCGCATCCTCGATGAAGCAGTGGTCGATGCGGTGAAGCTCTCAACCCGCTACATGCCCGACCGCCAGTTGCCCGATAAAGCGGTGAGCCTGCTCGATACCGTGTGTGCCCGGGTGGCGCTGAGCCAATCGGCCACGCCGCCGCCGCTCGAAGACACCACCCGCGAGATCGAACATCTGACTACCGAGATCGAATTCCTGGAGCGCGAGGGGCGCGTCTCGACAGGTAACCCCGAGCGGGTCGCCGATTTGAAGTCGCTCAAAGACCGGGCTGTTGCCCGCCGTGCCGCCCTCGAGGAGCAACTCAAGAACGAGAAGGAACTCGTGGGGAAGATTCGGGAAAAGCGACACGCGATCGAACAGGCTGGGGTGCAGGCGAGCGACACTGATCGCGAGGAGCTAGCGAAGCTCACCGCCGAACTCGCTGCCGTGCAGGGCGAAAACCCGCTCGTGTATCCCGTGGTTCATGGCGGGGCCGTGGCACAAGTCGTCTCCAGTCTGACCGGTATCCCCCTGGGGAAGATGGTCCGCGACGAGATCGGCACCGTGCTGAAACTGGCCGACAAGCTCGCGGAGCGCGTCGTGGGTCAAAAGCATGCGCTGGAGGCCATCGCCCAGCGTATCCGCACGGCCCGGGCCGATCTCGCCGATCCGCGGCGGCCGCAGGGCGTGTTCCTGCTGGTGGGGCCTTCCGGCGTCGGTAAGACGGAAACTGCCTTGGCCCTGGCCGATTTGCTCTACGGTGGCGACCGCAACATGGTGGTCGTGAACATGTCGGAGTACAAAGAATCCCACAAGGTATCGCGGCTGGTCGGTAGTGCTAAGGGCTACGTGGGTTACGGCGAGGGGGGGGTGCTGACGAACGCGGTGAAGAACCGGCCGTACAGTGTCGTGCTCCTGGACGAGGTCGAAAAGGCCCACGAGAGCGTGCAGGAAATCTTCTATCAGGTGTTTGATAAGGGCGTCTTGCAGAACGACACCGGGGAGGACGTGAACTTCAAAAACACCATCATCCTGCTGACCTCCAACGTCGGCACCGATACGATCATGAAAGCCTGCGCCGACCCGGAAACGGCTCCAGATCACGAGGGGCTGCTGGAGTTGCTGAAACCCGACTTGCTGAAGGCGTTCAAGCCGGCGTTGCTCGGCCGCATGACCATCATTCCGTACTTCCCACTGGGCGATCCGATCCTCAAGAAGATCATCGAGATGAAACTGCGGCAGATCGGGGAGCGGCTGCGGACCAACTATAAGGCGAATTTCGCGTGGAGCCCGGCGGTGGTGGAGACGATCGCCGCCCGGTGCAAGGACGTGGATACCGGGGCCCGCAACGCCGACCATATCATCAACGGCACGGTGCTGGCAGCGATCTCGACCGAGGTGCTCGCTCGCCTCGCGGAGGGTCACCCGGTGCGGAGTGTGGCTGTGGACGTCGATGGCCAGTCGCGGTTCACGTATGCGGTGGGGTAGGGGCCACGAACGGCTTCACCTTCACGCCGGCTGACCGCGCAGGCTGCGCCAGCAGTAGCGGGCCAGAAACACCTGCCCGATGGCCGCCCACGCGCAGGCGATGGAGATGCCCACCGCAAGGCGGAATGACACCAGCTCCACTTGCCGTTTCGTATCGGTGACCTGCTGGCGGGTGGTCGCCACCACCTGAGCCAGCGCATCGGTGAACCGGTGCGCCTGGGCCAAGGCGCGATCGACGGCGTTCAACTGATCTGCTGAAAGCCCCTCGCCACTCTCGCCGATGGTGATGCCCAGGACCGAGCGGGCCCGCCGTAATTCCTCCGAAGCTTGCACGAGGGCCTCGCGGGTGGCATCGACCTGGTGGGTATCCACACCGAGCAGCTGTTCTACTTCGGTGTTACTGCCGACGACCTTCAACGCCGCCTTGGCCACGACCACGGCATCGGTCGCAGTCACCACGGCACCATGCACTCGATCCACGGATCCCGCCAGTTGTTGGGTGGCCTGCCGGGCGGTTAGCTGAAGAAGCGGATTGACCGGTTGATCTGGCTGCCGGGCCATTTCGAGCCGGGCGGTCTGTAAATCCTGGTCGGCCTGGGTGAGAATGCCCTGGACAAAGCTGACAGCGCGATCGGCGGCCTCACCGGCCTCGTCAGCCCACGTGGAAAGGCCCTCGACCTGTTGGTCCACCGATTTCTTGACGGACCAGATGAGAACACTGGAGGCCGTGAAGACTACAGAGCCAATCAGACCGACACTCAGGCCGATTAGCACCAGAAATTGGTGGAGCATGAGTACCTCGAGCGACCGACGGTTGGTCGCCGCGTAAATCCAATTGGGACCGTGCGATCGAGCGTGGGAAACCCGATAACTTGAATTCTATGGCGTCCAATGGGCTGAATCTCGGCCGCCTGATCCGCGATCTAAGTTTACGTCGTATTGGGAACAGTCCGTACACTGGGCCGGCTCTGTTCCAGATACACAATACCTGAAGAGGTTCTGACAAGTCAGCAGTTGCCGCTAAAATGGTGTCATCTGCTAGTGTTCACCCCCGGATCCCGAAACGACCATGCCGCGCGATCCTTACGACGTTCTCGGTGTCTCTCGATCGGCGACAGCCGAGGAGATTCAGAAGGCGTACCGCAAGCTATCGAAGAAGTATCACCCGGACCGCAACCCGGGTGACAAACAAGCCGATACTGCCTACAAGGAAGTGCAGGAAGCCTACGAAATCCTGGGCGACCCCACCAAGAAGGCGAATTACGACCAGTATGGCTTCGCGGGGCCGCAGCAGGGGTTCCCCGGCGGATTTCCGGGTGGCGGGGTTCCCGGCGGGTTCCCGGGCGGGGGCTTCACCGGCGGCGTCACTATCGACCCGGAGATGGCCGAGGAGTTGTTCAAACGGTTCACCGGGGGTGGGATCGGAGAAGACTTCGACATCGGCGACCTGTTTGGCAATCGGCGGCGAGCCCGCACTCGACCGCGCCAACCGGTGGTTGAACCCCTTGAAACGGAAGTCACCGTGCCCTTCGAGAAGGCCGCCAACGGCGGTAGCATTAGCTTTCTCATGGGACACGAGCACATTACTGTGAAGATTCCCGCCGGCATTGAAGACGGCAAAAAGCTCCGCATCAAGGGTGACGAAACCCGTCCCCAGGATGTCATCCTGACGGTGCGCATCGCCCCGCATCCCTACTTCCGCCGGGAGGGCAACGATATTCTGCTCGATGTGCCCATTAGTGTCAGCGAGGCGATCCTGGGTGGTACAGTCGAGGTACCCACGGTGGCTGGAGAACGGCTCGAGGTCAAGATTCCCCCTGGTACATCAAGCGGGGCCAAGCTGCGGTTACGGGGCAAGGGGATCAAAGGCGGCGATCAATATCTGGTCTTCAAGGTGGTGGTGCCGCCGGGTGAGGTGGATGCGGCCAGTCGGGCCCTTATCGAGGAGTTTGCCCGGAAGAATCCCCAGTATCCCCGAGCGAACGTGCCGTGGGCCTGACGTGTCGCGACATCATGACCGCACCGCGCCTGACGTTCCCGCCGTCCCGCCGCTTGAAGACCTCGGCTGAGTTCGAGCGCTGCTTCCAGCGTAAACGCTCCGTAGCCGATGCCGTGCTGATTGTCTACGCCTGCGAGAATGGTCGGGAGTACCCGCGGTTGGGTTGTTCGGTGTCCCGCAAGGTTGGGGGAGCGGTCGTTCGCAATCGTTACAAACGGCTGTTCCGGGAGGCGTTTCGGCTGACTCAGCACGATCTGCCAGCGGGGGTGGATCTGGTGTTGATTCCCCGGGGCGGTCCGGTGCCGACCCAACAAGCCGTGAAAGACTCGTTGGTGAAGCTCGCTTGGCAGGCCGCCCGCAAACTCGAAGCCAAACCCGGCTAAGGCCAATTGAATGGGGGGCACGACATGCACTGGCTGCACTGGCTCTGGCGAGGTCCGGCACTGGCCCTCGCGGCCGTGCTGATCCTCTGCGTTCGTGGATACCAGAAGTGCCTGCGCCCGTTCTTGCCGCCGACGTGTCGCTTCCAGCCCGGCTGTAGCGAGTACTTCATCCTGGCGGTCAAGAAGTACGGGCCGATTTACGGCTGCGCGAAGGGAGCCTGGCGGATCTGCCGCTGCAATCCGTGGGGCGGCAGCGGCTTTGATCCACCGTGAGTCCGTCGTCCGGGGAGGCGGGCAACTGGCCCGCCTGCCTCCGTCCTTCCACAAAGCCGTCCGACCGGCAGCCCGCCACACTGACCGCATTCATCCCGTCGCGACCCCGCCGGGTTGGCCCCATCACTTCTTCTTCCCCTTATCATCCCAGTTTGCGGCGATCTCGTCGTCCGTTACCCTGGACGCGACGCCATCTTTGGGCACGTCCCGCTTGCAGATCCATAACAGGGCGTTGAGCACGACCTTGCGGAAGTTATCGTCCTTCCAGTTACGGTGAAAGTGCCCACCGGTGAAGCCGACACCGCGGCCCCCGTCGGTGCGTTCCACAGCCCACATCAAGGCTTCTGGTCGGCCCTTGGCCGCTTGAATGTGCTTGTACGGCCCGCGGGGATACACATACGGGCCATCGCGCACGGCATCGGGCGGCGTGGCCACGAGTATCGGCGTCACGCCGTTCATACCCGCACGGAAACGCATGTTGAAGTACCACTCGTCCTTGATGGTGAACGGTTTGACGCCGTTGCAGATCGGATGCGGGGGGAATTCCCGGAATTCCGGCGACCACATGGGATTGCACGAGTACAGATGCTCGTAGTAGCCGCCTATCCACTCCTGGAACTCCTTGCCGCCCAGGTCGGCGGGCACCTCGACCGCGTAGTGGGCACACATCAGGCCAACCCCCTTGGCCATGAGCTTGCCGATGCGGTCGAGCCGCTTCTCACGAATCAGGGGGTGGCCGGCCCCGCCATCGGCGTAGCAGAAAATGCCGTCGGCGCTATCCAAAGCCGAGTCATCTTTTGGATAGCCATTGCGAAAAACGACGGTTTCCAGCCCCTTAACACCTTTGAGACATTTGTCGAGCAGCAGCACCCCGGCGTTGAACTCGTGGTCGCCGGGACCGTGGCTCGGGGTGCCGGCAATCAACACCAGCTTTTTGGGTTTGTCGTCCGCTGCTTTGACAACCGGCAATCGTAAGCCGGTTGTTCCCACAACCGCGCTGGCAGCCAGGAAATCGCGGCGAGAAAGTGCCATCGTATCAGCTCCTCAGTTAACACGAGAATGCGTTGATTGTGACAAAACTGGGGCGGGAGACAAGCCCCGGTCCAACAGAGTGGCGATCGGAAACCTCGGCCGGGGGCGCAAGCGGGTACGGTGAAAGGGATTGAACCGGTTTGCGCTTGCAATTCGCGCTCTAAAATGGCGGCTGAGTTCTGGTGACAACCGGGCTGTCGCGATCAATGATCCGTGCCCGTTAGTGTTATTCCTTTCGAGGTTGTTCATGGAGCAGACGTCGCACGAGTTTCTCAAGGCTCTCCTGGAGACCCCCAGCCCCTCGGGGTTTGAACAGGCTATTCAGTCGGTCGTTCGCGAGCAGATGAAGGCCGTCGCGGACGAACTGACCACCGATAAACATGGCAACGTGTTTGCCGCTCGTTTCCCGGAAGCCCGTGGCCCCGATACGCCGCGAATCATGCTGGCCGGGCACTGCGATCAGATTGGCCTGATGGTCCAGTTCATCGACTCGGACGGGTTCCTGTATGTCCAGCCCATCGGGGGCTGGGACATGCAAATTCTCTTGGGTCAGCATCTGACGGTGTGGACGAAATCGGGACCGGTTCACGGGGTGGTGGCCCGGCGGGCTATTCACTTGCTCAAGCCGGAGGAGCGGAACAAGGTACCGGACTTTACCGATGTGTGGATTGATATTGGCGCGAAAAGCAAGGACGAGGCGGAAAACCTCGTCCGTTGTGGCGACCCGGTGACGTTCGCTCTGGGCTACCGGCCGCTGCGCAATGGGCTGGCCGCCAGCCCGGCGATGGACGACAAGGTGGGCCTGTGGGTGTGCATGGAGGCGGTGCGATTGCTCCAGGGCCGGCCATTGAAGGCTGCGGTCTATGGCGTCTCCACCGTCGCTGAGGAGATCGGCCTGCGGGGCGCGACCACTGCGGCTTACACCATCAACCCCACGGTCGGAATCGCCGTGGATGTCTGCCATGCCACCGATACGCCGGGCAACGACAAAAAGACTCAGGGCGAGATCAAGTGTGGGGCGGGCCCCGTTATCTTCCGCGGGCCGAATATCAACCCGCGAGTGTTCGACTTGCTGGAAGAGACGGCCCGCACGCACAACATCCCCATTCAGGTGCGCGGCGTTCCCCGAGCCACCGGCACCGATGCCAATGCTATCCAGATTAGCCGGGAAGGTGTGGCCTGCGGGTTGATTGGCATACCCAACCGCTACATGCACAGCCCCGTGGAGGTGGTGCATCTGGACGATCTGGCTCACGCGGCCCGCCTGCTCGCCGAGTTCTGCGCCGCGGTTGGCCCCGATACAAACTGGATTCCCTGAGCCGAGCGCGTTCCTGTCCGGGGTTGTTCCCGGCTCGATTGAGCCGGGGGCCCTACCGGCCGGTGTTGGTGTAAGCGTGGCCCCCGTTAGCCTCGCCCATTAGTCGAGTTGATAGGGCGTGTTCGGGTCGTGCTCGTGACGGATTTCGTCCACGGGGTCTTGCTTTAACCAGCCGGCATAGAGCCGATTGGCCGCGTTAAAGACGAGCCCGTCCTTCGCGCCGATGTTCTTGTAAGCGTGGACCACTCCGGCCGGC
>Ga0272446_1005483_pt1 | contig 13968 bp, 8 predicted proteins | sample YNPCB0061_FD_194587 | JGI IMG/M metagenome (GOLD analysis project Ga0272446, IMG submission 194587) | Hot spring microbial mat communities from Yellowstone National Park, WY, United States - YNP-CB-006-1 | ecosystem: Environmental > Aquatic > Thermal springs > Hot (42-90C) > Sediment | place...
AGGGATTCCAGTACACCGATCTTGGAAGAAACCTTGGCCCCCCCGATGATGGCCACAAAAGGTTTTTCGGGATTTTTCAGAAGGGGTTCCAGGTACCGCACTTCCTTTTCCATCAGGAAGCCTCCCACGGCAGGCAGAAATTTCGCCACATCCACCGTGGAGGCATGGGCTCGATGAGCGGTCCCGAAGGCGTCGTTCACATACAGATCCGCATAGGAAGCGAGTTTCCTGGCAAACTCCCCACGTACCCTCTCATCCTTACTGGTTTCCTCCGGATGAAACCGGGTGTTCTCCAGCATCAACACTTCACCCTCCTTCAGGCCCTTCACCATCGACTCTGCTTCTGGGCCGATACAGGAGGGAGCGAATTTCACCGGTTTACCCAGGAGCTGGGAAAGGTGTTTTGCCACCGGTGCCAACCGATGTTTACCCGAGAGGTACTTCTCCTCATCGAAAGGTTTTCCCTCTTTGGCAGCCTTTTCCCTTGCCTTCTCCATGTCTTTCTTGGGATCTCCCAGGTGGGACATCAAGATGAGGTACCGGGCTCCCTGTTCTAGCACGTACCGTATGGTGGGTAAGGCTGCGGTGATGCGGGTATCGTCCTGTACGACCCCGTCCTTCATGGGAACGTTGAAATCCACCCGCATCAGTACCCGTTTTCCCTTCAACTCTACATCGCGCACCGTCTTGATCATACCGACACCTCCGGGTTTATCCGACTATTTCGTTTTCAATGACCCTACTTCTTGCTGTCCATGTACATCAAGAGGTCCACCACACGGTTGGAATATCCCCACTCGTTGTCATACCAGGAAACGATCTTGAAGAACCGCTTTTCCCCCTTGAGGTTGTTCTGGAGCGTAGCGAGAGAATCGTAGATGGAACTTCTAGGATCGTGGATGAAGTCTGTGGACACGAGTTCCTCTTCCGTGTAGCCCAGAATTCCCTTCAGGTACGTTTCAGAAGCCTTCTTTAGGAGGGAATCGATTTCTTGGATCGAAGTGTCCCGGCCGGATCGGAAGGTAAGGTCTACTACGGACACGTCCGGGGTGGGAACCCGGAAGGACATGCCGGTGAGTTTCCCTTTTATGGCGGGGAGCACTTCCCCTACCGCTTTGGCTGCCCCTGTGGTAGAGGGGATCAGGTTGATCGCTGCAGCACGGCCACCCCTCCAATCCTTCTTGGAGGGCCCGTCCACCGTTTTCTGGGTGGCTGTGTAGGAATGGATCGTAGTCATCAACCCGGTCTCCAATCCAATCCCTTCTTTTAGAATGACATACACGAGGGGAGCTAGACAGTTGGTGGTGCAGCTGGCGTTGGACACCACATGGTGCACCTTGGGATCGTACTCCCAATGGTTCACGCCCATGAGGAAGGTCCGCAAATCACCTTTAGCAGGCGCGGTGATGATGACCTTCTTGGCTCCCGCCTTCAAGTGTCCTTCGGCTTTTTCCTTGTCGGTGAAGAGCCCGGTGGATTCGATCACGTACTCCACTCCCAATTCCTTCCAGGGCAACTCTTCCAGACTCTTCTTTGCACCGACGCACCGAATCTTGTGGCCGTTCACTACCAACAGATCGTCCTCTTCCAGGGAAGACGAACTTTTTTCCGATCGTACGTCAGCCTTCATCCGGCCATGGACGGAATCGTACTTCAGCTGATAGGCAAAGTAGGATGCATCGGTACTGACATCCACCACCGCAACCACATCGATCACTTTCCCTAATAGCCCTTGTTCCACCATCGCTTGAAAGGCAAGTCTCCCGATTCTTCCGAACCCATTAATGGCAACTTTCATTTGTTCCCCCTAACCATCACTATAGGATTTTTCATGCAGCTAGACTATACGGAAAATCCTACCCTCTGTCAATTGAACAGGGTCAATCTATAAAAAAAGATCCTATTGAATACGAAGGATTTTTTTATAGAGCATGAGAGCAGAGGGAGGGGGTGTGGGTGAAGGGGAGGGTTCTCCTTTCGGCTTCTGCTCTTCGTAGGGAATCACCGCATCTCCCGGGTTGATACGGTCGAAGAAACCCTCCTTGACAACGGTACCCTCACAGAGAAGGTCATCCACGTCGGTAACGGTAAAAGTTCCCAGAATCTCTTTGGGAGAGTACACGAAGCCGATAGAATCGTTCTTCAGGCTGATGGCCTGGGCTGGAAGGATCAGAAACTTGTCCCCCTTCTTTACCCCATCTGCGGATCCCAACCCTACCAAAACCCGCTCGAACTCCCGTTTCAACAGTTCCCCGCGTAAAGGTAGTTTCCCCTTGATGAGGGAAGAAACTTGCAAAAGAGCATTCTGCACCCGGTCGTTCCCCGTTCGGTACACAGAGAAAGTTTCAATCTTTCCCCCTGTACGGGAAAGAAACAGATCTCCCTGGATGGAAAATTCCCGTGCGGTTTCTCCGAAGGAGAGGAAGATGAAGTAATCCGTACCCCGTTGACGGGCTTCCTGAAAGGCTTCCCCGAAGGTATGCACTGCCATCGGAGGGGCGAGGATCTGTATCGAGGGGATTCCGATCAGGAGATCCGCAAGGTAGCGAGCGAGGAAGAGTTCCGAAAATCCATGCTGGAGAGCCCCTGAGGTAAGATCCACGAAGAGGGAAAGGCTCAGGGTAGGTTTCCGATTGATGAACTGATCGTACTGCCAGTGTTGAGCGGGTCTGTCGGACAGGATACTGGTAAGGATTTCCAACTGCTCCCCTGCGGTTCGGTCTGCCAGGTTCTGTTTTTTGAGAAACTCGAGAGAATTGTAGGCATATCCGGGGAAGCCGATCTTCTGTTGGATTTCCGCATAGGCCAAACGACCCCTCTTTGAATAAGGGTCGATCTGCAATCCCCTGCGGTATTCTTCCAGGGCTCGCTGAAAGAGATTCCGGTCCTGAAACTTGTCTCCCCGGTCGAAGTGGTACTGGGCATAGGTTTTGCGAAGATTGTCTTCTACCGGCAGGTGTTCCTTCAGGGAGTCTTCCAGGGTGATCCTGGCCACCTCATCCTCCGGTGCCAGGGTTACGAGACTTCGCAGGAGGGTAATGCCCTCGTCTTTTCTCCCCAATCGAAGGGCAGACAGGGCTTTGAGGTAAAACCCTAACGGATTGGATCTATTCAACGACAGTAGGCGGTCCATACGGGAGTATGCTTCGGAGTAGTCTCCCTGTTGGAAGCTGATCCATCCCAGAAGTTGATGTGCCTCCGGATAATCGGGTTTGATGCTGAGGGCGGTTTTCGCCCGTTCGACGGCTAGATCGTACTTCCTCTGCCTGAAGTAGTATTCTCCCACGAGGTAGTGCACGAGGGGGTTGTCGCTATGGTACCGAAGGGCCGCATCGAAGTAGGTTTCCGCCTCCTGCACGTTCCCCTGCTGGGAAAGGAGAACTCCCAGGGAAAGCAAGGCCCGTCGATTGTCGGGAAACCTCTTCAAAGTATCCAGATACTCCAGGGTGGCATTCCGATTCTTCCCCAATGCTAGGTCTAACTCTGCCTTTCCTAGGCGTGCTTCCGTATTATTGGGTTCTTCCCGCAACAGGTTGGTATAGAGATCCGAGGCTTCCTTGAACTTTCCCATCCCTACCAGGATCCTTGCCTTCAATACCCAGGCTGCCGAATCCGTTCGGGACAACCGAAGGGCGGCATCCACCATCTTCAACGCTTCATCGTACTCTTCCAATTGAAAGAACAGCTCCGCAGAGGCAAAGATCGGATCGAAATAGGCGGGATTCTTCCGGGTAGCGGCTCGGAAGAGTTCCAAAGCCCGGTAGAAGTCCCCTATCCTTCTGTATTCCATCCCCTGGCGGTAGAGGGAGATGGGATGATCGGGAGGCAGTTCCTGGGCCTGCAGGAAAACCGGTAAAAGAGCGGAGAGGATTAGAAGAGGTAAAAATCTATGAGTTTCCGGAGTTTTCATCTTTCTCGGCAAGGAGGATCTTTACGGACTTGATCTTGTGTCCTTCCATCTCCTGGATCACGAACTCCAGGTTCTTGTAGGAAACCTTTTCGTAGCGAGCCGGTATCTTTCCGAAGAGTTCGAACACGAACCCTCCCAGGGTATCGAAATCTTCCTCGGGCAGGCCAAGGCCCAATTCCTCGTTTAAATCATGGAGATTGATCCGGGCATCGCAGAGGAACGCATTGTCTCCGATTCGAAGGATCTCTTCCTTTTCGTCATCGAACTCGTCCTGGATATCCCCGATTACCTCTTCGATGATGTCCTCCAGACACACGATACCGGAGACCCCCCCATATTCGTCCACCACGATCGCTATGTGTACCTTTCGCCGCTTCATTTCCCGGAGAAGGGAGTCGAGCTTTTTGCTCTCGGGGACGAAGTAGGGCTTTCGAAGTATCTCGGCAAATCGGATGGGCTGACCCTGCACGAGTTTCATCAGGATGTCCTTTACATAGAGCATCCCTACCACATTGTCGATGGTGTCTTTGTATACGGGAAACCGAGAGTAGCCCGATTCGACGATCTTTTGGAGAACCTCCTGTACCGGTGCATCCAGGGAAAAAAACACTACATCGATTCTCGGCACCATGATTTCTTTCACCGATGTACTGGCCAGTTCCCGTATACCGTGGATCATCTCCCTTTCATCGGGAGTTTCGGTACTGTGACGCTTCTTGAACAGTGTCTTCAGTGGAAAGAATCTGCCTAACCAATTTCCCCAACTCATGTACGTATTCGTTCCTCCATCAACTTCTGGAGCAATCGGTCCTGAAGATCCAGCATCTCACCCTCTTCTTCGGTTTCCTCGTGATCGTATCCCGCCAGGTGAAGGATTCCATGGATCAACAATCGTTTTAACTCGGCTTCCCAGGATTCACCGGTGGTATCCCTGTTTGTTTCCACCATCTCCAACGATATCACCACATCTCCAATAGTCTTTGCCAGATTGGGATAGGAAGGAAAGGGCTCCCCTTCGGATTGAGAGAAGGACAACACATCCGTCACTTCGTTTTTCCCCCGAAACCTGTTGTTCAACTCTCGGATAAACTTGTTAGTACAAAATACTATAGAAAGTTCCCAGTTGTCCAGTTGTAGTTCTTCCAGAACTTTTGTGCAGAAGCGTTCCACTCCCCGAAGCCAGGGAGGCTCCTCAATGCCTACAACGGTGATCTCGACGATATTCAACGATGTTTCCTATTCCTTCCGATTTTCTGCCTCGTAGGCTTGCACGATCTTCTTTACCAGGGGATTCCGAACCACATCGGATGCCGTAAAGAATCCGAAGTAAATTTCTTCGAGACCCTTCAAGATCCGCGTCGCGTGAATCAACCCCGAAGCTTCCTTCCGGGGCAGATCGATCTGGGTAATGTCTCCTGTAACGATTACCCGCGAATCCTCCCCCATCCGGGTCAAAAACATCTTCATCTGTTCTCGAGTGGTGTTCTGGGCTTCGTCCAGAATCACCACGCAGTTTTTCAGGCTTCTTCCCCTCATGTAGGCGAGAGGCGCGATCTCTATCATCCCGTTTTCCTGCAATCGATTGATCAGTTCCTGGGGAATAAGGGCCTCCATTGCGTCGTACAGGGGTCGGAGATAAGGATTCAGCTTCTGGGTCAGGTCACCGGGAAGGAAACCCAACGATTCACCCGCTTCCACCACCGGTCGGGTCAACACCAGTTTCCGCTTTTTTCGGGTTACCACCTCTTCCAGCGCGCAAGCCACTGCCAGAAAGGTTTTCCCGGTTCCAGCCGGACCAATTCCGAAACTCAGTACATGGGATTGAATCCCCTCGATGTATCGGGCCTGATGCAATCCCCGAGGAAACACCCGTGCATATCCCCCGGGGATGTTGATGCTGCAGCTTCTAAGAAGTTCTATCTCTGCAGTATTTTGGGTTAGAATCGATGCGTATACGGCTCTGATCAGATCCGGTGTGGGGGATTGGCCCTGCAATGCGTAGGTTTCCAATTCCTGGATCAGTTGCTTGAACCTATGATGCACCTGAACGTTGTCTGTTTCCAGTACGATCTCGTTACCCCTGGAAAAGATGGGAGTTTCAAGCACCTCTGCGATGATTTCAAGATTCGTATCGTTCACACCGCAGAGTTCGGAAAGAACTCCCACATCCTCCAATACAATCGAACCTATTTTTTTTGATCTCACTCCTCTCTATTCACCTCTTCTATATAAAGTGTACGAAGACTTTCTCTACCCTGTCAATGGGTATCAGTAAGTCAACCCTGTCCTATCGTAGCGGAACTCCGACTTCACCTCAGGTATCGGCTTCCATTGCAAGAAGATACCTAGGATCCCGTTCCATCGAAACTCTTGCCTTCCGCTGGATAGGGTAAGCAACTCGGGTGTGCCTGTGTACGAAATGGTAAGGTCCCAGTCGTCTAGATGGTGCACAGCTTCCAGCTTGATGGAACTCAGCTTGAAGAAGGATTCGTACCGATCCTTCGTACGAAAGAAGTTGAAGGACTTCGCCAAATCCAAGAGGGGGTTTCGCCAGCTTCGATCCACACCTTCGGCCAGGCCGGGGAAATACTGGTACACTGCCGTATTCTTCGACGTGGTGGAGAGTTTCAGATCCAGAAATCGATAGATGGAAAACACAAGGTCATAGGAAACGGATAGAGAGGATTCTGTATACCGGATGAGATTCATGGAGAAACTGGAGTTCACTCCCGTGGAAAGACGGATACGGTTCTTCCACAGGGGATCTGGTTCATACCGATAGGAAAGTCCGAAGGAAAGATCCGAGGGGATGAACTCTTGATTCTCCTGTTTGACCCAGCCTTTGGAAGGACCTTCGTACCGGTAGGGTTCCGTGTACCGAGCATTGAATTGAAACTGGAGGTACCAGAGGGTGGCCGAGAAGGCAAAAGAAGTAGGATGATCTTCCTCCAGATCATACAGGTACGTTCCAGTGAAGATAACCTGGGGAGAGAACTGAAGTTTCTCCTGGAAACTGAGGGGTTGGTTCACCCATCGGGAGTCGATCTTTTTCTGCGTGAGACTCACGGTAGTGGTGGAGGGCCCCCACCCAAGGGAGGCGACAGTAGAAAAGACTTCATCCAGGGGGGGCATGGTATAGGTGAATTGGAACTGAGGTTGCAGGGGATAAAAGTTGCCGATCAAGTTCAATTGGGTACGATGCTGGGTAATGGTTTTTTTGGAAAAATCCAGGTATTGATCCTTGTAGAGGGGCTCCTCGTTTACCAGGGCAGTGAAACTCCGCTGGAATAGAAAGGCATTCACCGAATAGTTCACATTGGAGTTCTGGAAGAGCTCCGTGTTGAGCAAAGGGTATGTGGTAAAGGTGTACGCATCGGAGATACTGAAGGTTCGATACTGGTAGGCTGTCAATTCGAGGCTCTTTTTCTGGTTTTCCGGTAACGAATCGTCCCAAAAAGTAACATCCCGATACCGACTGGAAAAGGAGAGGGTATTCTGCTGTTGGATCAGTTTGTCGTACAGGCGTACATTGGTAATCAACTGAAAGAGGTTCTGTACCGTGAGGGTGGCATAGGAAAATTGATAGTCCACATCCTTCGGAAACACCCATCGATCCGGATAGGAACTGTTCTGATAGGTCAAGGTGGGTCTTAGTGTGTAGGTGAGATCGAGAGTGATAGGAACGGGAAAGAGGATAACCGAGGCATTGGGCAATGGACCGGGAGCCTTGAGGTCAGGAAGTTCCTCTGGGGGAGGTTCCTCCTTTTTCTCGGAAGATTCCCACGGAGGACGCAGCTCGGCAGAAGGCTTCTTCCCTCCCGAAGGGGAAGATCCCTTGGCGGTAGAGGGGGGAGCGGACCATTGGGAAACATACCTGTATAGAGTACCCCCGAGTTCGAGGGATACTTCAGGTACGGTAAGTACCGAAGGGTAATAGTACCTTCTCGTGGGGTCTACCCGCTCGTACGCTTGCAGGTAGACGGAAGGAATTTCTTTACTCTTCCAGTTCAAGGATGTTCGCACCCTGGGGATGCGGAAGGAAGTGATCCAGGGTGTGAAGGATGCCGTAGGGAAGGAGTAGGATCCTTCGAGGAACCAATCCAACTGTTCCTTCAGGACAGGGGTGGTTTCTACCGTAACCACACTCTGCAAAAGGCGACTCCAATCGATCCGTTCCATCCTGTTGCCGAAATCGTCCGTGAAATACGGATCCGAGTACTGCTCGAATTTCAATCGTAGTTGGAGCGGATCCTGCACATACTCCATGGATAGTTCGCTGCCATACCTGAAAGGAAGTTCGGTTCCCAGGAAATACGTGGCATTCCAAAAGGTGGACAGTGTTCCGTCCTTCTCCTGCCAGTAGGGAGTGTAGGCGCCGGTAAAACCCGGCACGATCCCGGAGTATAGGTTTTGGCTAACTCCGATACCGCTTGAAAAGGTGAAGGTCTTCAATTTCGGTACTAAATTGGGTAAAGACCCTTCGATTCCGCCGTAGACCCCCAGGCGACTGTAGGCATCCAGGAGCAGTTTCACGTACCAATCGGGATGAGGCAATTTTTCTTCCGTGTCTTTCAGGAAGATTCCGTGGAGGCTTTTCACCCGATCGTTGGGGCCCGTATCGGAAAGCTGGAGGAAGGAGGCGCTACCCGCTTCGTTCTTGCGGTTCCCCACCAGATAGGTGGTGGTTTGGAAAAAGGTTCCTTCCCGGCTCTTGTAACCGAACACGGGATGGAACACCACCTCATCCCCAGGGTAAAAGAAGAAGGGGAAATAAAAGATGGGGATATTCCCCACATAGAGAGTCGCATCCTTCACACCCCATTCCTGGGGACCCAGAATCCAGATCTTTCCCGCGTCCAGCCGATAGTTGGGTGGCAAACTGGTGGAGGATGTAATGGAAGCCCCCTCCATCAGCACGAAGTCGGAAGTAGAGCGGGAAATGAACTCTCCCCGTAATCGAAAGGTCAGAGGTTCGCCGGAGATGGTCCGCTCCCGTATAGATTGTCCCTGGAGGAAATACCCCTCCCAGGTGTCCAGATTGATCAGGATGTTGGAACCGGTGAACTTCTCTTCCTTGCCCTGGGATTTTATTTCGTACCGTACGTTTCCATAGGCACTCAATAATTTTTTGCTCCGATTGTAGAGAACGGAATCGGCAAATAGGGTATAGGTAGTACCTTTTTTCGTATCCTCCATCACCAGATGCACCCCTCCATCGAGGCGCACATAGTCTTCGTCGAAATCGGGAAGGGAATAGTATTCGGTGGAAGAGGCAGATTTAACCTGTACGAGGGTTTCCTTTTCCTTTTCTTCCGATTTGGTGGGGGAAATGCCGTAGTACGTATACAGCCTTTCTTCCAGATCCTTGCGGGTACCCGCCGTAGCAAGTCCCAACCGCTTACACCAATCGGCAAGTTCTATGAATGTCGAGGTAGTGATTTGCAGGGGTACAGTCTGGAGAAACAGATCCGAGGGAGGGGCCTCCCCTTCACCAGAGATCCTGGACACAGGAAAGGAGAGAAGCCCACAGAGGGCTATGAGGAGGGCTACAGGTACAGGCGTACCTCTTCCTATCACGCACCTACTCCCTCTCTTGCATAACCGACCGTAAATAGATAGCCGTATGGGAGTTAGAGCGGGCTGCCACCTCTTCCGGAGTTCCCTCCCCCACGATCCATCCCCCTTCATCCCCCCCTTCGGGGCCCAGGTCTATGATCCAATCGGCTTGCTTGATCACATCCAGCTGGTGCTCGATCAAGATCACCGTGTTTCCCCGGTCCACCAGTTGGTTCAACACCTCCAGCAGCATCTTTACATCGGCAAAGTGGAGTCCTGTGGTGGGCTCATCCAGGATGTAGAGGGTTCGACCTGTACTCTTGCGGGAAAGCTCGAGACTGAGCTTGATCCGCTGCGCTTCCCCGCCGGAAAACGTCAAGGCCGATTGACCCAGCTTGATATACCCCAACCCTACCGAAAGGAGGGTATCCAACTTTTCCACCAAACGGGGATGGGAACCGAAAAACTCCCTCGCCTCTTCCACCGTCATCTCCAGTACTTCGTGAATGTTCTTTCCCTTGTATCGGATGTCGAGGGTTTCCCGGTTGAACCTCTTCCCTTTGCACACCTCACAGGTGACGAACACATCGGGAAGGAAATGCATCTCGATCCTGATCGTTCCGTCCCCCTTGCAGTGTTCGCACCTCCCTCCTGACACATTGAAGGAAAATCTTCCAGGAGTATACCCCCGAGCCCTGGATTCGGGAAGGGAGGCGAAGATATCCCGAACGAGAGAGTACAGTCCCGTATAGGTGGCAGGATTCGAACGGGGAGTCCGACCGATGGGGCCCTGATCGATAAGGATCACCTTGTCGATGTGCTCCAATCCTTCGATGGAATCGAAGTCCTTTTCACGAGGAACCCTTTTCCCCATCCCTTCGAGGATTGCGGGATACAGGAGGTCCGTCAACAAACTCGACTTCCCCGAACCCGAAACCCCTGTAATGACGATGAACTTTCCTAGAGGAAAACGGACATCGATGTGTTTCAAGTTATGCTTTCGGGCCCCCCGCAGAACGAGAAAGTGGCCGTTTCCCTCCCTTTTGTGGGGGCGAAGGGGGATCCGGAGTCGACCGCTCAAGTACGCCCCCGTCAGGCTGTCCGGATGAGTTAGGATCGTCGAAGGGGTACCCTCGGCAACAATGGAACCCCCGTGAATCCCTGCTCCCGGTCCTAGATCCACGATCCAATCGGCAGAGAGGAGGGTTTGCGCATCATGCTCCACCACGATGAGGGTGTTTCCCAAATCCCGCAACCGGAGTAACGTGTCGATGAGCCGTTGGTTGTCCCGTTGATGCAGACCGATGGTGGGTTCATCCAGAATGTACAGGACCCCTACGAGGGAGGACCCGATCTGGGTTGCCAGGCGAATCCGTTGAGCCTCGCCTCCACTCAAGGTGGAAGCCTCCCGGTGAAGGGTTAGGTAATCCAGCCCCACGTTCAGCAGAAACTGCAAACGGCTCACGATTTCCTTCACCACCTGCGAGGCGATAGTTTGCTCTACGGGGGAAAGGGTAAGGTTCTGGAAGAACCCCAGGCACTCCCGAATGGTGAGACAACTTACCTGGTAAATGTTCTTTCCTCCCACCGTTACCGCGAGAGCTTCCGGTTTCAAACGGGTACCGTTACAGGCAGTGCAGGGGCGGTTCGTCATGAACTGTTCCAGCCATTCCTTCACGTGATCGGAGGTGGTTTCCAAGTACCTCCGTTTCAGTTCTTCCAGAATGCCTTTGAAGGGAGCCGAGTATTCGAACTTTCCCGTACCTTCCCGGTTCACGTAGGATACGTTCACTTTCTCTTCGGTACCGTGCAGAAGGATCTCCATCACTTCCGGGGGAAGATCCTTCAGGGGTGTATCGAGGGAGAAGTGGAAATGCTCTGCCAGAGACTCGAACCTGCTTCGATTCCAGTTCGCCTCCGGATTATAGGGAAGAAGTCCCCCTTCGTTGAAGGAAAGATCCTTATCGGGCATGATTAGATCGGGATCGAACTCCAGGTTGACCCCCAGACCGGAACAGGCGGTACAGGCGCCAAAGGGACTGTTGAAGGAAAATAGACGGGGTTGTATCTCGGGAAGACTCACCCCGCAGGTAGGACAGGCGCTTTTCTGGGAAAAGAACTGTTCCACAGGCGGTTCCAGATCTACCCGTATGACTTTTACCTTCCCTTCCCCTATCTCGAGAGCCGTTTCGAGAGATTCCGCCACCCGTTTTCGGCTCCCCTCCTCCAGGAGGATCCGATCCACCACGATATCGATGGTGTGCTGTTTGTTTTTCTCGAGAGAGAGGGGTTCTTCCAGGGAATACAGCTGCCCATCGATCCGCACCCGGAGAAATCCTGCCCGCTTTGCATCTTCCAGGATCCGCTGGTGTTCTCCCTTCTTCCCCTGGAGTACAGGAGCGAGGATCATGATCCTGCTTCCCGGGGGGTAGGAAAGTACGGTATCGATGATCTGGTCTACCGATTGTTCCCGGATTTCCCGTCCACACACAGGGCAATGGGGAATCCCGATCCGGGCGAAAAGAAGACGGAGGTAGTCGTAGATTTCCGTCACCGTTCCTACGGTAGACCGGGGATTCCGATGGGTAGTTTTCTGTTCGATGGCGATGGCAGGAGACAGTCCCTCGATGTAATCTACATCGGGCTTTTCCAGTCTTCCGAGGAATTGGCGGGCATAGGAGGAGAGGGATTCGATGTACCTTCTCTGTCCCTCGGCAAAGATCGTATCGAAGGCGAGGGAAGATTTTCCCGAACCGCTCAGACCGGACACGACGATGAGCTTGTTCCGGGGAAGATCGAGGTTGATGTTCTTTAGGTTATGCTCCCGAGCACCCCGAATGATGATTTTGTCCATGGTGCTTCAAAAGCCGATCAACGGTTCCGCTTGAGGCCTTTGCAACTGGCGCTGACTCCGGGCTTTCATCTCTCCCTCTCCGAACTGCGCGGTCAGGCTAAAGAGGATCTTTGCCTGGTCCCCTACCCCATGGAGGTAGAGGGATGAGGCAAGGTAGTAGAACCCTTCCCACGCTCCGCTTTCGTTCAAATACCCTTTTAGATAGGGTCTTGCCGTGGAGATGGTCAGCAACTCTTTCAGATTTTTGTACTGGTAGCCGGGATCGATGAACTTCAGCTCCTCGATTAGAGTGGAGAGAATCCCGATCTGGGCAAGGGCCAGGTGGAGGATCGCCTTGTCGGATCTTCTCGTCCGGCAGTAAAAGATTCCCAATTCCCGATTCGCCTGAGTGGCAAAATCGTTCTTCAGTCGGTACAGTTGGAGGGCGACTTCGAACCCATCGGTGGTAACCACCCGGACGAGAGAAGACCTGAACTTTTCGAACCGTTCGGTTCGACTTTCCGGATGATCTTTCAATATTTCATACAGGGTATTTTCATACTCCCTGTACCGTTTTTCCGTCACCTGCAGGTGAGCCAGCCGGTACAGTATCTGGTATTTGTCCTCCCGCACGTAAAGCTGTTTGCTCAGTTCCAGAGCCCGTTCGTAGTACTTTTGAGCAATGCGGTTTTCCCCTTCCGCCTCATACACCTGTCCCGTGAGGAACACGGCCTCGGGGATCTCTCCCTGTTCTGCCTGAAGCCGTTTCAGCAGAGTCAAAGTTTCGGAGAAGTTCCCCTTCCGCAGGGCATCACGCCCCTTTTCTAGAAGGAACCAAGCAGGCTCCGGGATCGAACTGGATTGGGAAAAGAGGGACAGGGTAGCAAAAAAGAAAAGGAAGATTCCCACGTAGGACGGTTTTCTGGCTTTCAAAGGCTTTCGAACTCCTTTAAAAAGGCTTTCACGGCCTCTTCGGGTCGAACAGTCTGTACGATCTTTCCTTTCCTGAACAGCACCACTTTATCTCCGGATCCGGTGATCCCTAGATCCGCATGTCGGGATTCCCCCGGTCCATTCACTACGCACCCCATCACCGCAATGGTAAGATCCCTTCTATCCTGCTGCAATCGTTCCCCTACCACCTTCAGAAACCCCTGCACATCGAACCCCGAGCGACCACAGCGGGGACAACTGATGATCCGCACCCCTCCCTTCCGGAGTCCCAGGGCGGTGAGGAGCTCTCTGGCGGCACTGATTTCCGTTTCTGGCGAATCGCTCAAGGATATCCGGACGGTGGAACCGATTCCTTCCCTCAGAAGCTGGAACAACGCGATGGTACTCCGCACGATCCCGGGAATGAGGGGACCCGCTTCCGTAACGCCGATATGGAGGGGGTAGGAGTGTAGCCGGGCAAACCTCCTGTTCGCTTCCACCGTACTTTCAGTATCGGAGGATTTCATGGAAACGATGATGGTACGGAAAGAGAGGCTTTCCAGGATCTCTATCTCTTCCTCTGCCGCGGCTAAGAGTGCTTCGGCAGGATCCGGTAGTTCCTGGAATTTCCGGGGTAAAGAACCATGATTCACCCCGATTCGAATGGGTACTCCCCTGTCGAGAGCCTTTTTCACCACTTCTTCCACTTTCCACCGGGCACCGATATTACCGGGAT
>Ga0272446_1005484_pt1 | contig 13967 bp, 9 predicted proteins | sample YNPCB0061_FD_194587 | JGI IMG/M metagenome (GOLD analysis project Ga0272446, IMG submission 194587) | Hot spring microbial mat communities from Yellowstone National Park, WY, United States - YNP-CB-006-1 | ecosystem: Environmental > Aquatic > Thermal springs > Hot (42-90C) > Sediment | place...
GGCGGGGGAGCGCCGATGGCCGGCGTGCTATGATAATGGCTTCAGTTTGTCGCTCTCGCGTGAGTTTTCATGGCACGGATCACCCGCAAGGAATTAAAGCAAGATAAGTTTGCCGCCGAAGTCTCCCACACCGTCGAATACGTGGCCGAGCACCGGACGCAGTTGGTGCGCGCCGGCATTGCGGTCGCGGCGGTTCTGGTGGTCGCCGCCGGCATCTACTTCTACGTACGGCACCAGCGCACGGTGCGTGAGCAGGCGCTGGCGGATGCCATCCGGATTCAGGACACGCTGGTGGGGCCCGCCGGGGCCGACGTTCCCACCTTCCCGACCCAGGAGGCGAAAGACAAGGAAGTGTCCAAGGCCTTCAACGCGGTCATCGACAAGTACCCGGGCAGCAATGAAGCTGCCGTGGCGCACTACTTTCTGGGCGCTCTGGCCGCCGATCAGGGCAAGTTCAGCGATGCCGAAAAGCACCTGAAGGTGGCCGTGGAATCGGCCAGCAAGGCTTATGCTTCACTGGCCAAGATGGCGCTGGCGGAGGTCTACTTCAGCACGGGCCGGATTGGTGACGGCGAGAAGTTGCTGCGCGACCTGATGGCGCATCCCACCGCGTTCGTATCCAGAGAAGAGGCCACCATCGCGCTGGCCCGGGGACTGGAGCGCACCCGGCCGCAGGAAGCGCGCAAGCTGCTGGAGCCGTTGCGCACCTCCCGCACCGCCATCAGCCAGGTTGCAATCGGCGCCCTGGGAGAAGTGGAGCGATAGGCTCCTCCGCAATGCTCCGCCGCCTGCGCTTCGATGTCCGTCGCAGCCTGGGCCGGCGCTACCCCGAGCCGGACCATCCCTACCGCAACCCGTTCCAGCGGGATCGCGACCGCATCGTGCACGCCCGGGCCTTCCGCCGCCTGGAGGCCAAGACACAGGTCTTCACGCCCGGACTCTCCGATCATTTCCGCAACCGGCTGACCCACACCATTGAGGTCTCGCAGATCGCGCGCACGGCGGCCTCCGTCCTTGGTCTCGACGAGGACCTGACCGAGGCGCTGGCCCTGGCCCACGATATCGGACATCCCCCTTTCGCGCATGCCGGCGAGGAGGAACTGGACCTTCAGATGTCGGTGTTCGGTGAACGGTTCGATCACAACCTGCACGCCTTGCGGATTGTCGAGAGTTTTGAGCAGCGCTACACCCGCTTTCCCGGCTTGAATCTGACTTTCGAGGTGCGCGAGGGCATTGTGAAACACTCCCACGATTTTGAGCCCGGCCAATATCCCGAACTGGACGAATACCTGCCCGGCCTGCGTCCCCCTCTGGAAGCCCAGTTGATCGACCTGGCGGACGAGGTGGCCTACAACACGGCCGATCTGGACGATGCTTTCTCGGCCCGTATGTTCAGCGCCGGCGACGTGGCCGCCGAAGTTCCCGAGTACGCTGCCATCTACGAAGCCGTGGAGACGCAGTTTCCCGGAGCTTCGGAGCGGGAACGTTTTCTCGAGGCTCTGCGGCAGTTGATCGACCTGCTGGCGTCGGGACTGATCGAGGGCACGGTGGAGTCGGCCCGTGCTGCGGGTGTTGCCGGCGTGGACGAGGTGCGTTCGTATCCCGGCCGCATTGCCGCCTTCTCCCCCGCCGCCGCCTCGGCCGGGGCCGGACTCAAGCGCTTCCTGCACCGGCGGGTGTACTCGTCGGCGGACCTGGTGGAGGAACGCTGCCGGGCCCGGGAGCGTGTCGCCCGGTTGTTCGCCTACTTCCTGGAAGACCCCGGCCGCCTGCCGGATCCTTACGCCCAGGCGGCCCGCCGCCAGCCGCCGCATCGCGTGGTTTGCGACTATATCGCCGGAATGACCGACGGATTCTTCGACCGCGCCTATGAGCAACTGCTGGGCGCCGCGCCCGGAGAGCCGCTCAGTCCTCGCTGACGGTGACATAGTTCGAGAGTTCGGCCGACTGGACGCCGTAGGTCTTCATGATCTGGCGCGCGATTTCAGCGCCCAGCCGGCGCGGATCCTCGTCCGGTTCGTGTTCGATCTCCACTTTGAAGAAAAGATTCGTACGGGGCATGGGTCAGATCTTCAGGAATACGCGGTTCAGTTCCTCGATCGCCTGGTCGGGCAGGGGCGAAAGCACGCCGGCGGACCGGCAGTTGATCAGCGCCTCGGCCGTCGCTTCGAGCACCTCCAGCCGGTCGAAGGCTTCCAGGGTGCTGCCTCCCGTCACCAGCACGCCGTCGTTGTCGAGCAGCAGCGCGGGATGGCGCGCCGAGATTCGTCCGGCGAGCTCGTCCACGGCCTGGAATTGCAGGCCATAGGGTGCGCGCGCCACTTCGCGCAACACCACGTAGCTCTCGGGAATGGTGCGCGTGTCCAGGGATTCCTGAGTGACGCTGAACGCCGTCGCATTCACCGGATACGCGTTCACGATTGCGGCGACTCCGGAGTGGCGGCGGTAAATGGCGTGGTGCATGTCCGCCGCCCGGCTGGGCTGTTTGCCGGCTTCGGCTCGCCCGTCGCGAACCAGCACCAGGTCGGAGGCCTCCACATAACCACGGTCCACCTGGTAAGGGGTGATGATGAACGAGTGCGCATCCACGCGCGCGGAAAAGCTGCCCTGCGTGCTGATGAACAGGCGCTGGCGGTATGCTCTTTTCACGAACTCCGCGAGGTTGCGCCGGAGCTCCTTCTCATGGCTTTCCGGCGCCCCTCGCCTGAACTCCGGCAGCCGCCCGGTCCGTTCGAGCGGGAGGGCGAGTTCCTCATCGCTGAGATACCTCACCTCGCCCAGCATGCGGGCTCTGATCAGCGTCTTCGCCGTGAATTCCAGAGTCTCGAACCGTTGGAAGGCTTGTTCCAGACTTTTGCCGCCGGTAACCACGCCGTGGTTCTCGAGTATGGCGGCTGCATAGCCCTTGCGGAAGACGCCGGCCACGCTGCGCCCCAGCGCTTCGCTTCCGGGCAGTGCGTAGGGGGCAAAGCCGGCCTCGCCGCAGACCTGCCTGGCCTGGTGGAACAGCCGCGTGTCGGGCGTCTTGCGGACCAGGCTGAAGGCTACCAGGCCCACCGGGTGGGCGTGCACGACGGCCCGCAGGTCCGGAGCGGCGTCGTAAATCGCCTGGTGCAGCGGCAGTTCCGAGGAAGGCGGATGGGCTCCCTCCACGCTCCCGCCCGCGCGCACGCACACCATGTCTTCCCTGCGCAGAGTGCCTTTGTCCAGGCGCGCCGGCGTGATCCACACCGCGCCGTCTTCTTCACGAATGGAAATGTTGCCGCCGGATGTGGTTGTCATCCGGTAGCGGTAGATCCGCTCGATTGCGTGCAGAATCAGATCGCGCGGGTGGGTGTAGATCTCTGGCTGGTCCATACCGGCTCCTGTTAGCTTACGAAAACCGGTTCGGACCGCGCCAGGAAAGCTTACTCGACCGGCTGCGAGGGAATCCCGCGCCAGCTTGTCCGGTCCGGGAGGCGCTCACCCTTCATCGCCAGAGATAGGGCGTCGAGTTTGGCGCCGTCGCCGACCGTTGAGTCGTACAGAACCACCGCGCGGGGGCCGATGGCACAGCCGCGCCCGACCGTGACCCGGGACATTTTCATGACGCGGTCCTCGAAAAGGTGGGTTTGCAGGGATGTGGCGCGCCCGATTGCCGAGTCCGCGCCCACCTGGACGAGGTCGAACTCGGTCAGGTAGGTGGTCTCCAGGTAAACGCGCGGGCCGATCCGGGCCCCGAACAGGCGCAGCACTGGCGCAATCCAGGGAGTTCCGGTCAGCATCCCGGCCAGCGCCGGGACCACTGCGCTTTCGTACACTCCGGTGACCAGTTCGGAATGCCGGACGAAGGGCGCCCACAACGGTTCGATGCGCGGGCGATAGCGGCCCACCAGCGCCCACTTCATGCCGGCTGCAATCAGCGTGATCAGGGCTGCCGCGGCGAAATACAACGCGGGAATGGCGGCGACCGCGGCAAGCGCCGGGGCGTTGGCCAGACCGCGCGCCGCGGCCAGCGCCACCAAGGCGCCCAGCAAGTAGAGCAACGCCGGGGGCAGCACAATGCGGAACAATTCCACCAGCAGACGATAGGCCACCAGTTTGGCCGCCGGCCGGTACGTCAAGCTCTCGGCAAAGGTGTCCACCACCTGCCTGCGAGGCAGGAAGATGGGTGGCGAACCCAACCAGGAGGTTCCCGGCTCCGGCGGGCCGGCCGGGGCGACCGATTGCACTCCGATCAGACAATTCTCCGGGAGTTGCGTGCGGCTGCGGATCACCGAGGCATTGCCCAGAAACGTGCGGCTTCCCACTACCGTGGGCCCCATCGCGACGTAGCCTTGATGGTACGTCGCCGCCCCCACCGAAGCGATGTCAGCGACGAAGGTCTCCGTGCCGAGCACCAGCAGGTCCGGGTCCACGTGGGAGACGGTAGAGACCTCGGACCGCTTCCCGATGCGGGCGCCCAGGGCCCGCAACCAGGGCAGGGCGTAGAGCGTGGCATAGAGTGTGTTGTTCAGGGTGAGGCTGATGGTCATCAATTTGTCGGCCATCCATTTCCGCACACCGAAGGCGGAGTTCACCGGGTAGATGCCGGCGCGGGCGCGGGGCATTACCAGGCGTTTGCCCAGGAACACCGCCGCGCAGGTGGCGGCAACAAAGGTCAGGCCGGCGAGTGGCGTCGAAGCCAGCGCCCAAAGCGGGCCGCCCGCACGTTCCGCCCAGGCGATGATGAGCAGGCCGGGCAGAGCCGCCAGAAGCGGCACGGCCACCAGAGCTGCAAATCCGGCGGCGAATCCCGCCCAGAGCCAGCCGGAAAGGGCCGGCGGCGCCGCGGGGAGCGCCTCGATTTCGGCCAGCAGCGGATCCGCCCCGCACCTCTGCGCCGGCGAGCCCGACCACGTCTCTCCAGCCGGAATACGCTGGCCGCTGGTGACCAGGGTCTGTTCCAGCACCCGCGCTCCGGGGCCGATCTCCGAGCCCGGCATCACCACTGCTTTCGCGCCGACGAAAGCACCCGCCCCGATGCGGATGGGCGCCAGTTCCAGCCAGCCGTCCTGGACGGAAAAGGGGCACAGTTCAGCCTCATATCCGATGGCGGCTCCTTCGCCGATCTCGATCAGGTCCGGCAAGTGGACTTGCGCGGTCGCAATCAGCGCGCCGGCTCCTACGCGGGCTCCCAAGAGCCGGGCATAGAAACGCATCAGGGGCGACCCGGCCAGAAGATGGACTGGCGAAAAGTCCAGAGCCTTCCGAACCAGCCACCAGCGGCAGTAATACCAGCCCCACAGCGGATACCTGCCGGGACGGAATCGCCCGATGAGAGTCCACTTGAGCGCCACCGGCAAAGCGATGCTGGCAAACAGAACGGCCAAAGGCGCCGCGAGCATCCAGCGCTCGCTCTGGGGGTGGTTCAGCAGCAGCGCCACCGGGGCGCCGAGAGCTGTGAATAGCAGATAAAGCAGGCCAAGTTGTGCCAGCCCTGCCCGCCACACCTGGAGACTCGTGTGTTGAAGCGCGGGCCGCTCCGGCCGCAGCGTGGAGTGGGAAGTCTTCCGGCTCCGCTCCACGTGCGCCGCCAGGGAGCGCACGGTCGGGTTTGCGTACAGGTCGGCTATGCTCAGTTGCCGGGTTTCCGGCCAGCCCCGCAGCCGCGAGACCAACTGGGCGGCGAACAGGGAATGGCCGCCCAGGTCCAGGAAGAAGTCATCTTCCACCGAGATCTGGTCCACGCCGAAGATCTCCTGCCACGCTTCGGCGAGCCGCCGCTCCAGGTCCGTTGCGGGAGGCACGCGGGCGCCCGAGCGGACCGTCAGCCGGGCTGAAGCCGGCGCGGGGAGACTCTTGCGGTCGGCTTTGCCGCTGGGCAGCGTGGGGATACGATCCAGAATCTCAATGAATGCCGGCACCATGTAGGCCGGCAAGCGCTGCCGCAACACCGACAGCAGGCGCTGCCGCAGAGCATCTTCCGGCACGGGAGCCGCCAGCGCAATGTAAGCGACCAGATCCTGCGGCGGGCCGTCGGCGGGGGCAGGGGCTACAATGGCGCTCTCCACCGCCTCATCCTCCAGCAGGACGGACTCGATTTCGGAAAGCTCGATCCGGTAGCCACGGATCTTCACCTGGCTGTCGATGCGTCCCAGGTACTCGATCTCGCCGTTCGGGGCGAAGCGGCCCAAGTCGCCCGACAGATAGAGACGCGCGGCGGGGTCGGGGTCGAAGGGGTCGCGGACGAACTTCTGCGCGGTCAGGTCCGGCCGGTTCACGTAACCGCGCGCCACCCCGGCGCCGCCAATCGCGATCTGTCCGGCCTCGCCAGGCGCCACCGGCCGGAGATGCTCGTCCAGCACGTAGATGCGGTAGCCCGGCATGGGCCTTCCGATGGTCACCGGCTTGCCGGGCTCAAGCTCACACCAGGTGGCTGTCACCGTGGCCTCGGTGGGTCCGTAGGTGTTGAGCATGCGGCGTCCGGGGCGGCTCCACCTATCCACCAAGTCGCGCGGGCACGCCTCCCCGCCCACAATCAGGGTGTGGATTGACGGCACGTCGCGGTCGATGGTAGCCAGCAGGGTGGGTACGCAGTAAAAGACCGTAATCTGTTGCTCCGTAAGGAAATCGGCCAGGCCCGGACCGAATCGCCTGCTGTCTGTGGGGCCGGCTATCAAGGTGGCTCCCGCGATCCAGGTCGGCCAGATCTCCTCAATGGAGAAATCAAAAGCAATGGTCATGCCCTGGTAAACACGGTCCCCGGCCGAGACGCCATAGATTGGCGTGCATACGGTCAGAAAGTGGCAGATGCTGGAATGATTGACGGCCACGCCTTTGGGCCGGCCGGTGGTTCCGGAGGTATAGATGATGTAGGCCAGAGAGTCGTCGAAATCCGCATTCTTCAGGCGGGTGGCGGGCTCGTGCCCGGTTGCGATGCGGTCCAGCGCCACCACCGGACACCCTGGCGCCGGATGGGCGGCGGCTAACCCGGAAGTGGTGACCAGGAGTTTCAGCCCGGCATCGCCCGCGATGAAAGCAACCCGTTCAGGCGGATAGGAAGGGTCTATGGGGACGAAGGCAGCCCCGGTCTTCAGCACGGCAAGTAGCGCGACGTAGGTGTTCGTCGATCGCTCGAGCAGAATCCCGACGGTGGTCTCCGGCCCTGCGCCTAACCGCGCCAGATAGTGCGCCAGACGGTTCGCCCTGGCGTCCAACTGGCCGTAGGTCAGCCGTTCCGAACCGGCCACCAGCGCTGGCGCATCCGGAGTCGCGTCCACCCGCCGTTCGAAGAATTGGTGGAGGCGGCGCGGAGGGCGGGGCATCAGATCTCGCACGTCGTCCGAAATCATTGAGATTTCGGGCAACAGTGTCGGGAAACCCTCCGGCTCCGTCTCGATTGTATATGGCGCTGGTACTTCCGCAGTCTGGCTCATTTGGCTCGCATTCAGGCCTCGGCCGGCCCCTGCCCGTAAAGACGTGCCGCCGGCCTTCCAGGATTCTCACGATCTGCCCGTAATACAATTAAATGTGCTTAATTTTCCGGCACTTACGAGTTACCCCGGACATTAATTCCTTTCCATCCGGGAGGCCCGGCGGCATGGTTTGCGCTGTTGGTTAATCTTTCGCCTCGAAGACCAGCAATTCCGAGGTCAAGTTCGATTCCAGGCGCACCGGAATGCCGAGTTGCAGCAGGCGCTCCCCGGAGATCTCCACCTTCTGGCCGCGATTGCCGAGCGTTACCCTGTACGTCCGGCTGAAATCGAGACCGCGCGGGCGGAAAACGAATACCGGTTCGCCGGACTGCGAGGTGCGGTAGAGCCAGGCGGTAGCGCGGCGCGAGTCGGGCGCCGCGTACTCCATCACCACCCACGGACTGGCTTCCATCACCGGCATCAGCGGCGTGTGGTGATACACGCGGCTGCCCACCATGATGGGCCGCAAAACGCTCTTGAACTCAGCCACGGCTTCGCGAATGCGCGCCCGCTCGAGGGGATTGAACTCCTCGAGCGTGGGACTGATGCCCCGGAAAATGGGCCGCGCCATCAGGGCGTGCCGCAGTTGCAGGTCCAGGTCGCCGTCCGCCTCCAGACCTCCTGTTTCGGTGCCGAAGGTGCGGAGCAGGATCTCGGGTGGCAGTACCCAGGTCATTCCGTTGAGAATTTTCAGGCCACGGGGCGCGCGCAGCCAGTCAGAGAGCTCGGTGTTATGGAAGCGGCGCAGAATGCCGAGGTCCAGCCGGCCTCCTCCGGAAGCGCAGTTTTGCAGGATCACTTTCGGGAAGCGCTGGTGGATGCGGTCGAACATGCCATACAGGGCTTCGACATGACGCCAGAGGGTGTTTTCGACGAAGCCGTCCTGCACGCGGTTTCCGCCGGCTCCTGCGGAAGTGTTGTAGTCCAGCCGGAACATGTCCAGGTCGTACTTCCGGATCAGGCGTGCAATTTCGGCTTCGGCCCAGGCCGCTACTTCGGGTTTCGAGAAGTCCAGGTGGCGGCCCCCGCCCACCGGCCGGCCGTCGCGCTTCATCACCCAATCGGGATGCTGCTTCATGAGCTTCGAGGCCGCTCCGATGCTTTCCAGCTCCACCCAGAGTCCAAACAGCAGGCCCTTCTTCCGGGCGTATTCGCGCACCGGGTTCAGGTCGTTCGGGAGCCACTCGCCGGCGTACCAGTCGCCCACGTTGGCGCCCCAGCGGTTCGGCGAAGGACCGAACCAGCCGGCATCGACGAGGAACTCTTCGGCTCCCACGTCGGCCGCAAGGTCGATTTCGCGCTTCAGACCGGGCTCGTCTTCATGGTCGATGATGTAGCCGCGGTGGTTGGATTCCACCTGGTATTCGCGGCCCGGAATGGGCGGCAGGATCACGTCGTTGCGCACGTGCGCATGAAGGGCTTGAATTGCCCGGTCCAGATCGCCCCGCATCGCCAGCAGGTGTGTCTCCGGAGTGCGCACCGTCTCGCCGGCGGCCATCACGCGCAAGGCCGGGTCGGCTGCATACGGGCCAAGCGAGAACAACAGGCGAGCGCGGTCGCGCCGGTGGTCCCTCTGGCCCCGCAGGGTCATCGACCAGTTGGCGCTCCAGCCGAGCGACGCCACAAACCACTCCCCTGTAGCCCGGTTGCGCGCAAAGAAAGTCGGATGTCCCCATCCCGACTTGCCATGGATTGAGGTGATTGTCCTGGCATTCTCGTCGATACTGTCGAAGCGCCACGAGCCTTCCTGGAGCGGTTCCTGAAACTCGGTGGTAGCCACTTCGAACGGCGCCTCGCCGCTGCGGATCCGTTCCTGGACTTGCGGCGTATCCCACAGCACCCCAGACCACGGCGACACGCGCGTGATCGCGGTGGCCTGTTTGCCGGTGTTGGTGATCTCGAGCCAGCGCACCATCACGGCGCCGCCGTTGAGTAGCGTCTGGACCTTCACCGTGACGGGCCGCGCCTGGCTGGCTAATTGCACGCTCACCAGGAGTCCCTCCCGGGTTGTGGAGCGCCCGGCGCCGATCCAACGCCAGCTACCGGCCAGGTCCTGCCCTTCGATGGCCAGTTCAAACGCGTCCGCGGGCAAGCCTTCGAGGGCGTTCATTTCGTCTTCGGCGAGGCTGTCCCGCTTGATCACGCCGGTCGAGTCCCAATAGCGGTTCACCCAATGACCCTTGCGCAGGGCCTCGTCGCAGACCATCAGGCCGGACGTGAAGCGCACGCCGGGCGCCGGCGCGGCCTGGATGCGCGCGTCGCGATACGGCTGGGCCGGCAGAGCCGCCGCGGCGAGCAGCAGACACAGCAGCATTCGCATGTTCTACTCCGGAGCGAGGACGAACTGATGCGGCCTGGGTTGCGCGGCCGCGCGCTGCCGTTCCACAATCTCGTCCTCCAGGCTGTCGAGTGCGGCCATGGCGGCCTGAGTCCGCTCCAGGCCCAGGTCCTGAAGGGGTACCTGGACCGAGCGCCAGCGCGCGAAATGGATGTTGTTGTGGCGCAGCGTCAGATCGTGCACCTGGCGAGCCTGCCGCACCATGGGCGTCTCCAGGGTGGCCAGGTTCACGCCTTTGGCGAGCTCGCCGGCGCCGAAGGATCCCACGGTCTCGCCGTCGATCCGCAGGGCATATGTGCCCGCCTTGAGACCCGTCACGCGGAGCGTCTGCTGGTTCAGAGTCTCAGTGAAGTCCGACGAGCGGAGGGCCAGCGCCATGGCCGCATCCTTCGGGTCCGCCGGCATGGGCAGTGCGCGGTCGGCCTGGGTCCACGCAATTGTGCCCGCTTCCCGCTTCACCTCCGTGACCCTGGTGTTCACCGTTTCCGCCGCGTCCCGGCCGGCGTCCAGCGCGACTGCGCTCACCGTGGCCGGCGCGTTCCACGCCTTCAACAATGCCCCGGCCATCAGGAGGTGTCCGCCCGGTCCGGGGTGCACCCGGTCGGGGATAATCCTCTCCGCCAGCATCGGATCCAGCGTGATTGCCTTGCGGAGCGCCGCCACGACCCCGGTGTTCAGGTCCGCTACCGACAAGCTCTCCTTCGCGGCCAGTTCCTTCACGAACTGCCCGTAGCGGACCAGCACGGCGTTGTATCCTCCCTCGAAGGTGGGCCAGCGGGTGACGTCATCGAACGGGGAGGGTTGAATCAGGGTAAGACGCAAGCCCGGCAGCGCCTGCTTCAGAGTCGTTACGATGTGCTGGTAGCCGGAGGCAAAGCGCTCAAAGATCTCCGGGTCGAAAGCCCGGTAGCCGCCGTCGTTCATCCCCAGCATGATGGTCACCACGGTGGGCTGGTAGGCGATCACGTCTCTCTTCAGGCGGACATCGACCGGGCCGCCTCCGCCGCCGGAAACGCGATCCCCGCCCCAACCCGAGTGCACGAAGCGGACCTTCATCCCGGGAAAGCGGGTCAGAACATAAGTCTCCGTAAATGTCGTATAGAGGCGCTGGTCCGTGATGCTGTCGCCGTAAAACACGACGCGGTCGCCGTCTTTGATCTGAAACTCGCCCGCCATCAGGGCGGCCAACACGCAGAGTGACAGGAGCAGAATTCGCAGGGATCTCATAGATACTTTCCGGTTCGAAATGTGCATGTTCTCAAGAGATGATACCTACTTCCCGTTTGGAAGTGGCGGGAGTTTCGCACGGTAGGAAACGGCGCGATGGCGGTTGTCATCATACGCAAGATGGAGCCACTTGCGGTCGTGGCTGACAAAACCGTCGGGGTAATTCAGCCGGCCGCCTGGCCCATCACTCGACTCTCTCACAAGCACCCGGTGATATGGCCACGTCTTCATCCCGTCGAAGCTGATCCAGAGAGCGAGCGGGCTGCGGCGCCGGGGATTGGGATTGTGCAGCAAAGTCGAGGTGATCCGAGGCGGCATTGTACACTGAGTCGTTGGACCTGTCCACCCCCATTTCGTATGTCAAAGGCGTAGGCCCGGCGCGGGGCGCGATGTTCCAGGCCAAGGGCATTGCCACCGTCGAGGATCTGCTGGCTTACGTGCCCTTCCGCTATGAAGACCGGAGCAACGTGAAGACCATCGGCGAGCTGGCGCCCGGTGAGATGGCTACGGCGATAGTCGAGGTCCAGTCCGCGAAACTCGCCGGGTTCCGCCGCCGCGATTTGGGCCTGTTCGAGGCGCGCTTCACCGATTCGTCACGGCATGTGCTGGTGGGCAAGTGGTTCCACGGAGGCTATCTCGCCAATGTGCTGGCCCCGGGACAGAAACTCGCGGTCTATGGCAAGGTCGAGTTCGACGAATATTCGGGCGAGCTCACCATGCTGCATCCGGAGTTCGAGATCCTCTCCGGCCAGGACGACGAAGGCGATGCGGCCCTCCACGTGGGCCGCGTAGTGCCCATCTACGAGGCCGTTGCGAAGATGACCACCCGCCTGCTGCGCACGTTGATGCACCGGGTGCTCGGCGAACTCCCTCCCCTGGAGGACGCGCTGCCCGGACACCTCCGCGCGCGCCTCAAGCTCCCAGACCTGTCAACCGCAATCCGCGAAACCCACTTCCCGCCGCCTTCCGCCGACCTGCGCCTGCTCAATGCTTTCCGCACCCAGGCCCAGTTCCGGCTGATCTTTGAAGAGTTCTTCTGGCTCGAAACCGGCCTGGCGCTCAAACGCAACAAGGCGAAAAGCGCTCCGGGCATTCCCTTCCAATTGACTCCCCGCGTGAGGGAACAGATCAAGGCCATGCTGCCGTTCAAGCCCACCGGCGCGCAGAAGCGGGTGCTGGCGGAGATTGCGCACGACATGGCCGCGCCCCGCCCCATGAACCGCCTGCTTCAGGGCGACGTGGGCAGCGGCAAGACCATCGTGGCCGCCGAGGCCGCCGTCATCGCCATCGAGAACGGTTACCAGGTCGCCGTCCTGGCGCCCACCGAGATCCTGGCCTCGCAACACTATTTCTATTTCCGGCAGTTATTCTCGAGGCTCGGTTACGTAACGGTCCTGCTGACAGGCTCCTCGTCCAGCCGCGAAAAGACGCAACTGAAGAAGCTGATCGCCGAAGGCCTGGCGCACGTCGCCATCGGCACTCACGCACTCATCGAGCAGGACGTGGAGTTTCACAAGCTCGGGCTGGCCATTGTCGACGAGCAGCACCGGTTCGGGGTGATGCAGCGGCTCGGCCTGGTTCGCAAGGGCGTGCATCCCGACGTCCTGGTGATGACCGCTACTCCCATCCCGCGCACCCTGGCGCTCACACTCTACGGCGACCTCGACGTGTCCGTTATCGACGAACTGCCGCCGGGCCGCAAGCCGGTCATCACCAAGCACGTGACCGATGTCCAGGTCGAGCGCGTTTACAGCTTTCTGAAGCAACAGATCGACCGGGGCAGGCAAGCCTACGTCGTTTATCCTGTGATTGAGGAGTCGGAAACGCAGGCCGTGAAGGCAGCCGAGAAGATGTACGCCCACCTCTCGCGGGAGGTCTTCCCGGACATTCCCGTGGGCCTGATGCACGGCCGGCTTTCGGCGGAGGAGAAGGAAGCGGCCATGGCGGACTTCAAGCAGGGCCGCACGAAGATCCTGGTTTCCACCACCGTGATTGAGGTCGGCGTGGACGTGCCCAACGCCACCGTGATGGTGATTGAGCAGGCCGAGCGTTTCGGCCTTGCGCAACTGCACCAGCTCCGCGGGCGGGTCGGCCGTGGCGGGGAGCAGAGTTACTGTATTCTGGTTACCGAGAAGTTGAACGACGCCGGGCGCGAGCGCATCCGCACGCTGGTCGAATCCACGGATGGGTTCTACATCGCCGAGATGGATCTGAAGCTCCGCGGCCCCGGCGAGTTCTTCGGCACCCGGCAATCCGGACTGCCGGCGCTGCGCATGGCCAGCATTCTGCGCGATCAGGAAGTGCTCGAGATCGCACGCCGGGAGGCGGTGGATTTCGTCAACTCCCCGCCTTCCCAGGAGGAATTGAAGCGCGCCGTGGCGTACATCCGCGACCACTGGCAGCGCCGTTACGGACTGGTACAGGTGGGTTGATGCGAGTCATCGGAGGAGAATTCGGTTCGCGGCGTCTGAAGACGCTGCCCGGCATGGCCACGCGCCCGACGCCGGACCGTTTGCGTGAGGCTTTGTTTGACGTGCTGGCGCCCCGTATCGCGGGCAAAGTCTTCCTGGATGCCTATGCCGGCTCGGGTGCGGTGGGCATCGAGGCGCTCAGCCGCGGGGCGGCGCGCGTCATTTTCATCGAGAAGAGCCGCGCGGCCCTGCGCGTGCTCCACGAGAATCTGGCCGCCCTGGGAATCGAGCCGCGGGTCACGGTGATTGCAGGCAACGCGGTCACTTTGCTGGCCCGCCACCTTCCGGACATGGTGTTTTTGGATCCGCCCTATCAGCAGGAGGGCGAATACGGTGCGGCCTTGAAAGTGCTCGGGGACGTCGCCCCCGGGCTGGTGCTGGTCCAACACTCCGCCCGGATGCCGCTGCCGGAAACGGCCGGCCAGTTGCGCCGCACCCGCGTGCTCAAGCAGGGTGACAACTGCGTCACCTTTTTCGAAGTATCCTTACTCTGAA
>Ga0272446_1005485_pt1 | contig 13967 bp, 9 predicted proteins | sample YNPCB0061_FD_194587 | JGI IMG/M metagenome (GOLD analysis project Ga0272446, IMG submission 194587) | Hot spring microbial mat communities from Yellowstone National Park, WY, United States - YNP-CB-006-1 | ecosystem: Environmental > Aquatic > Thermal springs > Hot (42-90C) > Sediment | place...
TCGAGGCGGCCCGCCGGTCGCGGACCTGCGCCTACCTGGCCGACGACGACCACGGCCCGCTCGCCCTGCAGGAGATCCTGCTGGCCGGCTGCCCGGTGGTCGGCGTCCGCACCGGGGCACCGTTCATCCAGGACGGTGTCACCGGCATCTTCGTCGACCGCCTGCCTCCGGGAGCGAAGTGCGTCAAAAACGACGCGGACGAGGCGGCACTGGCGACGTTCGTGGAGGGGATTCAGCGCATCCAGCAGACGGATCGGCGTTCGGTGCGAGCCGGGGCCGGCGAGGTTTTCGGCACGGAACCCATCGCCGGTCCGATCATCGAGGCACTGGCAACGGCCCGTTCCCGTGGACAACCTCTTGTCCCGTGAACGCAGATGGTGTGCTATGAAGGACACCACTCGGACTTGTGGGCGATCTCAAATGGGGCAGCGCTCACGGAATGATAATTGGATGCATCCATCGTTATTTCTTTGGATTGCTTGGCGTTTCTGATTTCTTGATGATTCCGCTGGGGGTGGCGAAATAGCTTGGGTCATCGTGGACGCCGTATTTCGCTCGGCGGTCACGATCGTTCAGCTTTGCATCCGTGAACGTCCCCTCGCGGGCAGGTTCATGTTCCCGCTTGGCGATGGCTTGCAGTCGAGCTAGAACCTCGGGGTGTAACTCGGCCAGATTCTTGCTTTCGCCAGGGTCTTTTGCCACGTCGTAGAGTTCCCATGCTGATGCGTTCCTGGGTTTCACCGCTCGCCAATTGCCCTCTCGCACCGCGATCCAACCGTTAAACTCCCAGTACAGAAAGTCGTGCTTTTTCTGTTCACCCTTACCGAGAAGGGTCGGAACGAGCGAGATACCGTCCAGTCCAGGCGGGTTCTCGGCACCTACGAGTTCTGTAAATGTTGGGAACAGATCGGGAAAATAAGCCAGCACTTCGGTGGTTCGTCCCGGTTGGATCTTCGCGGGATAGTGAGCGACGAACGGAATGCGCAGTCCGCCTTCGTAGAGTTCCCCTTTCTTGCCACGATACTCCAGCCCGGTCTTCGGGTGTTTGTTGGCAGAGTGGAAGCCACGGGGATATTCCGGGGAAGCGAAATAATCGGCCCCGCCATTGTCACCGCAAAAGATTACGAGTGTTTTTGTGTCGATCTTGAGTTCCTTGAGCAAGTTCAGGATTTCCTGCAACTGACGGTCCAGCATGGAACACATGGCCGCGTAGCGACGTGCCGGCTCGGGCCAGGGTTTGTCCTTGTAGATGGCCCAGGCGGGATCGGTGTCCGGGATCTGGAAGGCACCATGCGGCGGCGTGTACGGCAGATAGGCGAAGAACGGCTTTTGGCTGTTTTTGCGGATGAATTCTAGAGCGGCCTTGTGGATTTCGTAGTGGGAATAGGTTTGCCGCTTCTCTTTGCCGTCGTTGCCAGCGAGCGGAATCTCCTTGCTGTTGCGGATCAGATAGGGTGGGTAGTATGTGTGGGCATGAACCTGATCGTAGTATCCGAAGAATTCGTCGAAGCCGTGGTTCTCGGGCACTCCCGTAGAACCCCGTCCACCGCAGCCCCATTTGCCGAACCCGCCCGTGGCGTAACCTTGCTTCTTGAGCACCGAGGCAATCGTCGTCTCGTCCGCTCGAAGCGGGGTTCCGCCGCCATTGACGCGGACCGAGGTGTGGCCGGAGTGCTTGCCCGTGAGCAGACAGGCGCGGGATGGGGCGCATACCGGGGCACCGGCGAAGAGGTTCTTGAAGATCAGGCCATTCTTTGCCATCTTGTCCAGGTTCGGCGTTTGAATGGTTTGCCCCCCCATGAACCCCGGCTCGAAGTAGCCGAGTTCATCGACCATCATCAGGACGATGTTCGGCTTTTCGGCGGCTGCAGCCCTGGAAGCTGTGAAGGCCAGGGTCAGAACAAGAGCAACGACCGTGAGAACTGGTTTCATCTCATCACCTCATCAGGGGATAGTCGTCAGGCTGGCGTCTAGGTACGGAGCAACTGTTGAAGCGGGCCAGTGCTATCCCCGAAACGATCGAGCTTGAGGCCGGCCAGTTGGGCCTGGGTTACGAAGAGGTTGCTCATGGGAGTTTCGGACTCCAGTGTTAAGCAACGGCCGCCTGGAACAGCACCTCCCGCGTGCCCCGCCACGACGACGGGGAGTTCGTGGTGGTCGTGCTTGCGTCCATCGCCCATGGCCGAGCCAAAGGTAATCAGGCAGTTGTCCAGCAGGGAGCCGGTCCCCTCGTGGATCTGACTGAGTTTGCTCACAAATCGGGCGAACTCCTCCACCAGAAACTGGTCGATTTTCTGGATGTCGTCATCTTGCCCGGTGCTGTGGGTGAGTTGGTGATGCCCCGACTTGATGCCGAGGTTTTCATACACGCGGTTGGTCTGCGAGTTGGCCAGCATGAAGGTGATGACGCGGGTGGCATCGGTCTGCCAGGCCAGGGCCATCAGATCATACATCAGGCGGATGTGAGTGACGAAGTCTTCCGGCTCTTGACGGAGTTTTTCGCCGCCTGGCACGTCGAGCGCGGGGAGGCTTTTCATCTGGGCGATTTGCTTCTCAATCGCTCGCACACTTTCGAGATACTCGGCCAGTTTCCGTTGGTCGGTCGTTCCCACCAGCCCTTTCAAGGTCCGGGCATCGTCGGCGACGAAATCGAGAACGCTTTGCCGATCCGCGGCTCGCTCGCGGAAGCGGCGGCCCTCTTCGCCGGGTGCCCCGAACAACCGATCGAACGCCCGGCGAGGGCTGATCTCGACTCCGCTGGGTTGCGTTGGGCTACGCCAGGAAATGTTCGACATGTAGATGCAACTGTAACCGGAATCGCAGCGGCCTTCCTTGCGATTCGGTTCCACTCCCAGTTCGATGGATGGCAAGCGCGTGTCACGTCCTACCTGCCGGGCGATGACCTGGTCGATCGATTCGCCGAGGTAGATGTCCTTCCCGCCGGTCTTCTTGGCTTGCACTCCCGTGAGGAAGGTCGCGCCTTCGCGGGCATGCGCGCCGGGGCCGTCGCCGTTGGGTCGGGCCTTGTCGTGGGCGAGGTTTTGGATCAAGGTGATGTGTTTGCGTACTGCTTCGAGTGGAGCGTTGGTCTTGTTGCACTGGAACGTCGTGCCCGTTCCTTTCGGGGTCCAATACTCGCGTACCATGCCGTTGGGGAAGTAGACCCAACCGAGCCGTAGTGGCGACTTGGTAGGAGGACCGGCTGCGAAACCTCCCGGAAGCATGCACTCCAGCAGGGGCAGCCCCAGAGCGACGCCGCTGCCGCGAAGGAAGGTACGACGAGAGAGAAGGTGCAGGTTCATCGTTTGGTCTCCTCAAGATCGGGGCGTTGCCAGCGGAAGGGTCGGCTCAAGACCACTTCGCGAATCAAGTCCTGGAAGCGGTATTCGTCGGCTCGCGTCCGTTCCAGGATGGTGTCGATCGCCAGGCGGTCGTAAGGTTCCAGACCGCGGCCCAGGGCATAGGTCAGCATTCGGCCGACCAGATTGCGGGCGAAATCGTCCTGGCGTTTCGTAAGAATTTGGATTAATTCCTTCGGGGATGAGAATTTGTCACCGGAGGGGAGTTCGCCCGCCGCGTCGATCGGTTGGCCACGGTCCTTGTCCCGCCAACGACCAATGGCATCGAAGTTTTCCAGACCGAATCCGATCGCGTCCATGGTGCGATGGCAGGACGCGCAGACGGCGTTGGTCCGATGGAGTTCCAGTTGTTTGCGGAGAGGAAGGTTCGGTTGCGCGGCTTGTGTCTGTGCGAGTTCAGGCACGTTGTCCGGCGGGGGCGGCGGTTCCTCGCCAAGAATGGTTTCGAGAACCCAGTTGCCCCGTCGGGTTGGCGAGGTGCGATTCGGGTAGGACGGCAACATCAGAATGCTACCGTGGGTCAGGATGCCCTGTCGGGGGGTGCCGGACAGCGAGACTTTCCGGAAGTCGGCGGACTTCTCGATTCCCTTGACACCGTAGAACCCGGCCAGCCGACCGTTGAGATAGGTGTAGTCGGCACGGAGTAAATCCAGAACACTGCGGTTTTCCCGCACGATCGATCCCACGAACAACTCGGTTTCCCGGCGTAGGTCGTCGCGCAGTTCCGAGCTGAACTCCGGGAACATCTTGGAATCAAACCGCAGATCTGGAAGTTTGCGGACGCCGAGCCACTGACCGAAGAATCCCTCGACGAATGCCTCACTGCGCCGATCGCGCAACATCCGATCCACCTGACCGGCCAGCACCTTGGGGTCGGAAAGCTTGTTGGCCTCCGCCAATCGGAAGAGTTCCTGGTCGGGCATGGAAGACCAGAGGAAATACGACAACCGCGAAGCGAGGGCGTAGTCCTGGACAGGCACGGCCACACCCGGCTTGCTACCAGGCGGCAGGAGTTCGAGCCGATAGAGAAATCTGGGCGAGACAAGGATCACATGGACAGCCAGTTCGACGGCATCCAACAGCGATCGCCCTCGGTCGAGCTGCTTGCCCACGAACTGAGTCAGTTGCTCGAGTTCGTCCCTGCTGACGGGGCGACGCCACGCCTGACTGGCGATGATCCGCAGCGATTCACGAGCCGCTTCCAATGGCCGCTTGTCGCCGATGGAGGTCAGGTTCAGAAGCGCCTGATGCGACACAGTGAGCTTGGCCTCGGCAAAGCGATTGGGCCCGCTGATGGCGACTCGTCGCACGCCCAAACGTGGAGCGAGGAGCGGTTTTTTGAGGTGAGCCGCTTTTTCCGCCTCCGACATCTCTCGTGGGAAGCGATGTTGGATTCGGATCATGTGGAATCCCGCCTGAGTTGTGAACCGCAATTTGTAAGGTTTCTGGAACGCGACGGTGCTGTTTCCCGGCAGCACGGGCAGATGGCCCAGAACCCGGTCATCGCAGAGAATGGTCGCCTCGACCGGCGGTTTCGCGTTCGGGTCCAGCTTGAACAGGGCATCGGTTTCCAGCCAGCGTTCGTTGAGCGGTCGCTCCTTTTCTGTGGGCTTCTCCACACCCCAGGCGTAGAGCCGCAACTCGTACTCGCCTGGAAGCGGAAACTCGAATTCCAGGTAGGTTTCGTTCTCGGGGATGATTTCCCAACCGCGATCGCTGGAGTTTAAGGGACGGGATTTTGTCCACTTGAAGAAGACTGCTTCGGAGAACTCGTCATAGATTGGCTTGTCGGATTTGAGCAACAGGGCCGAGGTGAGCTTCTCGGCGGCGTTCAGATATTGCTCCATCCGCAGCGGAGAGATGCTCAGGACATCGCCGATGTTGTCGAAGCCGTAGCCCAGGTCATCGGCCGGGAAATCATTGGCCAGTGGCAGGGCCACGCCAAACAGATCGCGAAGGGTGTGGTTGTACTCGGTGCGATTGAGCCTGCGAACCGTAACGCGACCGGGGTCCACGGGCTTCGAGGGGTCCACGTAAACCAGTGCCTGCTCCAGCCAGGCGATGACCGCTTTGAGCTGTGTTTCGTTCGGTCGAGGATAGCCCTCGGGCGGCATCGCTCCTGCCTTCAACTGGCGAACAACTCGTTGCCAGGGCTTACGCTGGGCCAGCAAATCGTCGGCTTTCTTGAAGACGGACAGATCGAGACCACCTTCGGCTTCCTCCCCGTTGTGGCAACGAACACAATGCTTTTTCACGAAGGGAGCCACCAGCTCATCAAACTGCTTGGGGTTGAAGGAATCGCCGGCAGCGACATCACCAGCCAATAGCAACAGGAGTGGCAGAGCGAGCCATCGCATGATCAAAACTCCTCTTAGGTGCTGAGCGTGGAGCATCTGCTTACTTTTTCTTCGCTTGGTAGTCCGCGATGGCCTTCTTGAGCTTCTCCGCGGCCTCACCAGTAGAAATCCGGGCGAGGGTGTTGGCAACACCCGAATGCCGCTTGACGATCTCTTCCGCCGAGAGGGTCGTGATCTTGGCATCGGGATGGTCGGCCTGCACGCGCTTCAAGTCGTCCTCATTCACGACACTCATCGACAGATCCAATTCTCTCAGGCGACCTTTCATGGGTGCTAGATGTTTGAATCCGTCGTCGTAGGTGATAAACGCCTCTTGAAAGCCGACCCGTGTGACCTTCGGCATCTTGGCGATGGATGCGAGCGCTTTCTGGGACACTTTGCCCATCTCGCCCACGATGAAGAATTCCAGCGACGGATGCCCTTCGAGGTGTTTCAAGCCGTCGTCGGTCACTTGAGAATGGAAGACAATCAACGACTTGAGGCCAGTGATGCCAGCGATGGCCTTGAGCCCCTCGTCGTTGATGCCGAGTGTCAACTTGACATGAATGAGCTTGGACTTGGTGAGCGCATCGAAGCCCGTGCCACTGTAGAGCGATGCCTTCGGATGGTTCCGGAGAAAACCGTTGTGGTCGATGCTGATAAGTCGCAACTCCGGCATGCCCTTGAGCGCACGGAGGCTGTTGTTGCGGAGCCACGGGCCGTTGCCCGACAGGGCCAGCACTCGCCCGTCGGCGTTGTAGACGCAACTGAAAAACAACCCCGGGTTCTCGTTTCCACGAACGGCCCAGGATTTCAGGCCGTTCGTATCAACGCCAAGTTCTTTTAGCCGATTGACGATACTGCCCTTGGCCCAACCGGGCATCTCCGCAACCTGAACCGAATGTTCCTCAACTTGGAGGATCTGCTTGAGGATTTTCGCCTCGTCGGGATGCACGGGTGGGTTGATCTCTTCCGCGGCTCTCACCTGCGGTAGAAGTAGAATCAACAGTGTGAGGGTGAGAATACGTTTCATGGGAACTCCGGCGTTCCGTTGTGGTTTGAACATCACATGGGCCCGACCTGGCCATAGGTCACTGCGAGTACGTTGTGCGGGAACTGATGCACCTCGGCCCAGTCGATGCCGTCGGTCGAGCGCAGTAGTTTCCCAGGCCAAACCGCGCCGACGTAGACTCCTGCTCCGAAAGTTGCCACGGTGGGGGCATTCTTGTTCGGGGTCCGCTTCCACTCGGCCCCATCCGGCGAGGTGTAAGTCGCACCTTGGCCGATGCCGACGAACTGCTTGCCGTCGAAGATCATGCTGTTGATGTGTTCGCCTTCTTCACCCACGGTGCGGTCGGTCCACTTCAGCCCATCCTTGCTCCGCATACGCAGGGCGTGCAATCCGCTGCCGACGAAATAGCCGTTGCCGAAGGCAATGTCGATCAGTGTGTCCTCGGCGGACGCTTTGGGCACGGTCTGGAACTTCTCGTCGAGCGTTTTCCCCGAGAGCCGCGCGCCGTAGTCGCCGGTGAAAACGATCAGGCCGTTGCCCCTGGCAACGCGGCGGAGGTGTGCATCGCGCACCATCACACGCCAGTCATCCACTAGGGCTTTGCGTGCGGTCCAGGTCTTCCCATCCTGTGTGCGGACTGCCTGGGGTGGGGCACCGTCGGAGTTGATGATGCCGCAGACCTCACGCTCCGTTGCGAACAGCAACTCCAACCGCTCGGCGTACGGTTTGCTGTCTAGTTTGCCGCTCTGCCAGGCGATCCCATCCGGCGTGTGATAGACGATCAGTTTTCCGCCGAACCGGCCAGCCGCGAAGCAGCGACCCTGAAAGAAGCAGGCGTAGTGAAGCAACACCCCTTCGCGGTCGGTTTGCAGGTGAGTCCATAACTTCCCATCCGGGGAAAAAGCCCGTAGGCCATTTTCCCCAACGGCGACGAAGACTTTTCCGCGAAGCGGTTGTGTATCCTTCATCTGCGGGGTCTCCCGTTGGAGTGCTCATCAACCGCCGAGATTCGGCAGCCGGCCATCGTAAGCCTGCTTGGGTGAGGTTCGGTTGTTGCCGAAGGTGCCGGTGGTGTCGCCGAACCGGGTCAGGATCTCGGCATACAGGTTCGCGACGGGCGTATCTTTCTGGTAGCGGATGTGTCGGCCGGTCTTCAGCGTACCGCCGGCCTTGCCTGCCAGCAGGATCGGGTAGTTGCTACGGCCGTGGCCACCGTCAGCCATATACGAGGTGTAGAGCAACAGCGTGTTGTCCAGCAGGCTTGATCCGCCCTCGTCGATGGACTTCATCTTTTCGACAGCCTCGGCAAAGAGTTGCGTGTACCAGGCGTGAATCTGGCGGCAGCCTTCTCGGGCGACCGGGTCCGCATCCTCGACTCGGGCCGCGTTGCCGTGGTGTTCGAGCGTGTGGGCATGGTGTTCGTAACCGACTGTGACCACTCCGGGGAACAGGGCCTCATCGCTGCCTAGCCCCAGGCTACAGACTCGCGTGGTGTCGGTCTGAAATGCCAGGACCATGAGGTCGATCATGACCCGGATGTACTCGGCATGAACCGCCGGATTGCGCCCGACGAGTTGCACCATCTTTTGCGCCGCCGCTCGGTCAGCCGGCAGGTGCTTGGGCATCTCCGGTTTCGACGGCCCCGGATCCTTCAAGTCAGCCGCTTCCTGGGTCATCCGCTCTTGCAATCGCAGGACGCGGCGTTCGATGCTGTCGATCGAATCGAGATATTCCTTGAGCTTGGCCTGATCGGCCCGGCCCAGCTTGCCTTGCAGCGATTTGGCATCCTCCAGAATCAGATCGACGACCTGTCGGTCATAGGTCTGGACCCTGGGGGCATCCGCTCCGGCGGCGGTGGCTTGCCCCAGTCGCCGCGGCCAGTTCGGGGCGACCAGTTGTCGCCCCTTGAACATCGATTCGAAAGCCAGGCGTGGATCGCGTTCCACTGGCAAGCTCCGACCGGAGCGATCAAAGAAGTAGCTCGTCTCACCGCCAGAGTAACCGAACCGCAGCGACGGCAGCAGACTATTGTCGCCGACCAATTCCGCGGCCCGCTGGTCGAGTGAAATCCCCGCGAACGGCTTACCATCGATCTTGCCGACCTTGTCGACTGCGGTGAGGTGCAAGTAGGCGCAGTGTTCGTGGGCATTCACCTGGCCGTCGGCTCGGCCCGATTGGGATAGGTTCGAGAGAATCAGCAGATCATCCTTGTGGTTCTGAAGCGGCCGCAGGATCGAGGGCAGCTTGCCCAGAACGCCAGTTTCTTTGGGTACCCAAGATTCGATGACCGTACCGCCGGTCACGGTGTAGATGCCCAGACGCAGCGGCGGCCGCACCGGGCTTTTGCTCCCGGCCCGGACGACTTGCGGAGCGAGGGATTCCAGAAACGGCAGAGCCGCGACTACGCCGGCACCGCGGAGGAACGACCGTCGGCTGACAGGGGCTTGAGGGAACGTCATCGGACTCACTCCTTCTTGCGGTGCTGGAATGGATAACTTTGTACCACTTCGAGGATCAACGCGGAAAAACGGTAGTTGTGGCGTTCGAGTTTACGAGCGATCGACTGGATGGTCGGCTCGTCGTAGTAACTCAGATTCCGTCCGAGTGCGTAGCTGAGAGTCTGTGAAACCAGGTTTTCAACGAAATCGGCTTGTCGGGCCTTCAACACTTTTCGCAGTCCATCGACCCCCTGGAACTGGCCCACGCCTGGGAGCATGCCGACATTGTCGATCGGCGTGTCTCCGACCTTATCGCGCCAGCGGCCAATGGCGTCGTAATTCTCCAGGGCGAAGCCGAGGGGATCAATCTTGAGATGGCAGCCCCTGCAGTTGCGATCGCTGGCGTGCTGGGCGAGTTTTTCGCGAAAGCTGGTCGGTTCGGGGCGGTCTTTGGTCGGTGGCGCGAAGTTGCCCGCATCCGCAGGCGGGGGGGGCGGCGGTGAGCCGAGGAGCACATCGAGAATCCATTTGCCCCGCGCCGTCGGCTTAGTCCGATCCGTGTGCGAGGTCATCGTCAGGATCGCGGCCATACCGGGCAACCCGCCGCGGTGATCCTCGGGGCGTAGCGAGACCTTCTCGAAACCCTTTACCGGGACTCTCGCCAACCCGTAGTGCCGGGCCAGTTCCGCATTCGCGAAGGTGTAGTCCGCATCCAGAAACTCGAGGATACTGCGGTCGGCCGTGCGTATGTGGTCACAGAACAAGCGGACTTCCTGCCCCATCGCCTCGCGCAGACTGCGCGTGTACGTCGGGAACTGGTTCTGGCTCGGCAGGGCTTTTTGCAGGTGCGGTAGTTGCAACCACTGGGCCAGGAACTGTGTCGTCAGGGCGTTGGCTCGGGGATGAGCTAGCATGCGGCGAACTTGTTTCTCAAGCGTCTCCGGTTGTGACAGGGTTCCCTTGTCGGCGAGGCCGAACAACTCGTCGTCCGGCATGGTGGACCACAGGAAGTAGGAAAGCCGCACGGCCAGTTCGTGATCACTGATCCGCTGATCCTTGCCTGCGGAAGTTGAAGTCATTTCCACACGCAGCAGAAAGTGGGGCGACACGAGAACCGGTTTCAAGGATTTGCGGATCACCAGATCGAACGAATCGCCCGCCTTCAGCGCTTGCTCCGCCAAGGCCGTATAGCGCTCGATTTCACGATCGGTCGGTGGCCGACGGAAGGCACGTCGAAGGAACCGCGACAAGACCCGACGGGCCGCCTCGTTCGCAGGCAAATCTTTCGGAACACCGGCATCGAGTAACTGCTTCCGAGCCGGCCCTGCACCCGGATGGGTGAAGAGATGCCCCAGAGCCAGGTCGGCGGCCGTGAAGTACTTCTCCATGAGGGTCGATTCGAGAACCAACCCGCCGGCGCGGTTCGCGAACCCATCGACAATGTTCTCCTGGGGAATGCCCGCTTCCTCGGCCGCATCGAAGTTGATTCGCAACAGATCGCGAATGGTGTTGGCATACTCCTTTCGCGTCAACTGGCGGGTCAGGGGCGGACCGGGATCGCGTTCACTCGCACGAATAAATTCGGAACGATGCCAGCCGAGCAGGCGTTGGCGGTCCACCTCCTCCAGAGGGTCGTTCGGCGGCATCGTGTTGTTTTGGATCTGCTTGACGGCTTTTTTCCAGAGGTTGTACTGGTCCCGGACAGAGGTTGGATCGCGCAAGACGGTGAGATCGACTCCGCCGTTGGCCCGTTTAGCGTTGTGGCACGAGGTACAGTGTGCTTCCAATACTGGCAAAACGTCGGCTGGAAAACCCGGCTCGGCCGCACTCAGAGTGCTTGTGATCGACAGCACGATCGCGATGGCCCAGAGGGAGTTACGCGGCATCGGTTGGCCTCCCCGACGAACGGAATTGACCCTGGAGAGGGCTAGCCGATTGAACCGGACCCAAACGGCTATGGAACTCGTACTGATCAGCCCGGTACAACGTCCGTTCCCACCAGAGGGGTATCTCCCCTTGCAGAAAACCGACCGCGACCACTTCCAACGCCGGCGAGCCAGCAGGAACCTGCAAATGGGCTGCTTCCTCATCCTTCAGTAAGACGGCTCGTACGGTTTCATCCGCCCCGTCGATCTTCAATTGATGAATCTCGGTCCAGGCCTGATACAGGGATCCCTCGGCCTGCACGCGGGTCAGTTTCGGACAGTGGTTCGCAACGACGAATCGATGTTCCAGAATCACGGGTATGCCGTCGATGGCGCGAATGCGATCCAGTTCCCAAACCATGTCCGGGCCTGCGACTCGCAATCGCTCAGCGAGTTGGGGATCGACTTCGCTGGCCTTCAGTTTGCCGAAGGTCAACAATATCGTGGAGGGACTTTTGCCAGCCAACCGTGCTTTTTCGGTGAAACTCACGAGCGAGCGGAGGTCGTAGGAGATTGCGGGCTGGCGAACGAACGTCCCGATGCCTTTGCGAAACTCGAGAAGTCCCTCGGATACCAGGCTGGCAAGAGCTTTATTGGCAGTGGCCCGGCTAACGGAAAATCGCTGAACGATTTCGCGTTCCGTCAGGAACTTTTGCCCCGGCTGGTACTCCCGAGTAACCAACAGACGTAATCGCTGATTCAGTTGTTGGTACACGGGATCTCGAACGATCAACGGGTCCATTACGAGAGCCCCAAAACAGCGGGAGGGAAAACGACGACGTTCGCTAGCGACCTCAACGGGACATCGCGTGGCTAAGCCACTGTAGCATCTGGCTTTTCCACTGTCAAGCTTCAGGTTCGGTTTATGTCCGGCAACGGTCCATCGACAAGAAAAGCGCGACCAAAGGAATAATGGGACCGCTTTCTCAGTGATCTCTGGCTAGTCTGATCCGGGGCTGAGCCATCGGTAGTTCCGCATCCGTCGCGCTCCCCGCTCCCGACCATGAGTGTTGGCTGCGGAGAACTGAACCAGGAGAGACTATAAACCGAACGCGGGGAGAGACTATAAACCGAACGCGGGGACATGCGAGAGTCACCGAGAGTTGTCCCGATTCATCCGGGCCAGTGCCGGCGGTGATGTCTCCCTGTGCAACAGGGGAGAGACAACGGCAGAGACGCAGAAGACGCAAACCCTTGCGGAGACTCGCGTAAAACGCGAACGGTAGACTTTTAAAGTCTCAGACCCGGCGTGAACCGCCGGGTCGAAAAGTTACTGGGAAGGTTTGGTCAGTACACCCGATAGGATTCGTACCTATAACCTTCGGTTCCGTAGACCGATGCTCTATCCAATTGAGCTACGGGTGCAGCAACCTCATCATACGCGGCTTGGGATGACCTGTCAACCGGGACTCTCGACCAGTTCGCCCGTTGCCAATCACTTACCGCCTAGGCTAGCTTCGAACTGGGGATTATTGTTTTCGCAGTGAATACGCTGGGAATCAAACCCAGAACCTACGGATTAAAACTCGCTGTGTTTCGCGACGTAAGGTCCATCCCAATCAAGCAGTTACGTCTAATGCAAACCCCAAATGCAGTGACGGACATATTGGCTACGGTCCGGGCAGCGACTGAAGAGTGTCCTCGCAGCGAAGCCACACGATTTTGGCACCATCTGAGTGCAAAAGGGTATGGCAGAGTGCGGGGGCACAAACAAGGTCAATCCGGGACGCCGGCAAGACAGGAAATAGACCGTCGAGGAATCGCTGGTCGTCGGTATCAAAGACCTACGCCAGCGGTTGTTGGCCAGCGTGGCCGGTTCGTTTACCCTGGACGTGGCCCAGCAACATGGCCCGCGTGCTGATGCCCGGGCGCGGCTTCACCATCTGGGGCGGCTACGCGAACCTGGGCAACGAGCCGCCGTTCCTCAAGAAGCACGGGCTGTACTTCTCGCAAGGCATCGTCTGGGACAAGCAGCACCCGGTGCTGACCCGCAAGGACTTCCTCGGCTGCTTCGAGCTGGCCTTTTACGGCTGGAAGGAGGGGGCGGCCCACGTTTTCCTCAGCCCCAACAACGTCACCGACCTGTGGCACGTCAAGAAGGTCAACCCGCAGTCGATGATCCACCTCACCGAGAAGCCGGTCGAACTGGCGGTGCGGGCCATGCAGTACTCGTCCCGCGAGGGCGAGCACGTGTTGGACCTGTTCGGCGGTTCGGGCAGCACGCTCATCGCCGCCGAGCAGACCGGCCGCAAGGCGTTCCTGATGGAGCTCGACCCGCTGTACTGCGATCTCATTGCGGACCGGTACCAACGGTTCACGGGTTGCCCGGCTGTTCTGGAACGGACCGCGACATCGCCGATCCCGATGAAGCCGCGGGACGTGGCGATGCGCTAATGCGAGACACGGGGGGGCTTGGTTCGGCGTGGCAGGGTTGGGCATGGCATCGCGCGGTTTGGTTGTTGTGAAGTCGCAAAGCGCTCATCGGCCCTGTGGAGCAGTTCACCGGGCGGGAGGCCAAGCGAATTTCGGGGGAAAACGAATGACACAAAAGCGCCAACACTACTGGTTGCGAACCGACTTCGAGAACGCCGTGAGAATGTGGGGCGCACTCGGTTCAACAATCCCACGCCCCACGGTCGTCGATCTGGATTCACGGGGTAGCCGTGTGGAGCGGGTTGGCTTTGCGTGGGAGCGAGGGAAGATTTGGACGCCGTAACGACCAAGCTCAGCAGCGGCGGGGGCCGAGTGAGCTATGAATCCCAGAAAGCCTACGTGCCCCCGCCGTCTGCTGCAGCGCCTGGTTCGGCGTCCGGACGCTGCACGAATCCATGGCCTTACCACGTGATCCACAAACACACGAGAGTCGATAGGCCCAAGAAGACCAGGGGCAACACCAG
>Ga0272446_1005486_pt1 | contig 13962 bp, 14 predicted proteins | sample YNPCB0061_FD_194587 | JGI IMG/M metagenome (GOLD analysis project Ga0272446, IMG submission 194587) | Hot spring microbial mat communities from Yellowstone National Park, WY, United States - YNP-CB-006-1 | ecosystem: Environmental > Aquatic > Thermal springs > Hot (42-90C) > Sediment | place...
AAAGGTGACGGTGAAGCCTGCTGAAGAAGTGGATCGTCTCGTGTTGCAGGGCGATACCCTACGCCGCGAACAAGTCTCCCTAGTGCGGGCCGAGATCGTCTCGGACAAAATCTGGATCGGCGGCAAAGAAACTCAGCTGCCGCCGAAAACCGTATGGCTCGACGAGGCCGGCCAAGTGGTCCGCGAAGAGTTTGAGTTTCCCGGCTTGGGAATGGTGACGCAATACACCACCACCCAAGAAGCTGCCACACGCGAAGCGATAGCCGGCGATCTGTTGCCCGATCTGGGCATGAACATCATGATCCCACTGAACAAAGAGATCGCTAACCCTTACGACACGCAGCAGGTCATTTATCGCATCCGTGTGGAGGGAGAGGTGGATGTGCCCTTTGTGCAAGATGCACGACAAGAAATCAAGCTCCCCCTGGGCAGAACCTTTGAATTGTGGGTCAAAAGCGTGCGCGGTCCGGGCGACCGGGACGCCAAACTCCCCGACGGCCCAGAGTTTGCGGAGTATCTGCAACCCAACCGCTTCATCGACAGCGACAACGAGCGCATCCGCGCCTTGGCGCAAACCCTCCTGGGCGATGAAAAGCGTCCCTACGAAATGGCGATCAAACTCGAAAAAGGTGTTCACGATCGCATGCGCTTTGATGCGGGCGTCGGCTTCCCGCCTGCCTCGCAGACGGCCCGCGATTTTCGTGGGGATTGCCGCCAACACGCCCTATTGCTGGCCGCTTTGCTCCGCGCCGTGGGCATTCCGTCGCGCACGGCCTTGGGTGTCATCTACACCAAGGAGTCGGGCAAGGGACCAGTCTTTGCTTTTCATATGTGGACCGAGGGCTACATCGGAGGGCGTTGGCTGGCGTTGGATGCGATCCAGGGCAAAGGCTTCGTCGGCGCGACCCATTTGACTATGGTGCATCACTCCTGGGCTGGCACTCAGACGCTCGCCCCGCTGTTGCCGATCGCCGGGGTACTGGGCAAACTGAAAATCGAAGTGTTGGATTCCCGCTAAGCAGAGGTGGGCGAGGCCCGGTGAGAAGAGGCTCTTGCCGGTCGCTTTGCCACGCAGACAATGAGCCAGGACCGTTTGTCCCTCAAGGAGATGCTTCCATGTTTCGTTTCCGTTTGCTCGCCGCCTGTAGCTTGCTCCTGGCCAGCGTTGTTTGGTCTGCCCCCGAGGAAGGTAAACCGGCCCCGGCCTTTGAGGTGCCGGCCACTAACATTAGCACGGTGCTGCCGGACAAAAAAGAGGCCAAGACGCTCTCCCTGGCCGATCTCAAGGGCAAGAATGTGGTGCTTTTCTTCTATCCCAAGGCCCTGACCAAGGGCTGCACTATCGAATCGTGTGGCTTCCGCGACTTGGCCAAGGAGTTTGCCGACGCCAACACCGTCATCGTCGGTGCCAGCCACGACTCCCTCGATCTGCAACAAAAATTCACCGACACCCACAAACTGCCCTTTCCGCTGCTGGCCGACACCCAGATGAAGGTCTCCAAAGCCTACGGCACGTCCAGTGGCAAGGGGAATCCGGCGCGACATACCTTCGTCATCGACAAGCAGGGCGTGTTACGCAAAATCTACACCAAAGTGAACCCGACCAAGCATCCGCAAGAAGTGCTCGACTTCGTCAAAACTCTCAAGTAAGTCCCCTCAATACAAGTTCCCTATCCCCTCAATAGAAGTTCCCTCCGAGCCGTCTCTCCCTTGATCGCGAGGACGGCTCATTTGGTTTGTCGAACGCGTGTCCCCCGACAGTTGCTTTGCCTTTCGCTACACTACTTCCATTCGCTGACCTGGGGAGAAAGGGTTGATGTCGGTCGATCTATCCTTTGATGTACAAGCTGCCATCGCTCGCTTGATGCGGTTCCTGGCTGTGGAGGGGGTAACCGGCCAGGAGAAAAACATTGCCCACGAAGTCAAACAGGCTCTGCTCGAAGTCGGCGTGCCGGCCAAGGCCATCCGCTTCGACAAGGCCAACGAGCGTATTCCGCTACCGACGCAAACGGGCAACCTGATCGTGCAATTGGCGGGCACCGTGCCGGGCCAGCCGCTGTTGTTTTCGACGCATCTGGATACGGTCCCCTTGTGTGCCGGGGCTGTCCCCGTGCGAAAAAAAAATAAAATCGTCCCCGAGGGACGCACCGCCCTGGGGGGTGACAATCGTACCGGCGTTGCCGCTCTGGTCACCCTGGCCGCTACACTCATCGCCCAAAAATGGCCCTATCCGCCCCTTACCTTACTGTTCACCGTGCGCGAGGAGAGCGGCCTGTTCGGTGCCCGCTATCTCGATCCGGCCGATCTGGGTGGCGTCGTCATGGGCTTCAACATCGACGGCCGACTCCCCAGCGACCTCATCATCGGCGCGGTCGGGGCCGAGCGCTGGGAAGTGGAAATTACTGGCAAGGCCGCCCACGCTGGCGCTCATCCCGAACAGGGCATCAGCGCCACCCTGGTCGCTGCCCTGGCCTTGGCCGAGGTCCAACAGAAAGGCTACTTCGGCAAGATCGCCCGCGAGGGCAAGCTGGGCAGCTCGAACGTCGGCTCCTTTGGGGGCGCGGACGGCAAACAAGCCGGCGAGGCAACCAACGTCGTGACGGATTTTGTGCGTCTGACGGGTGAAGCCCGCAGTCACGATAGCAAGTTTGTTAAAGAGATTATCAAAACCTATAAAGATGCCTTTGCTCATGCAGCAACCCTGGTGCCCGATGATCAGGGTAAAACTGCCAAGGTGAAGTTTCTCTCCCGCTTGGACTATTACCCTTTCCAACTCAAGGACAACGCCTCCGTCATCGCTCGCGCTCAAGCCGCGGCCCGCTTGGCCGGCCTTACCCCGACTCTCCGCAGCAGCAACGGCGGCCTGGACGCCAACTGGCTGGTCAAACACGGCATTCCCACCCTCACCTTCGGCGCGGGGCAGAATGCCATTCACACCGTCGAAGAATGGGTCGACCTCGATCAATTTGAACTCGGTTGCCGGATGGCCTTGGCCTGTGCCGTGGTCCACTAGCCCGCATCCAAGCAGCGACCGGCCTTCAAGCCGCCCGACGCCCCTGCTGTGCTCGCTCGCGACCGATGCGTTGTAGATAGCGTCGTTTCTGCGGACAGCATACCTTCCTTATCAACTGTTCCCAGGCGGCCGCATCGACAAAACCTTGCTGCAAAGCGATTTCTTCCAGGCAAACGAGTTTGCGGCCCGTGGCTTGCTCCCAGGCTTGCACAAACAACGAAGTTGCCAGCAACGCTTCGCTCGTGGAACCGTCCAGGCACACCACCTCGGGATTCAAAAGCAGCACCTGCAACGACCCATCTTGCAGGTACAGGCCGTACAGTTCGCGAAGCGCGTCGGGCACGGCGGCCGGGGCCAATTGGCGGACCCACTCCACAAAACGCGTATCAAAAAACGACACCCCGCACCATGCCACACTCGCCCGCCGGGCCGCGCCCCCCTCCCCGGCCACCTTGCCGGGCACCGCATACACCAAGGCGCTGGCCCCGTGCGACCTGAGAGCCGCTCGCAACTGCTTCTGCAGGGCCTCTCCCGCGAGCAATACTTCCCCCTGAACTACGGCAACGCTCTGGCACGCTAGCCAGGCTTCGAGCCGCTCTACCTGCTCGACGAAATCGTTCGACTGCGTCTGATAGTGCAGACTCAACCCCATGTGCTTGCCGTCGCCATACTCTGCCTGAAGCATAGCAAGCCGTTCTGCCGGCGCGACGAGCTGAATGTCACGCACTCCGGCTTGCAGCAACACCGCCAAGGAGAAATCGCACACCATCCCAAGATTGGCCGCCTGCCGCACGGGCTCCTCATCCAAGAACAGGGGCAAGCGATGGGTAGCATGGGGACCAGCGAGCAGAATTCCTTTCATGCCAATGCCCTCCTGGCGGATCGGCTCCAAAAGCGTATCCCAAGCTTAATCAGCCCCCGCGGCCAGCGTCAAGGAAAAACGCTCGAACCCCACAAAAAAACATCTCTCACTGCTTGTCCCGTGAGGATCACGGCTGCTTGGCCGGCAGCAACTTCTTCTCCAGTTCCGCCAGCAGCTTCTGGAAATCCTCGCGGCCACGCAGCGGTTCGAGGTCGCTGTTTTTCTTCATGCGGACAGCATCCTTGAAGCCCTTAGCCAGGGCGTCGCGCAGCAGCTGCATCGCCTCGTCGCCATAAAACCGCACGGCCTCCTTCCGCTTGTCGGCGTCGAGCTTCTCGTGCTTCGCGACGATCGGGATGCACCGCGCCAAGGCACAGGCGGCGTCGTAGGCGTCGGCGGGCGGGTCCCAGCCCGTGTCGCGGCGAGTCTGGGCGGTGCGAAGCGCCTCCTCCGGGTCGAGCAGGCCAGCGTGTGCCCGCGCCAGTTCCATCAGGTTGAAGTTGTAGAACTGCCGGTAGGTCGGATGCCGGGGGTTGGCTTTCAGGGCGGCGAGGTGGTGGGGCCGACCCTCGTCCAGTCGCCGCCGCTTGCGCTGCTCGGCCTCACGCACCAGCGCCTCGGCTGCTTCGGTTTCCGCTTGTCGCAGGCGGGCCTCGACCTTGGCCCGGTAGGAGGCCACTGCTGCCGCGACCTCGCGGCTATCGGCAATGCGTTCCTCGGGGTTAGCGCCCAGACAGCGTCGGGCGATGGCCAGCAGTTCCGCATCGGCCCCACAGGTATCGAGCCGAGCCAGCACCTCGGCCAGGTCGGCGTTGGCTCCCGGCAAGAGCGTCTTGATCGCCACTTCGCGATCGAGTGACAGGTCAATGACAGCGTAGACCCGGCCCATGCAGCCCTTGGCGATTTCGCCAGTGATGCGATAGCCAGGGATGGTCGGGGCGTCGGCGGGCGGAGCGGGGACGTACGGCACGGTCGCTCCCGTGGAAACTTCCTGGCTGACAGCGACGGTGTCCGGCGGCGGCGGGTCGGCAGCGATGGTTCGGGCGTGTTCCTGGCGAGTCGCCCCTGAGGGATGCTTGAATCTAACCAGCATCCTACCACGACCAATGCTTTCATCGCAATGGTCTCGCCGAGCTTTCATGATGTGAAGGTGTGGGCGCGGGTCTAGGGCGTGTTCACCGGTCAAGGGCCGGAGTCGCTCAGTGAACGCACCGCCAAGGCGACCGAGCCGACAGCACATGACTAGCATGGGGAGCCGGAGACGTGAGTCTCCGGGTTCTTGTGACTGTGGCTGAGGTAAGCCGACGCCGTTGCCCAGGACGAGGACGATGAGACACTGATCCAGAAGCCGATCGCCGTCGGGCGGTTCGCGGTGCTGCTCGAACCGCTCGATGTCAACGCCATCGGCCGGGGGATCGTCGCCGGCGTGACGCCGGTCAAGGTGATCGTCGATCCCGACCACCTGTACGACTTCGCGGAGATGGAGCCGGGCAACACGCTGTCGCTCCGCAACGCCCCGGCGGGGTCGGCCCAGGTGTTGTGGCTGGAGGAGAGCGGCTCGACCGAACGGTGGGCCGTCGTCCGGCTGGGCGACGCCGAGGACGTGCTCCGCTTCCAGTTGCTGGAATCACTCTCGCGCTGCGGCGCGGCCCTGGCCAAGACGGTCGTGTTCCAGAACGGCAAGTGGTGCCCGGTCGAGGTGACGTTTACCGTTCACGACTCGATCGGCGTGGTCTGCCCGGACCTGTGCAAGGGCGAATCGACGTCGGGCGAGGGGTGCGACTGCCCGTCGGCGGAGTCGGTGCCGGCCGGAACGTTCGGGCTGGCCAAGCGGTTCGAGGACAGCCGCAAGTGACAAACTGTTGTGTCAGGGCTATTTGCCGAGTGAGCTTGGCAAATCTGGGTAAAGCTGGTACACGTTAGCCTCCCGCACGGAGGCCCAGGTATGGCGACTTTATCCCTGGCTGAAGCATTCGCCCTCATCCCGGATCCGCGTGACCGGCGTGGCCGGCAGCATCCGCTCGTAGCCATGCTGTGCCTGAGCACCATCGCCGACCACCAACTGCTCGATCGGCAGCCAGCCGCGTTTGGTCAAGAGCTTCGTTCCGGCGGCGAAGCAGGCGTTGAGGAACGTCGCGGTGCTGCTGACGGCCCCCAGCAGGGAGGTGCCGGCCGTCAGGTAGTCGCCCTTCTGCCAGGCTGTGTGGGCGCGATCCAGGTTGATCTTGACGTCCACCACCTTGGCCGCCCGGATGATGCCGCGCAGGAGCAACGCCCGCCCGCACGGGTTCATGCGCGCCACCATGCCGATGCCCATCTCCAGCGCCGTGCCCTCGTCGCCGTTGGCCAGGGCCATCATCATGCTGATGCCGTTGCTGAGCACGCCGATCGGGCCGGGGATGAAGCTGCCGATCATCAGCCCGGTGTTCAGCACGTGCAGGCCCATGGCCTGGATCTGCCCGCCGGCCTCGACCATCGCCTCAAAGGCGCTGCGGTTGCCGTCGGAGCCGTAGACCCGCAGGTCGCCCAGCCGCAGGGAGAGGCCCAGCCGGCTGGCCTGGTCCATGTCGAACATCAGCTGCTCGATCACGTCGTCGCTGCGCGGCCGCGGCGGCGGTGGCGGCGGCGTGCCGCGCGGGTTGACCGGGCTGACGTAACGCAACTGTTTCCAGAAAGTTCATCACTGCATCGCGAACAAGAATTGCAAAGAGAACAAATAGCTGCACAGGACGGATACAGGGTTAAAATGGCTCTTCTGGACCAAAGTCCGAAGACTGCATATCATCTTCACTTGTCAATAATGATTGCGATCGTGCCAATCGTTTAATATCCGCAACAGTCGCTTCGCTAACGGAGTCTACGATTCGCTGCCATCTAACCCTTAGCGAGTCTGGCGCTTCTATTTGATAGTTATCAATTAACACCGTCGGGGAAAACTCAATAAACTCACCTTGAGCAAAATACGCTTGCGCTGAGTACGAAAAATTAGCTTCCCAAAATGACATCCAGATCGGCATGAATAATGCCGGATCAATACAATACCTGAAAAGCCCAGGAGAAATAGTGAGATCGTGTGGTTTAATATCCCTAATTTTTGGATCGACAGTCACGAGTTGCTGACGCAAGGAATCAACAATTGCGTTGCTGAGCGGGATGACGATATACCGATCTGCAGCTCCACCAACAACATCAGAATAGTCTGATTGAAACAAACAATAACTTTCTGCGCAAGTTGCTATTCCCGAACGAATCCCTTCGTTCCAATCCCCAAGCACGACGACGGTATCTAGGAATTTGCTGCTATCCGACTTCATCTCTACCCCTTTCCCAGATACTATGGCAACCGAGTCATCAACCAGTTCCGCACAGCTGAATCAGAAAGAGGGAAGCGAAAAGCGCCTGGCCTCCCGCCACTTGCAGTTGTAGCTGCTGCAACGGCCTGCTGTATGGCGTTTGCCTGTTCAACTGAATTGGCCCCACCACGGACGCCCCAGAACACTTGAGTATTTCGGTCTGTCAGACCAAAGCTTCTCAATTCAATGTTGCATCCACGACATGGTGCGCGATCTGTGTATACGGCCACAATATCTCTGTTGGAAATTCCTTCTCGTCGCAGTTGACGAAGTCCGATGGTTTCTGGGTGTGTCGTATGGTGTGAACCCGGCCCTTGTCCTTGACTCACGAAAGCTCTGGTATAGAGTTGTCCGTCTCGGCGATACAGCACAACTGCCACATTTCGCCCAGGAGAGACATTATGAACAACACGGTGCGCCAAAGCGCGATTACGAAGCAACACGCCCAAGCGATTCGCCATGGGGGCTGCAGTTGAGTATCCGTCAGTAACGGGATTAATCCCAACACACGCATTATGCGCCCAGACATCGAAGTGCCATCCGTCATCCCCGACGAAGTACGTATGCCAGTCGGCGACGCGGCAGTTGTAGACCGTCTCGTACTCGCCGATGTCGAAGCACTCCTGCACGGCCACGGTGCGTCCATCGCGGGAGCAGAGCAGGTCGCCCGCCTGGAGCAAGCGCGCTTCCAGCCAGCCCTTGCCCACGACGTAGAACGGATGCTCGCCCGTGGTGCGGATCAACTGGCCGCCGGCGTGCAGGTGCCAGATGCGGCCCGTGCGCTGAAACAGTTCCTCGACCCGTTTCCAGCCGCCGGGATGGCCCGGCTCGCCCTCCGGCTTGCTCCAGACCTCGTCGCCGACCTGCAAATCCTCGATACAGACCCAGCCGCGACGCGTGAGCAGCTTGGTGCCTGCGGCGAAGCAGGCGTTGAGGAAGGTGGCGGTGCTGCTGACGGCCCCCAGCAGGGAGGTGCCCGCCGTCAGGTAGTCGCCCTTCTGCCAGGTCTCGACGGCGTAGTCGAGGTGTTCAAGCAGACCGGCGGGACGCTGCCCCAGCTGAGCAAGGTGTGGGCCGACTCGGCGTACATCGTGGGAGGTTGCTTGTTTGGATCGCGGCCCACTGCCGCTGGATGCTAGAGGTGCTCCCGAACCGTCCCGGGCAGACGAGCTTCCAGGTGCAGAAGTGGCGGTGGATCGTGGAACGGACGTTCGGCTGTTTCAACCGCTACCAGCGGCTGTCGAAGGACTAAAAATTGATCAATCTTTAAAGAAAGTTTTTTAAATTCTATCAACTAGAATTTTTTCAATTTATTCATGATTGTGCGATTTGCCACGATCGGTCCCGTGGTGTCCGCCCCGCAACTGGCCTGGCCACTTGGTTGCCAGACGCGACAGATAGGCCTCGATTTCTGGTCCACCCATCTCCCGTGGGTGCTTCTTGTTAGGGAACAAGATAAAGCGGCGAATCCAGTCGATGTAGGCCTGCTCGGTTCGGATCGAGTCGTGTAACAACCTAGCCTTGGCTGCAACCTGATCGAGCAGACGAGGTGGCGGAAAGAGGGCTGTCAGGAAGAATTTCCTAGCCAGAGAAAGGGGTGACTGAGTAAGATGAGGAAAAAAGGGGTTGGGCTGCCTTTACGAAGTTGTATTCAACGGTACAGCATCGGCGGCAAGCGAAAAAAGCGGAGGAGAGGGGCATTCCATCGGTGTTTGATGGAATCGGGTTTCAGAGGAGACGGAATCGATTCCATCTAATCATCGTTCGGCGAACGGAGGTGTTGCGATGGCGCGGGCGCGTGAGATGATGACCGAGTGGGTTGTAGAGGCGCTCCAGCAAATCGGCGGTCGCGGCACTATCCTCGACATCTCCCGCCGGGTGTGGGATCGCCACGAGCCGGACATTCGGGCTGCTGGCGACTTGCTCTACGTGTGGCAGTACGAGTTGCGGTGGGCCGGCGACATTCTCCGCCGCGATGGCGTGCTGCGGCCCACCGAGGATTTACCGCGGGGTATCTGGGAGTTAGCGTAGCCTTCCGAACCTGACGCTGCAGCGGACCGTGGGGCATGGATTCGTTTTTCCTGACCATAGCTCACTCGGCCCCGCTGCTGAGCGGGGTCGTTCACGGCCCGGTACTCGTCCGGGTCTTCCGGGTCGGCCCCGCTGCCCTTCTCGGCTTCGAACGCGGCGTGCTTCTCCTCGAAGGCGTCCGAGATGTACTTGAGGAAGATGAGACCGAGGAACGACGTGCTTGTACTCGGCGGCGTCCAAGTTGGCCCGCAAGGCATCCGCCGCTTTCCCCAAGGTGGCCTCGAAGCCGAGGTTGGCCCCGTTGCTGTTGGTTGCCTTGACCTTGGGCAGGGCTCCCTTCCAATCGGTGCGAGGTGCTGTTCAATCACCACCAACTTACCCATTGATGGTGGGCTTTGCCATGTCCGCAGGTCCGCCGACGGCGGGGAAGTTCGGACAGCGAAACAAACTGTGTCCACAATGGCAACTGTTCCCACGGCGGGCACCTTCGGATCATCGCCGGGGAGGCCGCATGCGACCTCATGCGAGATGCGCGACCGCACCAGGGCGAGAACGGCCAGCCGGATCGGGTCCGGCAGGTCGGGCCAGGACCGTACAACATGCAAGAGGGCGGGATCGGTCGCGGCGAGTGCATCGCTTTTTGCAGCGCGCTCGTCGAGAATCGCGGAATTCGCGGGGATTTCGAGGGGAGTTCGAATCCCTCCCTCTCCGCTCGATGCCTGTGCATACCCTGGTAAAGTTCAGAAACGCTCGGTAATTCCCGGCAATTCTTCTGAACTTGCGTTTGAGTTTGCAGCAACCGCTCCTATTTATTTTTTCAGCGGTTTCGCCTCTCAGCTCGCATCAACCAAACCAACGCGGCAGTTGGCCAGCAGGCGGCAAACGCACGACGTGGGTGGTGCTGATTTTGGGATGACTGGCCACTTCGCGCAGCGCTTCTTCGGGCGGGGGGCTATCGAGATTGAGAACCGCGATCGCTGCCCCACCGGGGGATAGACGCCCCACGGTCATTTGGGCAATGTTGATGTCGTACTTGCCAAAGATCGTGCCGATATAGCCGATCAGCCCTGGGGCGTCTTGGTGATGGAACAGCAGCGTCACTCCATCGAGATAAGCATCCAGCAGATACGGTCCGAGCTTCACCAGTCTCAGATATTGATTGCCAAACAGCGTCCCCGCCGCCCCGACCGAGCCACGACTGGTGTGCAGCTCAGCCTCAAGCAAGGTAGCAAAATCGCCCTTGGCGGAAGACTTCTGTTCGACGATCTCGATGCCCCGCTCGGCAGCTAGCAGTGGCGCATTGACGATATTAACTTGATCGACATGATTTTCCAACAAACCCGCGGCAAATGCGGCCGTCAGCAGTCGAGTGGGACGCTTGGCCACATCGCCCCGATACAGCAGTTGGACTTTGTGAGCGGCCGCTGGGGCTAATTGGCCCAAGAGCAAACCTAGACGACGAGCCAGATCGACATACAAGCGCATCTCCTCTAGCTCAGCGCGATCCAAGGTCGGCATGTTGACCGCAAACCCCACTACCCCCCGCGTCAGGTAGTCCACCATGAGTTGGCCGGCCTCCCGAGCCACGCTCAGTTGCGCTTCGACCGTGGAGGCACCCAGGTGCGGGGTAGCCACCACCGCGGGATGAGCCAACAAGGGGTGATCAGGCGGAGGTGGCTCGGTCTCGAACACATCCAAGGCAGCACCGGCGAGATGGCCACTTTGTAGGGCTGCCAAGAGTGCCGCTTCGTCGATGATTCCCCCTCGGGCACAGTTGATCACGCGTGCCCCGGCGGGCAATTTGGCTAATTGCTCCGAACCGATCAGACCTCGCGTCTCCTCGGAAAGCGGCGTGTGGACCGTCAGAAAATCACACTGCGGCAGCAAGGCATCTAAACGATCGACCACCTCGTAGCCGCTCGCAGCGGCCGTGATAAACGGATCATAACCGATTACCTTCATGTCCAGGCCGGCACAACGCCGAGCCACCTCGCGGCCGATGCGGCCCAAGCCGACGATACCGATGGTTTTGCCAGCTAGCTGGGTACCGGTAAACTTGCTGCGTTCCCACTTGCCGGCGCGGAGACTAGCAGCAGCAGCGGCAGTGTGGCGGGCGAGGGCAAAAAGCAAGGCGATGGTTTGTTCCGCGGTGCTGACGGTGTTGCCGCCCGGCGTGTTCATGACGAGGATGCCGCGGCGGGTGGCGGTGGCGACATCGATGTTATCGACGCCTACCCCCGCCCGAACGATGACCCGGAGTTTGCCCGGTTGTTCTAACTCGCGTGCGGTCAGGCTTGTACCGCTGCGGACGATCACGCCATCGGCCGCTCGCAAGGCTTCACAGAGTTCCTCACCCTTTAGACCAGGCCGCACGTCCAGTTCCAGCCCTGCTTGACGCATCCCTTCCAGCCCGGGCGTCTCCAACTTGTCAGCCACTAAGACACGCGGCATGAGATGAATCCTTCATACGAAAATGGGCCCCTCTAGTTTTATCCTAGATGGCCGAGCGATCCCTGCCAAGATCCGAGAGACTCAGTCCGAAGAGCGGATCTGTTCCATCAAACCGCGTAAAACCAGATCATGAAAGCTGACGATGCCCACCACTCGTCCGCGGTCGATCACCGGGGCACGCAGGATGCCGAAGCGCTCGAGCAACTGGGCACAATGGCGGATGCTCATGTCCGGCGGCACGCTGAGCACGGGTTTGGACATGATCTCGTAGAGGTTGACCCGTTCGGGGGAGCGATCGGCGGCGAGGATTTTTTTGGCGATGTCGGAGATTAAGACAATCCCATACTCGTCCTCTTCATCGGTTTTTTCAATGATGATAGAACGTGTTTCGGGATGCTTAAGATTTAAGAGTGCTTCACGAACCGTTCGTTTGCCATCCATGAGGTCGAATTCGGTTTTCATCACATCGGCGACTTTGATGCGTTTGGTGCGGTTCATATCTGACCTCGGAGCATTTCGGTAAGTTCACGAATCTGATGGCCCACACCGACGGCATCCTCGACATCCAGTTGAAAGGCGATACCGGTGCCTGGGGTGTCATCGAGTTCAGCGGTGGCTGCGATCTTTTCTAGAATCGAACGGGCTAAATGTTTCTCAACCAAAAATAACAGTACGTCTCGCTGCGACTCCAGACACAGCCCCCAAAAGGTCTTGGCCGGCTCCAGTCCCTCGCCGCGTGCGTTGCCGATGATGGTGGCACCGGTGGCCCCAGAGGAGCGAGCCGCCTTCATGACATCGGTGGTTTTGTCTTTGTCGATCAGGGCGATTATCAATTTGAAATGCATGGTAGTTTCTCCGTGCAACTCGATCGAGGCAATGGCTCAAGCAGAAGGTTTCGAGCGGCGATTCCACCACTGGGCTAATTGGGCATAACCCATGACAGTCATCATGGGAAACAACACCGTCAAGGCGATCATGCCAAAGCCATCCGTCAGGGGGTTGCGTTCGGGAATCTGAGTGGCCAAGCCCAAGCCCAAAGCGGCGACGATGGGCACGGTCACCGTAGAAGTGGTCACGCCCCCGGAATCGTAGGCCAAGGGAATGATCGCCCGCGGCGCGAAGAAGGTTTGCACCACCACCAAGGCATAGCCGACGAGGAGAAAATAAAGCAAAGGCACCCCCAGCACAATTCGTAACGTGCCCAGCATGACTCCCGTGCCCGCTCCCAACGCCACCGCGATACGCAACGGCCAAACCCGCAAGGTGCCACCGGAGACGTCACGAGCCTTGATGGCCACGGCAAGCAAGGCCGGCTCGGCCAGGGTGGCGCTAAAGCCGATAGCGAAAGCAAACAGATAGGTCCAAAAATGAGCATACCAGGGAAGGCTGGCCAGGGCCTCGCGTGTGGGGTTTTGCGGCACCAGAAAAGTTGGGGCGGTTAACTGCTGGGCCATCTCCTTGCCCAAAGGAAACAGGGCGATTTCCAAGCCCATCAGAAAAAACGTCAACCCCACAATCACCGCCGCAAAACCGATCCCCACCCGCTGCCACTGGGCGATCGGCCGGCGTAGCACGGCTAGTTGAAACCCCAAGATAATCACGGCGATCGGCAAAACATCGCGACAGGTGGCTAGAAACGTGCTCAAAAACAACGCGAGAAAACTCATAGCCAAACCCACCCTAGAATCAAGACAAACAGGATGGGAGTAAGCGAAGCAAAAGCAATCAGGCCAAAGCCATCCAACAGCGGGTTTCGGCCCTGAATGCTGGAGGCCAGCCCAACCCCCAAGGCAGCGGTCAGCGGCACGGTGATCGTCGAAGTGGTCACGCCTCCCGAGTCGTAGGCCACCGCCAAGATCTGCTGCGAGGAAAAGGGAGTCAGCAAGATCACTAGCAGATAACCAGCCATGATGATATAATGAAGTGCCCAACCTAGCAGAATGCGTAACACTCCCAAAATCAGTGCCACGCCGACGGCCACCGCCACCGTAAAGCGTAGAACCAAGGCAAAAGAGGTATCCGCTGCCGTTCCAGAAGAGGAAAGGTTAGCCTGTCCAGCTAGTTTGGCCGCCTCGTTGGCCACGGCGATGAGAGCAGGCTCAGCAAAGGTGGTGCCAAAGCCGAGAGCAAAAGCAAAAGCGATCAACCACCTCAGGCTGCCCTTGCGGGCGAAATCCTGAGCCATCTGCTCGCCCAGCGGGAACAACCCGATTCGCAGCCCCGCCAGGAACAGCGTCAAGCCCAACACCACC
>Ga0272446_1005487_pt1 | contig 13958 bp, 10 predicted proteins | sample YNPCB0061_FD_194587 | JGI IMG/M metagenome (GOLD analysis project Ga0272446, IMG submission 194587) | Hot spring microbial mat communities from Yellowstone National Park, WY, United States - YNP-CB-006-1 | ecosystem: Environmental > Aquatic > Thermal springs > Hot (42-90C) > Sediment | place...
CACCGTCTGATCGAAGACGACAATGTCATTCGCGCGGATGATGAGGCGAGCCGGCGTTGGCGCTTCTTCAATGCGCAATTGCACCGTATCCGCTTCCCAGAAGTCCCCTTGTAAAACGAGCGCGCTGCGCAGATGCGGGTAATTGTTTCCGTAAAGATACTGATTGATGGCGGCCACTATGGGCCACTCCGGCGCCGGCCAGGTTGTCGATCCATTGACCCACTCGGCCCGATAGTGAGTCACAAACAAGGGCTGATAGTGATGCATGCTTTGCGCGACCATCAGCGCGTTCAACTCCGGGGCTGGTTGCGTCGCATAGTTCAAGCCGTCTGCGATGATCAACCGGCTGGCGTCTGCTTCTCGGATGGCGCGAACGGCTGCCGTCACAGCGCGCAGATAGGTTTGCGGGGGAATGTTAGGCGGCTCGTTGAGCAGGTTGAATGACAAAGCGGAGGAAGGGATGCCTTTGTACCGCTCGGCAAACATGCGCCATTGATCGGCAAATTGCCGGCGCGCCTCATCCCCCCTGGCGTCGTCGGCCCACAGGGATATCGGTTCCACGGGTGGATTGACGCAGTATCCAGGGGCGCGATGCAGATTCAAACTGACATGAATGCCGCGTTGTCGCGCCCAGGCGATGGCCTGGTCGATCTCCCGGAGCGGCTGTTCACGGTAGTTGTCCGGCGCTGCGGTCCAGATGCGATAGTCGCATGGCAGACGCGCAAAATCGAAGCCAAATTCGGCCATGAAATCAAAATCCCATTCCTGGTAACGCTGATTGTCCTGAAGGGTGAACTTTTCCAGCAGGTTGAAGCCGCGCCAGCGCGGCAGCCGGTGTGGGCTGGCAGTTGACCCGGTCGCAGGCAATGGGCGCGGGGCCGGCGGCGCGCGACGACATGCTGAGACCGCGCTGGTGACGCCGCCGGCCAGCAGACCGAGAAACCGCCGTCTGACGATTCTGCGATTGAAAAGCGGATCCGGAGCGGATAGCTCTGCAGATCGGTCCATCTCGATTGAAGCTGGTGTGGGGATGCGGGTTGCCATATCTGACCTGATGATAAGGATGCGCTGTTCTCGCCTCTGGCTGGCGGTCATGGGCCGATGTTACCCGCCTGCGGGAGGGCAGGCTGTCAACGGCACACGGCCCGGCTGAGGTCGTACATCGTGTCCAGCGCGAACACCAGCTCCTTGATGGAGCAATGGTCCTGCACAAAGTGCGACGTGCAATATAAGCCGCTGCCGTCGGCGAAGCAGCGCATCACACGTTCGATTTCTGCGCGCAGAAAATCCAACTTGCCAAAGCCAATGGTAGTCTGAATGTCTAGTCCGCCCATCATGGTGAACGAGCGACGGTATTTCTGCTTGTACAGGCCCAGATCCATGCCGGCTGATTCCTGGTAAGGGTGCACGACGTCGTAGCCGAGTTGCGCGATGCCGTCGAGCACGGGCGTGATGTTGCCGTCGCTGTGCAAACTGACGAACGCGCCGCGCGCTTTGACGGCATCGACCGTGATCTTGTGGTAGGGATACATCATCGTCCACCATACCTTTGGGCTGAACATCAGGCCGGTCTGCGCGCCCCAGTCGTCGGACACATGCACCATATCCACGCCCAGATCGAGGCAGTTGTGGGCGAACGCGCGGTTCCACTCGGCCTGCCGACGATAGACCTGGTGAAGCGCTTCGGGAAACAGGAGCAGGTACGTGAGATGGTTTTCGATGCCGAACACGCCGTTCAGGCACTCGAAGATGCCCGGCGTCTGGACATACACAAACCGGCCGCGCTCCGTCTTGTGATGCCGGATGGCGTCGGCGATGTCCTGGTAGTCGGCGAGATTGTTCGGATCGTTGAGCGGGATGTCGAGCCAGGCCGCCGGCTCGATCTCGCCGCCCAGCTCGGCGCGCAGGGCCTCGACGCGCTGCGCGGAATAGGGCGCCGGCCCGCCGAACAGGTGCGCGTAGTCGAACTCATATTTGTCCTCGAGCGCGGCCAGCGATCCAAACGCCTGCTCGATCGGCGCGGACAGATTGGCGAACAACCAGGCGTAGATGGGCACGCGATCGGGCTTCTCGTGTCGAATGACGGCGATGACTCGCTCTCCTGGCAACATGTTGATCTCGATCTCCTTTGAGCTTTCGTGAAAGGCGTCCGCCTGAGTGTAGTCAATTTCACTGGATTGCAACACGCTCTAGAATTGCGCGTGGAGAATCAGGCCATGCAAAAGACAAACGCCATGCGCGTGCTGGATGGGCGCAAGGTCGCCTACACCGTCCACGAATACTCGAACGAGATTCATGGCACAGACGGCGTTGCTGCGGCCATTGGCGTCCCGGAGGCTGAGGTGTACAAGACGCTGGTGGTGCTGCCCGAGACGCCTGGCCGCAAGCCCATGCTCGTCATCACCCCCGGCCCGCGCGAGTTGAATCTGCGCCTGCTGGCCAGAGAGATCGGCGAGAAAAGTCTGCGCATGGCGACTCATAAGGAGGCCGAGAGTCTGACCGGCCTGAAAGTCGGCGGCATCTCGGCGCTGGCCCTGCTGAACAAGGGCTTCGCCATCTACATCGACGCCAGCGCGCAACAGTTCGAGTCGATTTACGTGAGCGCCGGGCAGCGCGGCATCAACCTGCGCCTCAAAGTGGCTGATCTGATCAAGGTGACCGGCGCGAAAGTGGTGCGCGCCACCAGCGAAACCGAATCGTGAGGGCGTATGGAATTGACGCTGATTGTGATCGCCGCGCTGGCCGGCCTGTGCGCGCTTCTGGTGTTGCGCGTCCGGGCGCTGGCCGCCGAGGCGTTTGCCGCCGGCATGGCCGAGCGCGAATCGCGGGCTGCCCAGGTGGAGTTGCGTCGGCAAGCCGCTCATGCGCTGGCCGCCCGCGACGCCATTGCCAATACCACCATCGATCCGATCCTGTTTGTGGACGCCGGCCACATCGTCACCTATCACAACAACGCCGCGCAGCGATTGTTCGGCAGCGCCTGCGCGCCGGGCCGCAGCCTGATCGAGGTCACGCGCTCCTATGAACTGGATACGATTGCCCAGGAAGCGCTGAGCGACGCCTACGAATTGCCGCGCGAGTTGAGCCTGGGCGGGCGGCATTTTCGCGTGCGCGCCGGCGTCCTCCAGTCCGAAAGCGCCGGGCGGGAGGCCGGCCGTGAGGTCGTGTTGCTGCTGTACGATGTCGGCGAGCTGCAACGGCTGGGACGCGCCCGGCGCGATTTTGTCGCCAACATCTCGCACGAGTTGCGCACGCCGCTGGCCACCATCCGCCTGCTGGTCGATACGCTGCGCGGCGCCCCGCCCGACGCCGGCGCGCGAGATCGCCTGCTCGATCAGATCAGCGGCCAGGTTGATTCGCTCACCCAACTCGCCCAGGAGATGTATGACCTGTCGCTCATCGAGTCGGGCCGTGTGCCGATGCGCATGGTGCCGACCAACATGGCTGAACTGGTGGATAGCGTGGCAGCGCGTCTGGCCCCCCAGGCGGAGCGGGCCGGCCTGGCGCTGCGCAATCATGTCGCGCCCGATGTCATCGCGCTGGTGGATCCGGAGCAGATCCGGCGCGTGCTGGCCAATCTGCTGCACAATGCGATCAAGTTCACTCCTCATGGCAGCGTCACGGTTTCAGTGTCCGACGCGCGACCGCCGCGCGGTGTTTTGCCCGGCGCTGAGCCGGAAGAAACGAACGGCGAAGCCGATTACATCACCCTGGCCGTGCAGGACACCGGCGTGGGCATTCCCGCCGACGCCCTGCCCCGTATCTTTGAGCGCTTCTACAAAGTCGATCGCGTGCGCGGACAGGGCGGCACCGGTTTGGGTTTATCCATCGCCCGACACATTGTCGAGGCGCACGGCGGCCGGCTGTGGGCGGAAAGCCAGGAAGGCGCCGGCGCGACGTTCTATTTCACTGTGCCCCGCGAGGGATGAGCGGCAATCCTGCGGCGCGACCTATGGCTGAGGCGTGGGCGTGGCCGTGATGTCGATCCGCACGTAGAAAATCTGGGTTTGGGTTTTCTGCTCGTTCTGACTGACGACAATCACCAGCCCCTCATCCCGATTGCCCTGTCGCTTGCCGAACAGGCAGAAGGCGGCATTCGCCACGCCGGAGCTGGCAGCGTCCATGCAGCCGCCGGCGTCCGAGTTCCAGCCGGCAGATTGCATGCGTTCGCGGCTGTAGAACTGCTGCACTTCCTGCGGCGTTTTCGCGGTAGTGTAGGCGATGAACTCCAGTTTGCCCTGGAAGGCAGCCTGGATAAAGATGCGCGTCGCGGCTGGCAACTGCAAATCGGCCTTCGTTGCGCCCTCCAGCGGCGGCACATCAGACCACAAGCTGGGCACAGTGCCGGCGCTGCCGCCGCCGAGCAGTGAATCGACCGCGCCGCACCCCGGCGCCATCAACAAAACCATCGCGGCCAGACTGACGAGCATCGCTCTAAAGGGACGTTTCATGAGTGATTACCTCCATCGCCTATGGTAACATCACCGGCGACCTGTCATGGCCATGATATCGAACAATGCCACTGCGCCGCGCGAGGTCATGTCTGCGCCCGCCTCTGAACGGCGGTTTCAGGCCATTCTGTTTGACCTCGACGGCACCTTGCGCGCAAATGAGCCGGAAGGGGTCGAGGCGTTCATCGATTACGCCCGGCAAGCCGGCCTGACGTTGACGCCGGAGCAGATTGTGCTGTGCGAGCGCGCCGTGCATCGCTATTGGGCCGATGGCGCTCAGGTCGCCGATCACCTGGCCCGCTTCGACGAGCGCGGCTTCTGGATCAATTACAACCAGATTTTGTTGAGCGCAATGGGCGTCGAAGGGTGCGCCGATTGCGCGCATCGCATCCAGGATTATTTCGACGACTACCGGCCTGTTGACGTGCTGTATCCAGAGGCCCCGCAGGTGCTCCGGGCGCTCAAGGCAGACGGGTATATCCTCGGCCTGGTGTCCAATCGCGACGGCGATCTGGCGCCACTGGCAGCGCAGTACGGCATTGCCGGGTATTTCAACTTCACGCTGTCCGGCGGACAGGCGGGCAGCTTCAAGCCGGATGCGCGCATCTTTCGTCAGGCTTTGCAGATGGCGGGCAATGTTCCCGCCAGCCGCGCGCTCTACATTGGAGACAACTACTACGCCGATGTGCTGGGCGCCACCGCCGTTGGCATGGAGGCGCTGTTGATCGACCCGCGCGATGTGTTCATTGGCGTCTACGACAGGCGTGTGAAGCGATTGGACGAGATTCTGGATATCATTCGGGCAGGGGGATGATGAAACGGCCTTCGGCAGGAATCGCCGGCCCGATTGCGCGCATCGTGTGGATCGCGTTGATGGCCGGGCTGGCCGGCGCCGTTGCAGGCGGCTGCGTCTTCGTTCCGCCCATCGCCAGCCGCGTTCATGCTGCGCCTGCCGAGACGACTGAGCGCCAGTTGCGCGTCTTCCAGGACTTGTGGGATACCGTCAACGAGCGATACATCTACAGCGATTTCAACGGCGTCGATTGGCCGGCGGCGCGCGTCGAGATGACGCTGCGCATCCGCGCCGGCCTGACCGATGATGCGTTTTACGCCTTGATGCGCGATCTGGTCGAGGGGCTGGGCGATCAGCACTCGAAATTTCTCGCGCCAGACGAGGTGGCCGAGGAGGAGCAGGAATACGCCGGGACAAGCGAATTCGTCGGAATCGGCATCGTGACAGACTTCAACCCGGATGCTGAGCGATTCTATGTGCTGCAAGTGTTGCCCGGCAGTCCCGCGGAAGAAGCAGGCGTCAGGCCGCACGATCACATTTTGAAAGCCAACGGCGCGCCGCTGGTTGACGCATCTGGCGAGCCGGACCTCTCCTTGTTGCGCGGGCCGGAAGGCACGGTGGTGACGGTCACGGTGCGCACGCCAGGGCAGCCGGCGCGCGACCTGGTGATCGAGCGCCGGCTGTTGTCGTCGTCTGAGCCGGTGGAATATCGTCTGTTGCAGGAGAAGCCCCGCATCGGCTATATCCTCATCCCAACATTCTTCCAGGACGGCATCGACGAACAGGTGCGCGATGCGTTGCGCGCCCTGATGCGGAGCGCCGGGCGCGTCCAGCGTCTCGACGGTCTGGTAATCGACATGCGCCTCAACGGCGGCGGCGCGTATGATGTTCTCGTCAACACGCTCGGCCTGTTCACCAGCGGCACGCTGGGCTATCTGGTGGATCGGCAGGGCGCGCGTGCGCCAGTTCGCGCGCGCGCCGAGCGGATTGGCAATTCGCAGACGGCGCCGCTCGTGGTTTTGATCGGCCCGTTGACCCAGTCCTATGCCGAAGTCTTTGCCGGCAGCCTGCGGCACAAGGGCCGGGCTGCGCTGATCGGCCAACGGTCGGGCGGTAATGTTGAAACACTGCACGCACACTTGTTTGAAGACGGTTCGATGGTCTGGCTCGCCGAGGAAACGTTTCAGTTGCTGGATGGCGCGACCTGGGAAGGCAAGGGCATCGAGCCAGATGTGAAGATCGACCGAAACTGGGATGAATTCACAGCCGAGGATGACCCGGCAATACGGGCGGCGATTGAGCGATTGGGCGAGTGGGCGAGTGAGCGATTAGCCCGCTGATTGAATCGCTCGATGACACAATGACACAATGACACAATGCCACAATGCCACAATAGCACCCTGCTCATGATTTGCGATTACGAGGGTTCGGACTATAAGACACGTTTCTGGCAAAACGCCGACCGGGCTTACGAAGACGCCGCCGAGCGCGTTGCGCTGCGCCGGCTTCTCCCGGCGCGCGGCCACCGCATCGTCGAGTTCGGGGCCGGCTTTGGCCGGCTGGCCGATCTTTACGCCGGCTATCAGCAGCTCGTGTTGCTGGACTACTCGCGCACGATGTTGGAGCAAGCCATGCAAAGCTGGGGCGGCGACCCGCGCTTCGTCTTTGTGGCCGCCGATCTCTATCATCTGCCTTTCGCCGACAGCGTGTTCGACGCGGCCGCCATGATCCGTGTCATCCACCACATCGCCAAAGTGCCGGAGGCGCTGGCGCAGATTCGCCGTGTGATGACGCCGGCGAGCGTCTTTGTGCTGGAGTTCGCCAACAAGCGTCACGTCAAATCGGTGGCGCGCTACCTGCTGCGGCGCCAGCAATGGAACCCGTTTGATCCGCATCCGGTCGAGTTCGTCAAGCTCAATTTCGATTTTCACCCGGCCTGGATGCTGGATCAACTCCGGCAGGCCGGCTTCGTCACGCGCCGCAAGCTCAGCGTGTCGTACCTGCGGGCCGGCTTCATCAAGCGGCGCGTTCCTGCGCAGTGGATGGTGTATGTGGACGCGGTGCTGCAACGCACCGCCTGGCTGGGACTATGGTCGCCCAGTGTGTTCACCCAAAATGTGCCCGCGCGTCGGGCGACGGGCGATGCGCCGGCGATCACCATGGATGCCTCTGCCTCCATCGAGGCCATCTTCCGCAGTCCGCGCTCCGGCCAACCCCTGCGCCGCGAGGGAGATCTGCTGGTGTGCGACGCTGATGGCACGCGCTGGCGCGCGCAGGGCAACTTCTACGACTTCAAAGAAAACGTGTGAGAGACGCTGCGCCGTCTCGGCGCAGCCCAACGTCTCTACGGCACGGCGCCGGGGCTGGGCAGGGCCTGATCGCGGAAGTCCACGCTGCAATTGTTGGTGTCTTTGTCCGCCGGCCAGCGTTGCAACGCGTGGTCGGCAGCCAGCGTGCCAGTGAACGGAATCACACCGCTGATCGTCACGGGGTCGGGCAGCGATGGATCGGCCCACACGACGGCGTCGATCACGGTGTCCGCCGGCCCCAGCAGGATCGCCTGGTCGTTGGCGTTGCCCAGGCTGAGTGTGCCGGTGCTCCAGGCAGTGTAGGGCAGCAGCTCCGGCACGGTAGGATCGTAATCGGCCAGTTCGTAAGTCGGTTTGACGCCCCAGCGGGCGAAGAACAGGTCGGCCCGGCCGGCCACCACGATGGCGCCGCGCGCCGGCAGCACCGCATTGGTCGGGAACTGGTACATGCTTTCGTTGTAGCTGCGGCCGGGGGTCTCGGCGTCGCCGATCTTGTAGCCGTTGAGGCTGATCGGCGCGTGTGTCGGGTTGTAGATCTCGATCCACTCGCGGCCGGCTTCGTCGCCGCCGGACGGGTTGAACAGCACCTCGCTGATGAGGGGGTAAGTGATTGGAACCGGCGGCCGGTAATCGCGCAGCGCCAGCGGCACAAACACCGGGCGCGAGATGTAAAAGTCATACCAGAAAACGCCCCGCAGATAGTCATAGACCTGCGCCGACTCGATCAGCAACACCATTTCCCGATTCATCTTTGCGCTCGTTTCGGTCCCGTTCCATGAGCCGATGTGAACCAGCTTGCGGTTGCCGATGCGCGCCAGAATCATCTTGTTGTGGATGCCGTGAAAGGTCGGGTCGCCGCGAATGGCCTGAATGTCCCAGCCATTGGCGCGCGCCAAATCGCGCACATAGCGCGTTGTGGCGTCGTTGCTGCGGGCGTCCGACGAAACATCGTAGTACCGATCGAGCAGCATCCGCACGGTCGCGCCGCGCTGGGCTGCGCCGAGGATGGCTTGCAGACGCGGGTTGGGGTCATCGAGGGGGTTGCTGCTGCTGACGCCCCAGTAATACGGCTCGTCCATCTGCTCGACCAGGATTTCATCGCCGGCGCCGGCCAGGTTGAGCGCGCCGATGATGCCGGCCTCGCTCAGGGCGCTCTCCGGCGCGGTGGCCAGTTCGACGCTGACCGGCTGATGGATGACCAGCGGCGCCGGAAAGCGCGTTGTGTAGCTGATGCCGCCAGTGGTGTAGACCGGCGTGAATCCGGGCGGGGGCGGGCCAAATGGGCTGCACGTAGGGCACCAGCGTGTGATATCGCCGTGCGCCGTGTCAAGATCGGCGTCGAAGATAGCCTGCGCCCGCGCAATCAGCGCCGGCGCGCTGACGATGGCCAGCACCCCGCGCTCGCCCACCGTGCCGTCGGACTTGTCATCGTCCGGGAAGCCATTGGCGCCGAAATTTTCTGAGCTGACGATCAACTGCCGGCCATCGACAATGGCGAACTTGGCGTGCAGATAGCGGTAACGGGCATAGTCCAGCGCCGCATCGGGCGCCATGAACCAGCAGCCGCTGCTGGCCGTGTGAATGCGCTGGCACATCCACAATTCCTGCGCCGGGAACGGCCCCACCGGCCCGCCTTCGAGCAGCACGCGCACGGTGACGCCCTGACTGACCTTGAGCGCCAGCAGGTCGGCCAGGCGGGCATGGTCGAAGGTGTATACCGCGATATCGATCGAGCGCGCAGCGGACGCCAGGGTGCGCGACAGCACGTCAAAGCCGGCGTCGGGCGTGACAGCCACCGTGATGGGCGTATAGGCGCTGACCGTTGTCACGAAGGATTCAAAGTCCCAGCCGGGGTACACGGCGCGGCGCCCGCTCACGGGGTCGCTGCGTTCGCTCAGCCAGTCCTGGGCGGTGTCGGTGTCGGCGATGGGCAGGCCGGTGCGCGGGTCGAGCTTGCGCATCAACACTTGCGCCGTGGCCGGCACAATGCCCGACACGGTGTAAGGTTGCAGCGCCGGCCCGCTCCAGCCGCCCTGCGCCACGCCATTACCATAGACCACGGCGTCCATGATGCGGCTGTCGGCGTCGATCAATTCGAGGCGCTCGCCGCCGTTGTTCAACACGCTCCAGGTCGCGGTCAGATTGGCCGTTGCGCCGGCGCTGAACGTGCCGGCGGCGCGCTGAATGACAAAGTAACCGTGAGGGCCGATGTCCCCACTCAGCGCGACGGTGCGCGTGCTGGAGCCAATCGCGCGAATTTGCCAGCCGGCCAGCGACACGCTGAGCGGCGTGTTGTTCCGCAGTTCGATCCACTCGGCGTTGGCATTGGCGCGCGTGCCGCCCCATGCCACTTCGTTGATGACCACGCGCAGGTCGGACGCGGTGGGCGCGACGGCCACGGAATTTGGCGCGCCGGGCGTGCCGGTGATGGGGTTGCCGGCGCTGTCCCAGGCGATGGGCAGGGTGATGACGGCGCTGGCCCAGTTCGAGTCTGTGTCTGGCAGGCCGGCGTCGATGCGCTCCATCGTGCGGTAACAGCAATTCGCCCCTGATCCGCCGCTGCCTGCCGGCCAGGGGCCGCCGTCGCCGTTGGCTGTGTCAATCAGTGTGGCGGTTTGCGTGATCAGGCGCGCTTCGCCGCCGGTGTTGGCAAAGCTGAGCGCGTTGCCGAAAACGACATTGGGCGCAAAGCCAAAGGATTGCTCGAACGCAGTCGGGTCGTGCGCCAGCCAGATGCGCGCGCCGGCGGTCATGGTCAGCGCCGGCAACGTGAAGACGCCGTTCCCGGCCCGGATCGACCACTGACTATCCAGCGCCACCGGATAGGGGGTCAGGTTGGTCAGTTGAATGGCTTCATCCAGATTGCCGCTCAGACCGTAGTAGTGCAGCGCGGAGATCAGCACCTGGATGGGCGGCGGTGGCGGCGGCGTGTGCGCAATGGGCAGGTAAACCGTGAAGTTCACCTGTTGGTTGTGTAGACTCACAGCCTGTTGTGTGGGCGAAGGCGATTGGGCTGGCACGGAGGATGCGGCGCGATGGGCCGGCACAGAGGACAGGGCGCACAGGAACGCCATGACCAGCAATATCGAGACGGCGCGCTGGGTGGTTGCTGCGCTGTGTGACTGCATTGCTCCTCCTATTTTCTCCTATTTTCTTGAGCAATCGACCGGGCGATCGGATGATGACAGTCTCGCGTGATTAGTCGTAGCGGCTTGCGTTTGTTCGCATGTTAAAATGCTATCGATGGGCAGGGTTGTGTTGTGCGCCGTTGCGGCGCTGGCCGTGGCGCTTTCCGGGTGCGCGGCGCCGGCCCCGGCTGTTCCTGACACGGTAACGCCCGCGATTGTTTTTCCCACAGCGCAAACGCGGCCAGCTGCAGCCACGTTGGCGTCTCCGGCAGCCACCGCAACCGCTGTTCCATCCCCCACGCCGACCTGGCCGGCGCCGGTCAACGCCACACCCACGCCCGATCCGCCCCGCGACATCCCGACCGGGGCGACGGTCAACTCGACCTATACCGTCCGGCGCGGGGACACGCTCAGCGGCATTGCGGCTGCGGTCGGCGCCACTGTTGAGGAACTGCTGGCGCTCAACAACCTGCGCAACCCAGACCGGCTGGTGGAAGGCCAGCAACTGATCGTAGCCCTGCCCATCACCGGCCAGGCGCCGTCGATCAAATTGATCCCGGACAGTGAACTGGTCAATGGGCCGGCGGCAGTGGGGTTCGATCTGGAAGGGTTCATCGCGTCCCGCCCCGGCTATCTGGCGCGGCATGTGGAGAAGGTGAACAATGAGTTATTGACCGGCGCGCAGTTGGTGGCGCGGGTGGCCGAGCAGCAAAGCGTCAACCCCCGGCTGCTCGTCGCGCTGCTCGAGCACGTAGGCGGTTGGGTGGACAATCCCAACCCGTCCGGCGACCGGATGACCTGGCCGCTGGGCTATAAGCGCACCAACATCACAGGGTTGTACATCCAACTGGTGTGGGCCGCGGCCCGGTTGAACGAAGGCTACTACGGCTGGCGATTGAATAACCGGCTGTGGGTGCGGCTTGATGACGACACGCGCGCCTTCATGGGCAACGGCATCAACGCCGGCACCGCCGGCCTGCAAAACTATCTGGCCGCCATCAGCACGCGCCCGGTGTGGCTGGAGGTGTTGGGCGAAGGGCCGGGCAGCTTCATCCAGACGTACCGCCGGCTGTTTGGCAACCCGTGGCAGCACGACATCGGCCCGATTGTGCCGAAAGGTGTGACGCAGCCGGAACTCTCCCTGCCCTGGGCCAAAGATGAAGTCTGGCTGTTCACCGGCGGCCCGCATAGCGCGTGGGGCAAGGGCACGCCGTGGGGCGCGCTGGACTTTACGCCGCAGACGGTGCAGGGCTGCGCCGAGCTGAAGGAATGGGTCACTGCGGTGGCGGATGGCGTCATTACGCGCAGCCGGTGGGGCGAGGTTGTCTTGTCGCTCGATCCCAGCGGCGACGACCGGATTGGCTGGAGCGTGTTGTATCTGCACATTCGTGAAGACACTGCCGGCGCCGCCGGCCGCGCGGCGGTGGGCGCGCGGGTCAAGCGGGGCGATCGCATCGGTCACCCGTCCTGTGAGGGCGGCGTGTCGAGCGGCGCGCACGTGCACATTGCGCGGCGCTACAACGGCGAATGGCTGAATGCCGTGGGAGAGATTCCGTTCGACCTGGGAGGCTGGGTGGCGGCAGAAGGGGGCGTCGAGTACGACGGCGCACTGACCAAAGGCAGCCTGACGCGCGAGGCGTGTGAATGCAAGCAGCTCGGCGTCAACGGCATCGCGTGGTGATTCGACAAGTTTGCCGTTTTGAGTTGCCGGCCAGGCTGCATGGCGTATCATGCCGGGACAGATCAGAGCCAGATGTCGGACTTCTGCAAGAAGTCCGACATCTCTATCTAGCGAGGGAAACCATGATGGCAACTGAAACCACCATTCATCTGTCGCCGGAATTGTTTACGGAGAAAGAGAAGACGCTGGTCGAAGCCGGCGCGCTCAGCGCGTCTGCGTTCCGCTTTGCCAGCGGCGTGTGCGGTTTGACGCTCAAGAATGAAGCCGGCCATCTGACGCTGCTGCCCTGGCAGGGCCAGCAGATCTGGTCGGCCCGCTTTGGCGGGCGCGAACTCACCATGAAGTCGATGTTCGATCAGCCGCGCCCGACGCGCGCCTATCTCGAAACTTACGGCGGTTTCTTTTTGCACTGCGGCTTCACGGCCATGGGCGTGCCCTCCAAAGAAGACACGCACGCGCTGCACGGCGAGCTGCCCAATGCCCCCTACCAGTCCGCCAGTGTGATCGTGGGCCGCGATGAACACGGCGACTACATTGGCCTGACCGGCGCGTACCAGCATACGGTCGCGTTCAACTACAACTACGTCGCCGAGCCAGTGGTCAGGTTGTACGCGGGGTCGTCGCTGTTCCGCGCAGCGATGGTCATCACCAACTTGAAACAGCACTCGCCGATGGAGTGCATGTACCTGGCGCATATCAATTTCCGGCCGGTGGACCATGGCCGGCTGGTGTACAGCGCCCCCTGCACGCCGGAGCGCGTGCGGGTGCGGCGCAGCATTCCGTCGCATGTGCGCCCCAAACCCGGCTACCGCGAGTTCATCGAAGATCTGGGCGCGCATCCCGAAAAGCACAACGTGCTGAAGCCCGATCTGCCCTTCGACCCCGAACTGGTGTTCACGCTCACCATGAATGCCGACGCGCAGGGGTGGGCGCACAGCATGCAGGTTCACCCCGACGGCACAGCCGACTACGTGGCGCACCGGCCCGATCAGCTCGACAAGTGCGTGCGCTGGATTTCGCGCACCGGCGATCAGGACGCCTGCGGCTTTGCGATGCCGGCCACTGCCGAGCCGGAGGGCTACACCGCCGAGAAGGCCAAGGGCAACGTCAAAACGCTCGAGGCGCTGGGGCAATGGCGGGCCGAGTTTGTGGTGGGCGCGCTCGACGCCGCGCAGGCCGCGCAGATGGAACAGAAGATCGCCGGCCTTACAGATGTCGGACTTCTTTGAGGAGTCCGACATCTGCAAGTGTCTCTGCTGAGGGTCGGCGCCTCATGCGGTTCTACTTGAGCGAGATGGCGCGGGCAAGAGGCGTGCAACCGTTGCGCGCGCCGAAGCCGGGTGATGCCGGCTACGACATTCGCAGTTGCGAAGCACTGGTGATTCCGCCCGGCGCGCAGGCGCTGGTTCCCACCGGCCTGCACGTTGCCATTCCAGCGGGATGGGTGGGCGTCATCAAGGATCGCAGTTCGGTGGCTGCCGCCGGCGTCCATACGATGGGTGGGGTGATCGACGCATCATACCGGGGCGAGATCAAGGTGATCTTGCGCAACGCCGGCGCGCAGCCGTTTGCCATCCGGGTCAACGACCGCATTGC
>Ga0272446_1005488_pt1 | contig 13957 bp, 14 predicted proteins | sample YNPCB0061_FD_194587 | JGI IMG/M metagenome (GOLD analysis project Ga0272446, IMG submission 194587) | Hot spring microbial mat communities from Yellowstone National Park, WY, United States - YNP-CB-006-1 | ecosystem: Environmental > Aquatic > Thermal springs > Hot (42-90C) > Sediment | place...
CTATTGCCGGGTGGTGATCGCCCCGAAGGTGGCGAAGTTCCGCAAGGCCTACGCCGCCCGCCTGAAGGCGGCGTGATCAGTTGCCGCCGGCAGCGGCGCTTTTCGCGCCGCGCGAGGCGGCCGGCCCGGAGGGCCGCACATCAGACCGCGTTGCCGCCGGCAGCGGCGCTTTTCGCGCCGCGCGAGGCGGCCGGCCCGGAGGGCCGCACGTCAGGGCGCGTTGCCGCCGGCAGCGGCGCTTTTCGCGCCGCGCGAGGCGGCCGGCCCGGAGGGCCGCACGTCAGGGCGCGTTGCCGCCGGCAGCGGCGCTTTTCGCGCCGCGCGAGGCGGCCGGCCCGGAGGGCCGCGCTCTCAGGGACTCCTGAACGCGATCGCGGCGATCTCGACCTTCACGTCGCGCGGCAGGCGGGCGACCTGCACCGTCGCCCGCGCCGGCGGGTTGGCCGGGAAATAGGTGGCGTAGACCGCGTTCATCCGCGGGAACTCATTGAGGTCGGCCATGAACACGGTGGTGGAGACGATGTTCGCCATCGTCATGCCCGCCGCCTCGACCACCGCCTTGAGGTTGTCGAGCACGAGCTTCGTCTCCTCCTCGATGGTGCCGGACTTCACCTGGTTGGTGGCCGGATCGATCGGTATCTGGCCGGCGAGGAACAGCATCGCCCCGGCCTGGATCGCCTGGCTGTAGGGGCCGATCGCGGCGGGCGCGTTGGGCGTCGAGATCACGCGCTGCGCGGCGGCGGGCGTGGCGGCGAGAAGGGCGGCGGCGGCAAGGCTGGCGATGCGGATCATCTGTCGTCTCCCGGGTGGTTGCGATCCGTCATGATACCGGATCGATCGGCCCCGTCACGCCCGCGCGCGCCTCGATCACCTCGCCGAGGTGGAGGCAGATGTCCTCGCGGAACCGCGCGGCGACCAGCTGCACCCCGAGGGGGATGCCGTCATGCATCGTGGCGGTCGGCACCGACAGGCCGGGCAGGCCGAGCAGGTTGAACACGTAGAGCGGCGCCTGCGCGGCGAGGATGCGCGCACCCGCCTCGGCGCCTCCCTGGTCGAGGTCCTGCGGGAAGGGCGGCGCGAGCGAGACGGGCAGCAGCGCGGCGGCATAGGCCGAGAGGAACACCTGCCAGTCGCGCCAGATCGACGTCCGCCGCGCGAGCCCCGCGGCGAAGGCGGCGGGGTCGAGCGAGGGCACGTTGGCGGCCCAGCCCGCGTAGGCCGCCTTGATGGCCGCATCGCCGAACGTCTCGATGGCCGGCCACATCGCCCGCTCTCCCTCGGTCATGATCAGGCCGCGCCAGAGCTCCGCCGCCTCCTCGAAGCGGGGGAGGGCCACCTCTTCGACAGCGCAGCCCGCATCGGCGAGCCAGCCCGCCGCCTGGCGCAGCGCCGCCTCCACCGGCTCCGAGGCGCCGAGGGTCGAGAAGGCGATCCGCCACGGGCGCGGCGGCGGCGGCAGCTCGAGCGGAACCGGGCAGTGCCAGGGGTCGCGCGGGTCGGGCCCCGCCATCGCCGCGAGCGCGAGGCGAAGGTCTGCAACCGTGCGCGCGAGCGGGCCCTGCACGCTCATCAGCTGCAGCGTGATCGGCCGCTCCTCCGGCGCTGTGCCGTTGAAGGCCGGCACGCGGCCGAAGGAGGGGCGGATGCCGGCCACGCCAACGGCATAGGCCGGGTAGCGGATGGAGCCGCCGAGGTCGTTGCCATGCGCGATCGATCCGACACCGACCGCGACGGAGGCCGAAGCGCCGCCCGAGGAGCCGCCCGGGGTGAGCGCGGGGTTGCGCGGGTTGAGCGTTCGGCCATGCAGCGCGTTGTCGGTGAAGAAGCGGTAGCTGAAGGCGGGAGTGTTGGTGCGCCCCATCGGGATGGCGCCGGCACGGCGGAGATTGGCGACGACGGGGCTGTCGCCGGCGGCGATCTGGTCCTTGAACGCGACGACGCCGTTGGTGGTGGCATGGCCCGCCTGGTCGACATTCACCTTGATGGTGACCGGCACGCCATGCAGGGGCCCGAGCGCCTCGCCGCGCTTCACGGCGGCATCGGCCGCGTCGGCGGCGGCGAGCGCCTCGTCCTCGCGCAGCTCCACCACCGCGTTGATGGCCGCGTGGGTCGCCCGGTGCCGCGCGATGACCGAGGAGACCACCTCGCGCGCCGAAGCCGCGCGGGTTCGGATGAGCCGCGCCTGGTCGGCCGCGGAAAGGGCCCAAAGGTCGGTCATGTGTCTTCCTAGCCGGGCAGCCCGAGCAGGGTCTTGGCGATGATGTTGCGCTGGATCTCGTTCGAGCCGCCGTAGATCGACACCACGCGGCTCTGGATGAAGGCCGACCCCGGGTTGAGGGTGCGGTTGCCGCCGATCGGGTTCACCATCACCCCCTCCTCGCCGGCGATCTCGAGCGCGGTCTCGGTGATGCGCTGGAAGAGCTCCGACTGCCAGACCTTCAGCATCGAGACCTCGGCGCCGAGCTCCTCGCCGCGTCGGAGCTTCGCCACCTGCGTCTCGTAGAGCGCCTTGAGGTCCTCGAGGTCCATCCGGAGCCGGGTGAAGCGGTCGGCGAAGACGGGGTCGTCGGCCACCCCCATGTGCTCCGCCACCTGCGCGAGCTTGGCAAGCGCGTAGGTCGACTGCTTGGGCGAGCCGAGGAAGATGCGCTCGAAGCCGAGCAGCGCCTTGGCCATCGTCCAGCCCCTGTTCGGCTCGCCGACGAGGTTCTCGGCCGGCACGCGCACATTGTCGAAGAACACCTCGCAGAACTCGTCATGCCGGTCGAGCGTGACGATGGGGCGCACCGTGATGCCCGGGCTGTCCATCGGGCAGAGGAGGAAGGAGATGCCGTCCTGCTTCCTGGCCTGCCGGTCGGTGCGGACGAGCAGGAAGATCCAGTTCGCATCGTTGGCAAGGGTGGTCCAGATCTTCGAGCCGTTGACGACGTAGTGGTCGCCGATCCGCACCGCCTCGGTCCGTAGCGCGGCGAGGTCGGAGCCCGCGTTCGGCTCCGAGTAGCCCTGGCACCAGATGTGCTCGCCCGCGAGGATCGGCGGCAGGAAGCGCTGCCGCTGCGCCTCGGTGCCGTAGCGGATCAGGAGCGGGCCGATCATGGTGATGCCCATGTCGTTGGTGCGCGGCGCGCCGTGGCGCTCGAGCTCCTCGATGAAGATCACCTGCCTGGCGGGCGAAAGCCCCATGCCGCCGTGCTCGCGGGGCCAGCCCGGCGCGAGCCAGCCCTGCCTCGCGAGCGCCATGTACCAGGGCTTCGTGTCGCTCCAGTGCAGACGCTTCGGCGGGTGGCGCAGATGCTCGGGGCAGTTCGCCTGCACCCAGGCGCGCACGTAGGCGCGGAACGCCTCGTCCGAGAGGGCGTCCAGGTCCTCCGGCACCGGGCGTGTCGTCTCGCTCACGTCATCATCCCTCCCCGAAGCGGGCGCGGCGCTTCTCGAGGAAGGCCGCCTTGCCCTCGGCATGATCGGGCGTCAGGTAGAGCGCCGACTGCAGGTCCTGCTCCCGCGCGAGCGCGGCGTCGAGCCCCGTGGCGAGCGCCGCCTTGGTCAGCGCGAGCGTCAGCGGCGCCTCCGTGGCGAGCAGCGCCGCCCGCTCCCCCGCCGCCGCGCGCGCCTGGCCGGGGGGAACGACACGGTCTGCGAGGCCGATCGCGAGCGCTCGCGCGGCATCCACCGTCTCGCCGAACAGCAGCATCTCGCGCGCCCGCCCCTGGCCGATGCGCGCCGGCAGGGTGTGCAGCAGCCCGAGGTCGGGAAGCAGGCCGACCTTGCCGAAGCTTGCGACGAACCGCGCCTCGGCGCCTGCGATCACGTGGTCGGCGGCGCAGGCGAGCGAGATGCCCGCGCCCGCGCACCAGCCTTCGACGGCGGCGATGATCGGGAACCGGGCATGCACCATCAGGCGGATGAGCCGGTGCGCCTGGCGCATCCGCTCCCGCCCCTCGGCGATGCTCCCGACCGCCATGCCGGAGAGGTCGCCGCCCGCGCAGAAATGCTCCCCCGTGCCGGTGAGGATCGCGGCGCGGACGGACCGGTCAGCCTCGATCTCCTCGAGCGCGTCGGCAAGCGCATGGCGCATGCCGACCGACAGCGCGTTGCGGCGCTCGGGCCAGTTCAGCGTCAGCGTCACGACCGAGCCGTCGCGCGACACGAGGATGGGGTCGGTCGGGATCATGCGTCGACATCCAGAGGCGGTGCGGCCTCGGCATAGCGCCGGCGATGCGCGGCGGCGGTGCCGAAGCCCGCGGCGAGCACCATCGCGCGGCGGAGGAACAGGCCGATATCGGCCTCGTCGGTGTAGCCGATGCCGCCATGGAGCTGGATGGCCTGGCGGGTGACGAGCATCGCCGCGTCGGAGGCGCGCGCCTTCGCGAGCGAGACCGCCGCCGCGCGCTGCGCCGCCGGGGCATCGGCGTCGCACACCCCGGCCGCGTGGCTGACGGCGGCGCGCGCGAGCTCGATCTGGATCCTGAGGTCGGCCGCACGGTGCTGCAGCACCTGGAACGAACCGATCGGCCGGCCGAACTGCTGGCGCGTGCCGAGATAGTCGAGCGTGATCGCGAAGGCCCGCTCCATCAGCCCGACGAGCTCGGCCGCCGTCGCCACCGCCGCCTCGTCGAGCAGCCGGGAAAGACGCGGGGCGGCATCCGCGGCGATGCGCTCGCAAGGTGCTGCGTCGAGCACGAGCGTGCCGAGATGCCCGCCATCGACGGTCGCTTCGGTCGCGAGCGTCACGCCAGGCGCGCCTTTCTCGACGAGCACGACGGAGAGCCCCTCGCCCTCGCGCGCGGCGACGAGGAAGCCATCCGCGCCGGCGGCCATCGGCACGGCGACCTTGCGCCCGGTGACACGGAGGCCGCCGCGCTCGGCAGCCACGGTGGCGCCCACGGCATCGAGGCTGTGCGGCCGCTCGGCCCAGGCGGGCAGGAGCACGCGCGCGCCTGAGAGGACGTCCGGCTCCGGAACGAGCGGCGCGGCGACCGCGGCCACCGCGACGAACGGCTCCGGCGCCAGCCCATGGCCGATCTCCTCGGCGAGCGCGCAGAGTTCGGCGACGCCGAGCCCCGAACCGCCCGCCTGCTCAGCCACGCGCAGCCCGAGCCAGCCGAGCGCGCCCATCGATGCGAGCACCGCGCGGTCGAACCCTGCCTCGGTGTCGCGCAGCGCACGGATGCGCCCGAGCGGGCCGTTGCGCGGGCTGATCGCCGCCGCGCTCTCGCGCAGCAGGCGGATGCCCTCGGCGCGGTCGTCCGCGCCCGTCATGCCGGCAGGTGCAGCGTCGCGCCGGTGCGGGCCTGCAACGCCTCGAGCGTCATCCCCGGCACCATCTCCCGCACCACGAAGCCGCGCTTCTCGACATCGATCACCGCGAGGTTCGTGTAGACGCGCCGGACGGCGCCGAGCGCGGTGAGCGGATAGGTGCAGCGGCCCACGAGCCTCGGCCGCCCGTCCTTCGTCGTGTGCTCCATCACGGCCCAGAGCCGCTTCGCGCCGGCGGCGAGGTCCATCGCCCCGCCCACCGCCGGCGCGCGCTCGTTCGCGCCGGTTGACCAGTTGGCGATGTCGCCGTTCTCGGCCACCTCGAAGGCGCCGAGGACGCAGAGATCGAGATGCCCGCCGCGGATCAGCGCGAAGCTGTCGGCGTGGTGCACGTAGGCGCCGCCCGTCCGCAGCGTCACGTGCTGCTTGCCGGCGTTGATCAGCCAGGGGTCGCGCGCGTCCTCCGCCGGCGCGGGGCCGACGCCGATGACGCCGTTCTCGCTGTGGAAGATCACCTCCCGGTCGGGCGGCACATGGTCGGCCACCAGCGTCGGGATGCCGATGCCGAGATTGACGATCCAGCCCTCGGGGATGTCGGCCGCCACGCGCGCGGCCATCTGCGTGCGGTTGAGCGGCTTCGGCTCGACGGCGGCGTCCATCGCTCCCTCCCTCTCAGTAGAGCGGCTTGCCGAGATCGGGATCACCGTAGGGGATATGCACGACGCGGTCCACGAACACCCCGGGCGTCACGATCGCCTCGGGGTCGAGCGCGCCGAGCTCGGCGACATGCTGGGTCTGCACGACGGTCAGGTCGGCGGCCATGGCCATGACGGGGTTGAAGTTCCGCCCCGCGCGCCGGTAGGTCAGGTTGCCCCAGCGGTCGGCCGCCCAGGCCTCGACCAGTGCCACGTCGCCGCGCAGCGCGTGCTCGAGCACGCAGGGGCGGCCGTCGAACTCCCGCACCTCCCTGCCCTCCGCGAGCGCGGTGCCGGCGGCGGTCGGCGTCCAGAAGGCCGGAAGGCCTGCGCCGGCGGCCCGCAGCCGTTCCGCGAGCGTTCCCTGCGGCACGATCTCGAGCTCGATCCGCCCCTCGCGGTAGAGCTCCTCGAGCACCACCGAGCCGGCGCTGCGCGGGTAGGAGCAGACGATCTTCCGCACGCGCCCCTCCGCCATCACGCGGGCGAGCCCGTGCGTGCCGGTGCCGGCGTTGTTGCAGACGACCGTGAGCTCGCTGAGGTCGAGCTCCGAGAGCGCCTCGATCAGCGCGTTCGGCGTGCCGACCTGGCCGAAGCCGCCGATCAGCACCGTCGCGCCGCTGCTGACGCCTGCGAGCGCCTCGGCAGCGGAGCGCACGAACTTGTCGATCACGGCGACACCTCGCAGAGGCCGTTGCCGATCACGGTCACGTCACGCTCCACCGCGCGCGCGGTGAAGGCGAAGCGGCCCGCGCCCTCGTCCCACACCCGTGTCTCGATCGTCTCGCCCGGGAACACGGGGGCGGAGAAGCGCAGCGCCAGGCGACGGAGCCGGTCCGGCGCGCCGCCGCAGGCGAGCCGCAGGAGCGCGTGCCCGACCACGCCGAGGGTGCAGAGCCCGTGCAGGATCGGGCGCGGAAAGCCGCCCCGCGCCGCCACGGCCGGGTCGGCGTGCAGGGGGTTGTAGTCGCCGTTCAGGCGGTAGAGCAGCGCCTGCTCGGGCCGGGTGGCGAGCGCGAGCGCGGCGTCGTGCGGGCGGTCGGGCGTCGGGTGCGGCTGCCTCACCGGCCCGGACGGGCCGCCGAAGCCGCCGTCGCCGCGCAGCACCGAGGTGCTCTCGAGGGTGGCGAGCGCCCTGCCCTCGCCATCGGTCAGGTCGCGGGCGGAGTAGAGGATCGCGCCCTTCTCGGCGCCGCGGTCGATCAGCCCGGTGATGCGCGTCCGCCCGACGACGACGCCCTCGACCGGCAGCGGCCGGTGCAGGGTGATCGACTGCTCGCCGTGCAGCACCCTGGCGGCGTCCACGCCGGTCGCCGGGTCGCCGAGCCAGAAGCCGGGATAGCCGAGCACCACCGCCATCGTCGGCAGCGCGACGAGATCCTTCTCGAACACGAAACGGCGCTGCCAGTCGTCCATCGGGTCCTGCCCGAGCCCGACGGAGAGCGCGTAGAGCATCGTGTCCTTGCGCGCGAGCGTCTGCCGAACCTCGGGGATGGGATGGGCGAGCAGCCTCTCAGGATCGAGCGGCATCGGTCTCCTCCAGCGTCAGCACCGCGTCGAGCGCGACCGCGCCGCGCCCCTCGGGCAGCACGAGGATCGGGTTCACCTCGAGGCCGGCGAGACGCGGTCCGGCGCCGGCTGCGAAGCGCGAGAGGCGCGACAGCGCGGCGGCGAGGGCGGCAACGTCCATCCTCGGCCGCCCGCGCGCTCCATCGAGCAGCGGATGGCCGCGGAGCGAGCGGATCATCGCCTCCGCCTCCGCCTCGCCGAACGGGCAGAGCCGGAGGGCGACGTCGCGCAGCACCTCGACGAACACGCCGCCAAGGCCCACCATCGCCACCGGCCCGAACACCTGATCGCGCGTGACGCCGATCACGCATTCGACGCCGCCCGAGAGCATGGGCGTGACGAGAACGCCGCTGACGCGCGCGCCGGGGGCATGGCGTGACGCGGCGGCGAGGATGTCGTCGTAGGCGGAACGAACGGCGTCCGCGCCGGCAAGGCCGAGCCTCACCCCGCCGATCTCGCTCTTGTGCGCCACGTCGGGCGAGACGAGCTTGAGCGCCACCGGAACGCCGAGGCGGGCGGCCGCCTCGGCGGCATCGTCGGCGGAGGTGCAGAGACGCTCCTGCGGCACCGCGATGCCGATCGCCGCGAGGACGCGCTTGGCCTCCGCCTCGTGCGGCTGCGCTTCGGGCAGCGGCGCCGGGAGCGGCGGCGGCGGCGCGGCTGGCGCGCGGGAGAAGGCCTCGCCGAAGCGGCCCATCGCCGCGAGCGCCGCGACCGCGCGCGTCGGGTCCTCGAACACGAGGTAGCCCGCTTCCTGCCAGGCGCGGATCGTCTCCGGAGGGCCGGTGACGGAGAGGATGAACAGCCGGTCGGGGAACTTCGCCACCACGCGGTCGAGCTGCTCGCGCAACGATGGCGCGATGCTGCGCGAGGCGCCCACCTGGGTGAAGAAGGCGATCGCGGAGGCGTAGCCGCCGTCGCCCAGCATGCTGTCGGCGAAGGCGCCGATCACCGACATGTCGTTGAAGGCCTGGGCGGTGCAGTCCACGGGATTGGCCGGGTTGCAGAAGGGCACGAGCGCCTTCAGCCGCGCCTGCGCGTCCTCGGGCATCGGCGGCATGGCGAGGCCGAGCGCCTCGGCGGCGTCCGCGATCAGCACGCCCGCGCCGCCGGAGATGGTGACGACGCCGAGCGTGTTCGCGGCCGGGTAGACGCGGCGCGTCGCGACCTCGGCGACGTCGAGCAGCTCCTCGGTGTTGCGCGCCCGGAACGCCCCGGCGTCGCGGAGCACGGCATCGGTCACCGCATCGTCGCCGGCGAGCGAGGCGGTGTGGCTCTGCGCGGCGCGCGCGCCGAGCGCCGACCGGCCCACCTTGATGACCGCGACGGGCTTGCGCGCCCGCCTTGCCGTCTCGAGCGCGGCGAGGAAGGAGGGCGCGTCGCGGATGCCTTCCGCGTAGGCGACGATCACGTCGGTGCCCTCGTCCTCGGCGAGCCAGCCGATCGCCTCGCCGAGCGTCACGTCGGCCTCGTTGCCGGTGGTGATCAGCACCGGCGTGCCCAGGCCCCGGTCGCGCGCGAGCGCGAAGAGATGCGTGCCGTAGGCGCCCGACTGGCTCGCGATGCCGATGCGCCCCGGCCGCGGCCAGCCGTTCTCGAAGGAGGAGGAGAAGATCGGATACCAGCCGATGCGCGCGTTGAAGAGGCCGAGCGTGTTGGGGCCGAGCAGCCGCATGCCGGCCGCCCGCGCCGACGCCGCGAGCCGGGCCTGCCGCTCCCCCCCCCCCGCGGCGTCCACCTCGGCGAAGCCGGCGGTGAACATGATCGCCGCCTTGACGCCCTTGGCGATGCAGTCGGCGACCGCCTGCTCCGCCGCCGGGGCGGGAACGGCGATGATGGCGGCCTCCACCTCGCCCGGAACCTCGGCAAGGCACGGCCAGGCCCTCAGGCCCTGCACGGTCTCGCGGTTCGGGTTCACCGGCAGGATCGGCCCGGCGAATCCTCGCGCCTTCATGTAGGCGATCGGCCGGCCGCCGATGCGCAACGCGTCCTGGCTCGCGCCGAGCACCGCCACGCTCCGCGGCGCGAGCATCGCGTCAAGCGACGCGAACAGGCGATGCGCAGGCGGCTCCGACGCGGCCTCTGCCGCCATCTCGCACGTTTCCCCCAAGCGGATTGCGGCCGGGGAGGCCGCCGGTGCGCAGGGTGCAGGCGGCGGCGGCGGCGGGCAAGAGCCCGCGCAGGGCGTGACGCCTCAGCGCCGGCGGCCGGGCATCGCGAGGGCCTTCTCCTCCTGCTGCTCCTCTTCCGCTTCCTCCGCTTCCTCCTCGTCGCCGCCCTCGCCTTCCTCGTCGTCCCCCTCCTCGTCGTCCCCCTCCTCTTCCTCCTCGCCGCCGTTGCCGTCCCCCTCGTCCTCCTCGTCGTCCGTCTCTGCGAGCCTCGCGCCGTTCACGGCGGCGAGGCACTCGACATAGGCGTCGAGCAGCCAGGCGCGTCCCGCGCCGACGATCCTGCCCTCGTCGTCGAGCCTGCCCTCCGCCTCCGCCACCAGGTGCAGGAGCGCGAGCGCCACGGCCTCCGGGCTGTCTCCGTCGATCTCGATCTTCATGCGGTCCTCCTGTCGTCGGGAACGACAGGATGCTGGCGCGCCGCGCCGCCCGGCAGGGTGAAGCTTCTGCGACGGAGGGGTGCGGGCGCGGCGCCTACCGCGCGGCGTCCGATCCGAGCAGCGCCGTCACCTGGCTCGAGAGCGTGCCGCCATTGCCGTGCACGAGCGCCACGTCGCACACCGGAAGCTGCCGCTCGCCCGCGCGGCCGCGGAGCTGCGCCACCGCCTCGACGATCAGGAACAGGCCGTACATGCCAGGGTGGACGCAGGAGAGGCCGCCGCCGTTGGTGTTGACGGCGAGCCGCCCGCCTGGAGCGATCGCCCCGTCCTGGACGAAGCGGCCGCCCTCGCCCTTCGGGCAGAAGCCGAGGTCCTCGAGGAACAGGATCGTGTTGATGGTGAAGGCGTCGTAGAGCATGGCGAGATGCACGTCCGCCGGCGTGAGCCCCGCGGCGGCGAAGGCGCGCGGCCCGCTCTCGGAGGCGGCGGTGATGGTGAGGTCCGGCATCATGCTGATGCTGCGGTGCCACTGCGCGCCGGCGCCGCCGAGGAACCAGGCGGGCTTCTGGCGGAGGTGGCGGGCGCGGTCGGCGCGCGTCAGCACGCAGGCCGCGCCGCCGTCGGTGACGAGGCAGCAATCGAGCACCGAGAGCGGATCGGACACCATGCGCGAGGCGAGCACGTCCTCGCGCGAGAGCGGGCCGCGCGCGAAGGCGGCCGGGTTGAGGTTCGCCCAGGCGCGGGCGGCGACCGCGACGTCGGCCAGCATCTCTCGGGTGGTGCCGAACTGGTGCATGTGCCGCGAGGCGGCGAGCGCATAGGCCGTGATCGGGTGGCGCGGCCTGTAGGGCGCCTCCCAGACCTGCGGCTCCGACATCGAGACGAGCCTGCCGCCCGCGGTGCGCTGGTTCGAGCCGTAGCAGATGAGCGCGACGTCGCAGAGCCCGGCGTCGAGCGCGAGCGCGGCGTGCAGCAGATGCGCCTCGAAGCTCGCGCCGCCGACGTTCGTGCCGTCGAAGAAGCGCGGGCGGATGCCGAGATACTCGCCGACCGAGAGCGTCGGGAAGGCATGCGTCGAGGTGGCGGTGAACAGCCCGTCCACCTCCGCGAGCGTGAGGCCGGCATCGTCGAGCGCGGCGAGCGAGGCCTCGGCGATCAGCTCGATTGCGGATCGGCCAGGCGCCTCGCCGCACCCTGCCGTGCCGATGCCGACGACCGCCACCTTGCCGCGGAGCGAATGCGCCATGATGCCTTCCCTCCGCGTCTCAGGCCGGGTCGAACACGATGCCGGGCGCGCCGTCCACCTCGGCGATGCGCGCCTTCACCCTGAGGCCGATCGTCACCTTGTCGGGTGCGATGCCCTCGACGCGGCTCATCATCCGCGGCCCCTCGTCGAGCGCGACGATGGCGATGTTGTAGTCGGCCGACGACCCGTCCGGGTTCGGGCGCTGGCGCGTCACCGTGGTGGCATAGACCGTGCCGAGGCCGGACGCCGCGACCCAGGCGAGGTCGCGCTCGCCGGTGCCGGGGGCGGCGACGCGGGGGTAGAACACATGCGCGCCGGTCGAGGCGCTCCTCTGGATCATGAACCTCCCCTCGGCGAGGAAAGCGCGGAAGGCCGCCTCGGGGCCCGGCGGAGGCATGGATTTCGGATCGGCCACGGATCGTTTCCCTGTCGTTCTCAGCCAGCGCCCGGGCGGGCGCGGCCGTGAGCATGCCGCGCGGGCCGCGGCCCGGCAACCTCGGGCCCCCCGCACCCTCCGGGCGAGGAAACGGCGGCGGTCAGCCCTGCGCGTCGGGCGAGAGCGCGATGCAGCTGGTGTTGGCGCGCTGCAGCCGCTGGCAGGCGGCCACCGCCGCCTCGGCCGAGAGCCCGGCGAGGCGCGCGCGGGTGAGCGTGCCGCCGCCCGTGCGCACGGGGCGGAGGTCATGCCGCGCGCCTGCGAGCAGGTCCGGCGCCGCGCGCCGCGCGGCCTCGGCCGCGCTCCTTGCCTGCGACTCGGCCTGGAAGGCGCCCACCTGGATCGCCCACGCGCCGGCGAGGGTTGCCGGCCGCGGCGCGGCGGGCGCCGGTGCGGCATTGGCAGAGGAGATCAGCCGCAGCCCCCCTGCCTGAGGCGGGAAGGGGGGCTGACGCTGCATCGCCGCGGCCACCACGGGCTCGCGCACGGGCGCGGTGACCGGGGCGGCCGCCACCCGGGCCGGCGGGGACGGCGGCGGAAGGGGCGGGGTGTAGGCGACGAGCTGCGTCGGCGCGCCACGCCCGGAGCGGCGCGGGCCGGGGGGAATGTTGGCCGGCAGCGCCGCGTCGGCATAGGCCGTGGGCGAGGCCCGGTTCTCGGGATGCACGCCGGCGATCCGCGGCGCGATCATCGCGACGTAGCGCCGCGTCTCGTCGGGCAGGCCCCGGCGGCCGGCGAGGTAGTTGTCGAGCGTTCCCGGGCCGCCATTGTAGGCGGCGAGGAAGGCCGGGTTGCCGAACCGGTCGTACATCTCGCGCAGGTAGGCCGTGCCGGCGAGGATGTTGTCGCGCGGGTGGTAGGGGTCGGGCCCGAGGTCGTGCCGCGCGGCGAGCTCGGCATAGGTCGCCGGCATCACCTGCATCAGCCCGATCGCGCCGGCGGACGAGAGCGCGAGCGGGCGGCCGCCGCTCTCGACCCGCATCACCTCGCGGATCCAGGCCTCCGGCACGTCATAGCGGCGCGAGGCCTCGACGATGTAGGGACCCCAGGGGTCGTGCGGCGGACCGGGGGGAGCGTAGTCGGCCTGGCGCGGCTGGTAGGACCGAGGGGCACTGCCGCCGCCGCATGCGGCGAGGCCGGCGAGCGCAAGGCAGGAGGCGAGCATGCGCAGGGTGCGGCCGATGCGGACCGGACTTCTCCCGCCCCTGACGATCCTCACGATCCGGCCCCTCCATCGAACGACGCCGCGCAGCGGTTTGCCGCGCTGCAGACAGGCTTCCGGCCCGACCTTGAGGGTCGCGCTGAAAGACGGCAGCTAAATGGCTACAGCGGAATGCTCCGCGGTGCCAAGCCCGGGACAGGGCACAGGGTCGCAATTCGGCCATGGCGACACGATTCTGTTGCCGGGAGGCCACAGGCGCAGCAGGGTGCCGGCGGCCGGATATACGTCATGGAGGGCGTGTCCATGCGGCGGTATGCGAAGCCGATCCTGATCCTCGTCCTTGCCGGCGCGGTCGCTTCGGGCTGCGCCCGCGCGCCTGGGCCGAACACCTATGAGGCCCGCGAGGTGAACCAGGCGGCCGCGGTCGAGCGCGGCACCATCGTCTCGATGCGGCCGGTGTCGGTCGAGGGAACCGGGCGGACCGGCACGCTGGTCGGCGGCGCGGCCGGCGGCGTCGCGGGAAGCTTCATCGGCGGCGACTGGCGCTCCAACGTGCTCGCGGGCATCGCCGGGGCGGTGATCGGCGGCGTCGCCGGAGGTGCTGCGGAACGGTCGATGACCTCGGCGACCGCGACCGAGTTCATCGTCGAGCTCGAGCGGGGCGGGACGATCGCGGTCGTCCAGGGCAATGACGACGGCCTCCGCGTCGGCGACACCGTGACGGTGCTGCGCGGCGCGCGCACGCGGCTGACGCCCTCGCGCGGCTGAGGGCCCTGCCCGCTCGCGTCGGCTGCGGCGGCGGCGCCTCAGGACGCGCCGCCCGCCTGCCGACGCTGGCGCGCGAGATTGGCCTCCCGCCGGGCGATGTAGGCCACCGAGAGCAGCATCAGCGCCGCGCCGCCGAACAGCGGCCAGCCCGGCCGCTCGCCGAAGGCGAAGAACCCGATCAGCGCCCCGATCGGCACCTGCACGAACTCGACCGGGGCGAGCAGGCTCGCCTCGGCCCGGCGGGCAGCGAAGGAGGCGAGGAAGTCGCCCACGATCG
>Ga0272446_1005489_pt1 | contig 13949 bp, 11 predicted proteins | sample YNPCB0061_FD_194587 | JGI IMG/M metagenome (GOLD analysis project Ga0272446, IMG submission 194587) | Hot spring microbial mat communities from Yellowstone National Park, WY, United States - YNP-CB-006-1 | ecosystem: Environmental > Aquatic > Thermal springs > Hot (42-90C) > Sediment | place...
TCTCTTTTACAGCCATCTGCTCTTTTGCCTGATATGAAGAAAGCTTCTGCTGTAACAACTCAACCTCTTTTTCTAACTCCCTCTCTTTCTTGAGAAGCCTATCTATCTTTGCCTCTATATCTTTTGGTGTGGTTTTTAGTAACAAAGATAAGCCCTGCAGTTTATCCCACATCTGTTTCACCCAGTTGTAAGCAGCTTCTCCAGCAATTGCTTCAATTCTTCTAACCCCTGCTGCAACGCTTTCTTCTGAGATAATCTTGAAAAGTCCAAGTCTACCAGTTTCGGTCTGATGCGTGCCACCACAAAGCTCCTTGCTCACATCCTCTACTTCTACCATTCTCACAGTATCGCCATACTTCTCGCCAAAGATCGCCATCGCACCTTTCTTAACTGCTTCATCGTAAGGCAAAATAGATATTTTTACCTTTTTGTTGTTACGTATCCACTCGTTAATTAGTCTTTCAATCTCGATTAACTCGTCATCTTTTATCGCAGCAAAGTGTGTAAAGTCAAATCTTAGGCGTTCGGGTGTTACAAGGCTTCCTGCCTGCTTTACGTGACTACCCAAAACTTTTTGGAGTGCCGCTTGCAAGAGATGAGTCGCCGTGTGATGGGAGGCGGTGTTCTCACGAAGGCTATCTCTAACGACAAGACGTGCCGAAACACCTGTTTTTACCTTGCCTTTTTTTACAGCACCAAGATGGATAATCAGGTTGTTTATCTTTTTTGTGTCATTTACCTCAATAACAAAATCATCACCAATAATCTCACCTACATCCCCAACCTGACCTCCTGATTCTCCATAAAATGGGGTCTTGTCAAAAATAAATTCACCGTTTGTCCCTTCCAAAAGTTCATTCCGCAGTTCACCGTCAGAAATTATCTTTAAAAGCTGTCCAGTTGAGGTTGTTGTGTTATAACCCAAAAACTCAACATTCAACTCCTGTGCAAGTCTTTTGTATAACTCTTCTATTCCTGTTTCTTCGCCCTTCCAGCTTTTTCTCGCCCTCTCTCTTTGTTGCTCCATCAATGTCTCAAAACCAGTAACATCCAATGATATTCCATGTTCTCTCAAGATATCCTGTGTCAAATCAACAGGGAAACCGTATGTATCATAAAGCATAAACGCCGTGTCTCCAGGAAACACATCTTTATTACTTTTTTTAACCTCTTCCAGCCTTTCGAAAAGTATCTTCAAACCACCATCAAGCGTCTCGAGAAAACGTTCTTCTTCGTTTAGAACCACTTTTTGGACAAGTGAAAGATTATCCTTAAGCTCTGGGTAGGCATCTTCCATAACAGTGGCTACAAGCGGTGCAAGTTCAAACAGAACAGGCTTTGAAAAGCCTAACATCTTGGCATGCCTTATCGCCCTTCGCATTATTCTCCTTAAGACATAGCCACGCCCTTCGTTTGACGGAAAAACACCATCGGAGATTAAAAAGGTCATCGCCCTGATATGGTCAGCAATAACCTTTAAATGACCATCGGTATCACGATTTTCGCCATACTTTACATTTGCAAGTTTAGCCATTTTCTCTATGTAAGGAAACAACAGGTCTGTTTCAAAATTAGAAGGAACTTTCTGAATAACAGATGTGATGCGCTCTAACCCCATCCCTGTATCGATGCTTGGATTAGGCAATGGTTCAAGAGTACCATCACTTTTTCTGTTATACTGCATAAAAACAAGATTCCATAACTCAAGGTATCTATCACAATCACATCCGACGGCACAGTCAGGTTTTCCACAGCCAACACCTTCGCCCTGATCAATAATTATTTCCGAACACGGACCGCAGGGACCTTCGTCCCCCATTGACCAGAAGTTGTCTTTTTCCCCCAACCTTACAATCCTTTCAGGGGAAATCTTTGCTACCTCCTGCCAAAGCTTAAAAGCCTCATCATCATCTTTATATACAGTTACCCAAAGTCTTTCCTTAGGCAACCCAAGCTCCCTTGTCAAAAAATCCCAACCAAAAAATATGGCATCCCTCTTAAAGTAATCCCCAAAAGAAAAATTCCCCAACATCTCAAAAAATGTATGATGTCTTGCTGTGTAGCCAACATTTTCAAGGTCGTTATGTTTTCCGCCAGCCCTTACACACTTTTGAGAACTGCAAGCCCTTTTGTAATCCCTCTTTTCGATGCCTAAAAACACGTCTTTAAACTGATTCATTCCTGCATTTGTAAAAAGAAGTGTAGGATCGTTTTTGGGGACAAGCCCTGAACTTTTTACTATCTGATGGCCACGTTCTGCAAAATAGTTAAGAAATTTAGCTCGTATTTCACTCCCCTTCATACCCCCTCCGTTTCCTAAAAAAATCGTATATTTCTTCTGAATTAAATCCTTTGCTCTTTAAATAAAAAAATACCCTTCGCCAGTCTTTTGGTTCCAATTTTGTCTTACCTTTTGTCTTTTTTAAAAACCATTTCAAAATCGCCTCATCACTATCCAACTCAATATCTTCAGGCTCTGGAAAGCCCTTTTTGCTCAAAGCCCTTTTTATGTAATGTCTTCCGTATCCTCTTGAAACTAAAAGTTCTGTGTAATACTTTGCGTTTTTCTCATCGTCTAAGTAGCCGAGTGATTTTAACTCTCCTATAACCGCCTCTGCATCCTCTTCACAATCTGGAAATTTATTTAAAATCTTTGCCTTTAGTGCCTTTTCAGAGTAAATAAACCGCTCTAAAAGCCTGTATGCATAACGTCTTACTAAAATCGCTCTATCTTTGGTTCTGTACTGTTCTTTGATGGGTCACCTCCCTCCTGCACAGATGCGGTCTTGTCAGATGAGGTGTCAATACCGCTGACTTTAAGTGCAAAATCAGCTGGATTTGATGCGTTCTTTAAAGCCTCTTCGTAAGTGATAAGGTTTTTCTTCATTAAGCTATAAAGGCTCTGGTCAAAGGTCTGCATACCATAAATATTATGTCCTTCAGCAATAGCATCCCTTATAGCCTTTGTTCTTGTGGGGTCTTCGATAAGCTCCCTGATTCTTGCAGTAGCAAGCATAATCTCAACGGCTGGCACCCTGCCCCTGCCATCAACAGTAGGAACTAATCTTTGAGAAATGACAGCCTTTATTGTTGCAGATAATTGATACCTTATCTGTTGCTGTTGGTGAGGGGGAAAAATACCAACAATTCTGTTAATAGTCTCTGTAGCATCCATTGTATGGAGTGTACTTAAAACAAGGTGTCCTGTCTCGGCTGCAGTTAAAGCAATTTCGATGGTTTCAACATCCCTCATCTCTCCAACGAGTATAATATCAGGGTCTTGCCTTAACGCAGCCCTGAGTGCATTTGAAAAACTTAAGGTGTCAAAACCAACCTCTCTTTGAACAATGATGCTCTTGTTGTCTCTAAAAAGATACTCTATGGGATCCTCAATCGTTATAATATTGCAAGTAAAGTTGTTGTTTATGTAGTCAATGATAGAAGCAAGGGTTGTGGATTTACCCGAACCTGTCGTACCTGTAACAAGTATCAATCCTCTTTTTTCACTTGCAATTTTTTCAAGAATTGGGGGCAAACCTAACTCTTTAAAGCCTTTCACTACCATCGGTATTGCACGCATAACTGCACCAATACTACCCCTCTGCTTAAAAAGATTAACCCTGAATCTACCAACACCCGGCACACTATATGCCATATCAAAATCCAGTTTTTCTTCGAACTCCGATTTCTGTTTGGGTGTCATTATGCTGTAAAGCATTTCTGATAGTTCATCAAAGCCTAAAACCTTTGCATCCTTTAGTGATGCAAGCTTGTTGTGACAGCGATATACAGGTGCCTTACCCGGCTTCAGGTGAACATCCGATGCCTCTATCTTCATCGCAATCTTTAGTATTTCGTCAAGTGCAGGATTGCCCATTTACTCTCCTCTATAAAGATTGTGCTTTTCAAGAATTGCCTTTTCTAACTGGGCTAACAGTTCCTGATGCTCCTTTAAGTACTGTTTTGCGTTTTCCCTTCCTTGTCCGATACGTTCACCTTTATAGGAGTACCACGCACCGCTTTTTTCAATCAATCCTTCTTCTGACGCTAAATCCAAAACATCACCTTCTTTCGATATTCCAACTCCATAAAGGATATCAAACTCAGCTTCTTTAAAAGGTGGTGCTACCTTGTTTTTTACCACCTTTACACGTGTCCTCGTGCCAATTTTATCATTGCCTTCTTTGATAGGGCTGATGGGGCGTATGTCCATCCTCACAGAGGCGTAAAACTTTAGAGCATACCCACCAGTGGTGGTTTCTGGATTACCAAAAAAAACTCCGATTTTTGAACGGATTTGGTTTGTAAAAATCACGGTAGTTTTAGATTTTGATATTGCTGCCGTTAATTTTCTTAATGCCTGAGACATAAGCCTTGCCTGCAACCCCATGTGGGCATCCCCCATTTCTCCTTCTATCTCTGCCTTTGGCACAAGAGCCGCAACAGAATCAATCACAAGCACATCCAACGCACCGCTTCTAATCAGCACCTCTGCAATTTCAAGTGCCTGTTCACCTGTATCAGGTTGAGAGATAAGTAGTTCATCCGTTTTTACACCTAACTTGTTTGCATAAACAACATCAAGGGCGTGTTCGGCATCTATAAAGGCTGCTGCACCCCCTTTTTTCTGAGCCTCTGCAATGACATGCAGACATATTGTTGTCTTTCCTGATGACTCGGGACCAAAAATTTCTATCACTCTGCCACGAGGCACACCGCCAACACCTAAGGCTATGTCCAACGACAAAGAGCCTGTCGAAATAACCTCTATATCCTTTTCTAATGACTCGCTGCCTAACTTCATTATAGAGCCCTTGCCAAACTGCTTTTCAATCTGAGACATAGCTATCTCAAGAGCCTTGTTTTTTTGTGTATCAACAGCCATAAAGCCTCCTCGCACTACATTTTTTATAAATTTTATCTTTTTTACTTAAGGTTGTCTATTTTTTTTGAAATGCTTTGACCAACAAAGACGTTTTTGCAATAGATGAAACGGCTATTTGGCACACCTAAATCCTAAACAGTTGCTTGTGTAGTCCGCTGTAAAGAATATGCCGTAAGATGCCCTAGAAGTGTATTTGTTACCGTTATACCCCCAACCACCGCCTTTTGCCACCCTTCTGATATCTGCTGGGTCTTTTGAGTTTGGGGGGACGCTTGCAGTCCACTCCCAGACATTGCCCGCAAGGTCATAAATGCCATAATAACTTTTAGATTTTTCGTAAGTGCCAACAGGAACGGTTTGTTGCAATTTATAAGAAACTCCCTTTGTGTAAAGGTTTGCATAACCCATAAAAAACTCGTTCCCCCAAGGATAGATGTTACCATAAGGTCCTCTTGCTGCCTTTTCCCACTCTATTGCTGTGGGTAATCTTTTACCTGCCCATTCGCAATAAGCCTTTGCATCATACCATGTTACGTTGACAACAGGATGATTTGCCAACTCTTCAGGATACGTTCCATTTTTCCATATTGTGTAATCAGGATTAACAACGTTTTTGGGTGCCTCTCTTTTTGTCTCATCAACAAAACGCTTATACTGTGCATTTGTAACCTCAAACTTATCAATATAGAAGGAGTTTACAAAAACAGTCCTTTCAGGTGCTTCAAACGGTTCACCCAAATTGCTGCCGATAATTGCATTGCCAGCGGGGACAAAAACCATCTCATCGTATTCATAGGTATTGTTCCCACCATTCTCACCGAAACTAAGCTTTGCAAAAACTGTTTTTACAAACTCTCTAACCTTATCTTCCATCTTTTCGTTGCGAGTAATTGAAATACTATCCTGATAGAGTATGCCCTCGTAATTAATAACCGCTGCCTCAAGAACAGAGTTATTTCCACGATGTTTTAACTCTATATAAAATGCAAAGTCAATATCCTTTGCCAAAACTAAATCTGACAGCTTGTTTATATAGGTTTCTTTGTCGGGCATATAGTTTATGCCGTTACCATTGCCTGCAGAAAGAAGCTTTAAGGTGTTGCTCCTGTTTATAACGGAAAAGTTATTAAAATTTGCTATTTCTTCTCTAACCGCAAAGGTAAGTTTTACATTATCAATATTTTCTTCGTTTTTCTGGACAACATCCGGCACAAGTATAGAATACTTTTGCGCATGCAGAACTGTCGAAAAGGAAAAAAAGAACAACAAAAAAAAGGAGAAAATTTTTCTCATATCTTAATTCATTTTAACAAAGTATCAAGCGAAAAAAAAGTTATTTTTTTTGAAAAAAAACTGCCTTCTGTCAAAGCTTTGCCATCAAAAAATTTAAACATGTTTTTAGATTATCAACCTAAAATAATCAAGTTTTAAGACAACTTTTAAGCGTGAATTGGCGAAAACATGGCACAGTTTGTGCTAAATGACAAACCACTATGCAAATACTACTGGATTTTTTAAAAGACTTTTTTGAGGAGGTTGTTTATTTACTTCCTTATTTTTTTGTCGGAGTAGGCTTAGAGGCTTTAATACGAACTTACAAATGGCATGTGAAAATCAAAAACACCATAAAAAAATACAGTGTTCTTTCCATTGTCATCGCTACCGTATTAGGGCTTATTAGTCCACTCTGTGCTTGTGGGGTTCTACCTTTATCCTTAGGATTGTTTTTCGGTGGAGTTCCCTTTTCAACAGTAATGGCGTTGTTGATATCTTCCCCCCTTCTTAGCCCTTCTGGTTACACCTTAACCCAGTGGGAGTTAGGAACACAATGGGCTCTCGCAAAAACCTTTGCAGCGGCTTTTATGGGATTATACGCAGGCTTTTTGACGCTAATATTGGAGGACAAGTTTTTTAAACATCATCAGATTTTGAAGGTCACAGAGATACCACATGATATGGATTTTCATGACCCTGATTTTCCCATTGAAGAGCTGCGTTGTAGCTGCCACAAACAGATGAGCCACAAGGTTGAAGAAAAGACAAAAAACAAATTCTTCATCTTTCTTGCGAAAGGCTATGAAGGCACCTTGAGAATTGGCAAATACTTTTTAATCGGTGTGTTTTTTGAAATCCTCATTTTAAAGTTTGTGCCGTCGGAGTGGATAGCCAATTATCTGGGTAGTGGCAGTATTGCAAGTGTACTTACCGTTATCTTTTTTTCTATACCTTTATATGTCAATCAGATATCTGCATCAGCAATACTTTACGGTCTTTTAGAAAAGGGGTTAAGCAATGGGGCAGGCTTGGCATTTCTTATCGGAGGACCAGTAACAGCGATACCAGTGATGGCTGTATTTTTGACGATGTTTAAAAAGCGGGCTTTTTTCTATTATCTATTTGTTTGTGTAAGCGGTACGCTTATAGTAAGTTTAGTTTATCAGTGGTTTTTCAGCAAGGCTTAAATCTTTTTTCAAATCTAACTTTTGTTTTTCATCCTCTAAGGTAAACAATCTTTTTGCACCGACAAAATGCTTCTTTACATAAGGGCTATCTAACTTCGTTACGATAACGCCTTTGCCTCTACGGGCAGCATGGATGAACATATCATTACCAATATAAATCCCAACATGGCTTATGCGTTTCTTTTTTGCGAAAAACAATAAATCTCCTTCTTTAAGCTCATCAAGAGAAACATCAACACCATAAGCAAACTGTTCCCTTGATGTGCGGGGCAGATTGATATCAATCTCTTTAAAAACAGTCTTCACAAAGGCTGAACAATCAATGGCAGAGACTGTGCTGCCACCATACTTATAATCAGTTCCCAAAAAATCGAGGGAGTAACTAAGCATCTTCTCCAGTTTGTCTTTTGTCAGTGTATAAGGCGGCTTAATATCGCTTAGGTTTTTGGGTTCGCTATCAAGCAGTGTTAAATCTTTTGTATCCCCCTCTGCGTCCTCGCCAAAATCTTCTTCATCAACATCTGTTAAAGAATAAAACTCTTTCGGCTTTTTCAAACCTTTTTCCTGTTGCAGATTTTTTATGAGCAGCGTCATTCCTGCAACAATATGCTCATCGTTAATCCTGTTAAGTCTCTTTATTTCCTCCTCGCTTAGGTTATACCGTTTCGCGATAGAATAAAGCGTATCACCTTTTTTAACACGGTAGACAAGCTCTCTTTCTTTGTCTTTCTTTTCAATTTTAGAGGCAACAACAGGTAGCTTAATTGCCATTCCCTGCCTCATCTTTTTGGGATTGAGTTCGGGATTTAGTTTTTGCAGTGTAGCAACATCACAACCATTAGACTTTGCAATCTTTGCTAAGGTGTCACCTTTTTTAATAACGTATTTTTTCTGCCCAAGATTGCCATTCTTTGCGATAACCTTCTTGTTTTTTAAACTCTGCTTTGCTACTTTTTTTCGTGAAGACACCTTTTTCGCATAAGAGGTAGAAACATTAATTGTCAGGAAGAAAAGACAAAACAAAACTGTGATAAAATAAAACCTTTTTCTAATTTTCTCTGGCATCGTTCTAATTTTTAACAGCTTTTTAACAGAAAAGCAAGAAAAAAATCACATTTTTATGTTTTTGCCTGTTACTTAAAAGCAATCCATGATGTGATACTGTCTATTTTAGTTTGTAAAGTGCAGATTTTATCCTTTCTAATCCCTTCTTTATGTTTTCGGTAGATGTGGCGAAAGAAAACCTGACAAATCCCGGTGCCCCAAAGGCTTCACCCGGCACAACCCCGACTTTTGCCTCGCTTAACAGATACTCACAAAGTTTTAGGCTGCTTTGTATCTTGATGCCGTTAAACTTTTTGTTTAAATAGTGAGAAAAATCAGGAAATACATAAAAACTTCCATCAGGACTTTTGAGCTTAACACCTTTGATATCCTTAAGCATGGAAACTATTAAATCTCGCCTATTTCTAAACTCCTTAATCATTGCTGTCACATCATCATCACCACCCAACAGTGCCGTCTCAGCAGCCTTCTGTGAAATTGAAGCAGGATTTGACGTCGTTTGACTTTGAATGTCAGACATTGCCTTCGCAATAACCTCATTAGAAATTGTGTAGCCAATACGCCATCCTGTCATTGCAAAGGTTTTTGATACGCCATTTACTACAATCACGTAATCTTTTACATCAGGAAGGTTATCGAGCAGGCTTAACACAGACACAAACTTCTTCTCATAAACAAGTCTGTCATAAATCTCATCTGCAATCAAAAAAAGTTTATTAGCCTTAACAAAAGAAAGGATGTCCTTAAGTTCATCCTTAGAATAAACCATACCCGTTGGATTTGAGGGCGTGTTAAGGATTATAGCCTTTGTTTTTTTATTAAGATAACGCTCTAAAAGCGAACTGCTCACCTTAAATCCGTCTTTCAGTTTAGTTTCAACAAAAACTGGTTTAGCACCAACTAAAGAAATCTGTTCGGGATAGGACACCCAGTATGGGGCGGGGATTATCACTTCATCATTGTTGTTGAAGAGTGCTAAAGCAATATTAAAAAGCGAATGTTTGGCACCGTTAGAAACAACTATCTGTCCTGTGCTTAATTTGACATTATAATGAGTGCTGTAATATTGGCATACAGCCTTTTTCAAGCTTTCTGTTCCTGATGCAGGCGTATACTTTGTGAAACCACCCTTTATTGCTTCAATAGCTGCCTTCTTAATTGTTTCAGGTGTGTCAAAATCGGGTTCACCCACTCCAAAGCTTATAACATCAACGCCAGTGCTACGCAGTTTCTTTATGTGTGCATCAAGGGCAAGTGTTGGCGATGGTTTTAATGACTTTAAACGTTTTGCAAGTTTTAGCATCTTCTCTTACCTTCTTTTTATTGATTTAAACTTTTCTTCCAACTTTATTCTTACATTTTCAGGCACAAGGTCTTTAACACAGCCTCCCAAACTGAATATCTCTTTAACAATTCTGGAACTGACATACATGTTGTTTTCAGAACTCATCATAAAAACGGTTTCAACATCCTTCCACAGCTTTTTGTTCATCAGTGCCATCTGAAACTCATACTCAAAGTCTGAAACCGCACGAAGTCCCCTGATTATCACCTTGATATTGTTATCCTTCACATAATTTATCAAAAGCCCTTTAAAATGAACAACCTCTATCTTGGTGTTTCCCTTAAAGGTCTCTTTTATAATCTCGACCCGCTCTTCAGGGGTAAATAAACCAGCCTTTTCTGAGTTAATCGCAACTGCAACAATCACCTTGTCGAATATATTACAGCTTCGCTCGATAATGTCGACATGCCCATTTGTTATCGGGTCAAAGGAACCGGGATAAACCGCCGTCATTTAGTTCTCCTTCTAATTTTAACGTTTTTTTGCTTACAGAGCTTGAAAAATTCTTTGGCACTAATTTTCAGACCTTCTTTCTTATCGTCTAATGCTAAATGAAGCCTTTTGACACCTTCATTATCTACCTTTGTTTCTATTGTGATGACTACCTTTTTACCCTTTCTCTGCCAGCCAATAAGTTTGCTGTCATAGCCACCCGAAATCATTATCCCCCGTGTTTTTATCTCTTTGACAAAGTTTTCATATGAAATGTCAAGTTTTTCAATATAGTCGTCATAAAAATCTCTGTACTTATCGTAGCTGACAAGCTGCATTAAAGAGTCGTAAAATTTATTGACCTCTGCCTCAGAAACAGACAAATCTTTCTTCGCAAAGCCGCTTGTTGCAAATATTGATAAAATCAGAAAAATAAATAGAAGCTTCAGTTTTCTCATTTACCCCTTCTTTTTTAGAAGATAAACCGCTGAATCACCGTAAAGTCTTTTTTCTACAAGCCAGATATCTGAAAACTCAACAACCTCATTATTTCTAAGCCGCAAAACCATCAATCCATCGTCCGTAATAACGTCATATTTCTGAAACAAATTTATTACCTCTCTCCCCAAATCGTTATCAAAGGGGGGATCTGCAAAGATTATATTAAATTTTTCGCCTTTTTTAAAAAGTTTTTTTACAACATCCCTGAAATCGCCGATAAAAACAGCTCCGTTCCAATCAACGCCAGCTAAATTTTCGTAGATAAATCTTCTGCTTTCTGGGGAGAGGTCAACAAAAACAACTTTTTTCGCCCCTCTACTTAATGCTTCAATTCCAAAATTACCTGCCCCAGTGAAGACATCAAGAACAGTCGTGTTCTGCCAGTCAACACCTTGCAGTATATTAAAAACAGCTTCTTTGATGAAGGAAGTTACAGGGCGAATATGCTTTGGTCCCTTTAGAACACGTCCCTTTAACTTGCCCGCCACTACTTTCACAGCGATATCAACCTTTTCAGTTTTTTTTTAGCCACTTTTAGTATAAAATAAACTAATTGAATATGCCAACAGGATACGACATCATCATAAAAAAATTGTGGCTTGTTCTGGGAATAATAATGTTTATTCTCACGGCAGGCACCTTAGGTTATTTTTTCATTGAAGACTATACCTTATTAGATGCCTTCTACATGACCGTCATAACCTTAGCTACGGTTGGTTTCAAAGAGGTCAAAGAACTTTCTAACTATGGCAAAATTTTTACTTCTATACTGATTTTGTTTGGTGTATCGACCGTCGCCTACGGATACTCTGTTGTCACTACAATCATAATCGAGGGGGAGCTAAAACAAGTATGGGTACTAAAAAGGAGAAAAAAGATGATAGAAAAGCTTAAAGACCATTACATAATTTGTGGTTTTGGCAGAATGGGTGCCTATATCTGCAAGAGGCTAAAGGAACAAAACATCCCCTTTGTCGTTATTGAAAAAGACCCTTCTATGGAAATCCGAATAGAAAGCGAAGGTTATCTTTATCTCATTGACGACTCAACAAGAGAAGAGGTGTTAATAACTGCCGGAATAGAGCGTGCAAAAGGACTGGTAAGCGTTGTTTCTTCTGATGCAGACAACGTATTTATTGTTTTAACCGCAAGACAGCTCAGCTCTGATTTATACATCATTTCACGTTCTGCAGAGGAAAGTTCTGAACAAAAGATGATTAAGGCAGGTGCAAACAAGGTTATTTCCCCCTATATAATTGGTGGAGAGCGTATGGCTCTTGCAATTTTAAAACCCAGCGTCGTTGATTTTATAGAAGTAACAACAGGTGGAAGACATGAAAAGGGCGCACCTTTAAAGATGGAGGAGATTCTTGTTTTGGAAGGTTCTTCCCTTTGTGGAAAAACAATTTTAGAAAGTAAGATACGTGATATTACAGAAACGATTATCATAGCTGTAAAAAAGAATGATGGCAGGATGGAGTTTAACCCAAAGCCAAAATACCGCATCGAAGCAGGTGATATTTTTATTGCTTTGGGAAATAAAGAGCACCTGTCTAAACTGGAGGATTTGGCTTATGGAAAGATTTAATGTTCACTTGCCCTATGCAGATTTAAAAAAATACTTGCCCGTTATACTCAAAAGAAAGATAAATCCTGAGTTATACTTTACTGGAAAAGATTTGGACAGCATCGACTTTAAAACTTTTGAAGCCGAGACGAGCTGTTTACTAAAAGAGGGGCTAAAACCTTCAGTCCATGCACCTTTCCTTGATATTAACATAGCCGCTACTGACCCTGCTATTGTTGATATTACAAACAAAAGGCTTACTAAAACAATCGAGTTGGCAAGCATACTAAACGCTGTTGGTATTGTTGTCCATCCCGGCTACGATCCCTTTCGCTTTAGAGGATTTGAGGACAACTGGCTCAAACTTGCCACAAAAAACTTCGCCCCAATTCTTAAAAAAGCAGAAGAAAAAAAGGTTTTTTTAGCTGTTGAGAACATCTTTGAAGAGACTTACACAAGATTGCATGCCTTTATCAATCATTTCAACTCTACCTTTTTAGGTCACTGCTTCGATACAGGGCATTTCAATATTTTTTCGCAGGTTACCCTTGCTGAGTGGTTTGATGTGATGGGTAAATACACAATTGCCTTGCACGTTCATGACAATTTAGGTTACATGGACCAACATCTGCCAGTTGGTAACGGCTCTTTTCCCTTTAAGTTTTTCGTCCAGCTTTTACCTAAAAAATTACGCTGGCTCACCTTTGAGATGCATAACGAAAGTGAGGTTAACACCTGTCTTTCAAACTGGCAGAAACTGAAAGCAAGTGTATAATGATGACAAACTACTACAGTATCTTTGAAGAAAAGGTCTTACGATATTGCCAGAAACCTGCCCGCTATATCGGGAACGAAATAAATGCTATAAAAAAAGACTGGAGTAAGGTCAATCTAAAATGGGGATTGCTTTTTCCTGACCTTTATGAGTTAGGCAGTTCAAATTTAGGCATATCTATTCTTTACAGCATACTCAATAACGTTGACGACATTTTGGCTGAACGTTTTTTTATGCCTGCAATGGACGCAATAAAACTAATGGAACAGCATGGTATTCCACCACTTTCTTTAGAAAGCAAGCTGCCTGCAAAGGAGTTTGACGTAATTGGCATTACCTTGCCATACGAACTGACGGTAACAAATATCCTAAAGTTCTTAGAAATGTCTCAAATTCCAATAAAAAGCTCCGATAGAAGAGCCCACCCTGTTATTATCGGTGGGGGAACACTTGCCTTTAATCCTTTGCCACTTTCTCCGTTTTTTGATGCCTTTGTGATAGGTGATGGAGAAGATGCGATTATAGAGATTAGCGACATTATTAAAAAATGTAAACATGACAGGGATGACTTACTTGCCCAATTAGCAATGTTGCCCTATGTTTTTGTACCAGCTATACACGACAAAAAAGCTGTCTCCTTAAAAAGGGCGGTTGTGACGGATTTAAACAAAGTAGATGCAGGAACACCGCTTGTTCCATTAATAGAAACCACTTTTAACAGATTATCAATCGAGGCTGCAAGAGGCTGTACAAGAGGTTGTCGCTTTTGTTTTGCTGGAATGACTCAAAGACCATACAGGGAAAGGGATATCTCAAAAATAACAAATCTTTTCACAACAGGTCTTGTAAAAACTGGCTTCGATGAGTTTTCACCATCATCGCTAAGTATTACTGACTTTTCCGATTTTCCATTACTC
>Ga0272446_1005490_pt1 | contig 13946 bp, 10 predicted proteins | sample YNPCB0061_FD_194587 | JGI IMG/M metagenome (GOLD analysis project Ga0272446, IMG submission 194587) | Hot spring microbial mat communities from Yellowstone National Park, WY, United States - YNP-CB-006-1 | ecosystem: Environmental > Aquatic > Thermal springs > Hot (42-90C) > Sediment | place...
CGATTGTTTTGTCGCCCGCCTAGGTGAGTACAACAATTTTGTGATTCTCAGCCATCCCGATGCGATCGCCCAACTCTTTGCGACCGCTCCCAGCCAGTTTGAAGTTGGTAAAGCCAACCGTCTGTTGCGCCCAACTTTGGGAGATAATTCCGTCTTGTTGTTGGATGGCGATCGCCATCAGCAACAACGCCAACTGCTGATGCCCCCCTTTCATGGCGAGCGCATGAAAACTTACGGGCAAGTTATTTGTGAAACAACCCAGCAAGTTGCTCAGCAATGGCAACTGGAACAACCCTTTAATACTCGCGCAGCCATGCAGGCTATTTCCCTTCAGGTGATTTTGAAGGCCGTCTTTGGGCTAACCGATAATGCCCGATGTCAGACGCTGCAAGCCTTACTCCAGCGTCTGTTGACCTACACAACCTCCCGCCTATGGTTTGGTTTGGCGTTTTTTCCCTGGCTCCATCGAGACTTGGGAGCCTGGAGTCCCTGGGGGCAGTTTTTGCGAATGCGGCAACAAATTGACGACTTGATCTATGCCGAAATTGGCGATCGCCGCCAGCAGGGCTTCCAGGGCAGTGATATTTTGAGTTTGTTACTGGCCGCCCGCGATGAAAGTGGTAGAGCCATGACCGATGGAGAACTGCGGGATGAACTGATGACCCTTCTGATCGCAGGGCATGAGACTACTGCCACCGCTTTGACCTGGGCGCTCTACTGGCTCCATCGCTACCCTCAAACAAAAGCTAGCCTACAGGTGGAACTGGCGAGCCTGGGTGATTCGCCCGATCCGCTTGCGATCGCCCGGCTGCCCTATCTCAATGCGGTTTGCTCTGAAACCTTGCGGATTTACCCTGTTGCCTTTATTGCCGCTCCGCGGGTGTGCCAGACACCCCTCCAGATTGGCGGTTATAGCTTTGAAGCTGGCACTTACCTGATTCCTTGCATTTATCTCACGCACCATCGGGAAGACCTCTTTCCCAATTCCTTTGAGTTTCGGCCAGAGCGCTTTCTTGAGCGACAATTCACAGCATCAGAGTTTTTTCCCTTTGGGGGCAGCAACCGGCGTTGCATTGGGGCCGCCTTTGCCCTGTTTGAAATGAAACTGGTGCTGGCCACTCTTCTGCGCAACTACTCCCTTGATCTTGTTGATTCATCTCCCGTAGCGCCTGTTCGCCGGGGGGTCACCATCGCACCCAAGGGAGGCGTTCCCATGGTCAAGGTAGGCCACTTTTCTGGCTTGTCGGTGTAAAACGAGTCAGCTTTTTCAGGCTTGTTGGGTGTCTCACCGAAACGGGAGAGATTCTCCAGGATTCAGAGATTCCCCCGCTAGCGTCCTCCAACCGTAATTGAATCAACCTTGATATGGGGTTGGCCTACTGTAACATAGACGCTGCCACTGACAGAACCACAGAACCCGGCAGCGAGATCCAGGTCATTTGAGCACATGGAAATTTTCTGCATAATTTCAGTGGCATCGCCAATCAAAGTTGCCCCTTTCAACGGCTTGGTAATCTTGCCATGTTCAATCAAATAAGCTTCATCCACGGCGAAGTTAAACTGGCCGGTGGCTCCCACACTGCCGCCGCCCATTTTCTTGCAGTAAATCCCCCGTTCAATCGAGGCGAAAATATCTTCAACCGAGTGGTCACCCGGCGCAATGTAAGTATTACGCATGCGAGAGGCTGCGGCATAGGTATAGCCCTGGCGGCGACCACTGCCAGTGCGGGGGTGGCCAGTGCGCATAGAGCCAGCGCGATCGCTAATAAAGTTTTTGAGAATACCCTTTTCAATCAATAGCGTACGCTGGGCTGGCATGCCCTCATCATCCATGTCAATCGTGCCAAAGGCGTCTTCAGTTAAGCCCTCATCCCAGGCTGTCAGAGCTTCATGGGCAATTTTCTCCCCTTTCTTATCTAGAAAAGGGGTGGTGCGCTTTTCAATCTGGGTAGTTTCAAGCAAGTGGCCGCAGGCTTCGTGGAAGATAACACCGCCAAATTTGTTGGCCATCACAATCGGATAGGTGCCCGACTCAACGTAGTCGGCATAGAGCATTTTACCGGCTGACTCGGCAATGCCAGCAGCAGCTTGGTCATAGTTCCAATGGCGCAAAAAGCTGGGATTGCTCGTATCTCCTGAGCGCTCCCCAATCGAAGCGCGGTGTGCTCCATCGGCGCAAAGCAGGTTAAAACCGACGGATTGGGTGAGGCGAATATCGCGAGCAAAGGTGCCATCACTGGCGGCAACCAGTACTTCTTGCCAATCGCGGAAGTAAACAGCCCGACGCGATTGCACATGGGTGGCTACCTGATTTAGGCGATCGCTGGCCGCTAGCAGCACCTCTCCCATTTCTCGCATCGAGCTACACTCCGGCAACCAGCTATCCTTCTGCCGCAGAGTGGCATAGTCGCGTATCGGTTCCAGATTGATTTCTGGCACAAAAGCCCCTGGAGCCGGTAGGTTTAGGCCCATAATCGCCAGCGCTTTTTCTAGCGCTGCTTTTAAGCCCGTAAAGCTAACCTGATTCGTACTGACATAACAATCCGCTGCTCCACGAAACACGCGCACCCCTGCCCCCTTTGAGAGCCGGGGCGAAAGGCTGGTAATCGCATCATCCTCTGCCAGGCAGCTAATGTAGTTCACCCGTTCCAGAAAAAATTCAACAAAGTCGGCTCCAGCCGCCCGCCCTAACCCCAGCAGAGTTGACAAAGGGGCAGCCCAGGAGTGGTCAAAGCGGTCTGGGGCAGAGGAGTACTGTAGGTTGGGCAACTCTTTGGTGCGCAGCAGCGGAGTGGCAAGCATAAACATTTGCAGATAAAGGGCTGAAAACGGTCAATATCCTAAGGCGTTAATCCAGGGAGTTGGACTAGGGAAACTTGGTTGACTGACCAATCTTTTCTCTTAAGCGATTAAAACCGCAGCGAGGCAATCAAACCCTGACTTCGCGGGCTACAAACCCCTTGATATATCCAGTCCACCGCAGCGGATTGCAGCGGACTAGCGCGACTTTCGTCGCTAGCCGTGAGCACGAAGTATCAGAAGTTTCAGTCGTTTTGTCAGTCATCAGCTAGGGAGACGGTTAATCCATTCAGGGTCAAATAGACGATGCAAGGTTGCTACCCTTCTCTACTATGACATGATGACCCATTGGTTTTCTATTCTAAGCAATGGCAATCACTTTAGGCGACAATGGGTTGAGCTTGACCATCTCTGTTGGCGGGAGTATCGATACAATGGGGCATGTTCCTTACTGAACCACTGCCTTGTCCCAGCCTGACGCCACCAAACCCTTGCTTTTGCTTGTTGATGGGCATTCCCTTGCCTTTCGCTCCTACTATGCCCATGCCAAAAATCAGGAGGGGGGGTTGCGCACCAAAACGGGCATTCCTACCAGTGTTTCCTTTGGGTTTCTGAAGACGTTGGTCGATACCTTGGAAACAGAAAACCCCCAGTACGTGGCGATCGCCTTTGATGCTGATGAAAAAACGTTTCGTCACGATTCCGATGAAACCTATAAAGCGGGTCGGCCAGAGGCTCCGCCTGATTTTTTGCCTGATTTAGAAAACTTGCAGGAATTACTTCTGGCGCTGAATTTGCAACTGCTCATTGTCCCCGGCTATGAGGCCGATGACCTGATTGGTACCCTGGCTCGACGAGCTTTGGCGGATGGCTTCCGGGTCAAGATTCTGAGCGGCGATCGCGACCTGTTTCAACTGGTTGACCCCGATGGCAACATCACCATTCTCTACATGGTCACCACTTATGGGCGCGGCAACCAGCCCCCGCGAGAATTTGGCGTCGCCCAAGTGCAGGAGAAAATGGGAATTTTGCCTGCCCAGGTTGTGGATTTTAAAGCGCTCTGTGGTGATTCCTCCGACAATATTCCCGGGGTGCGGGGCATTGGGGAAAAAACAGCCGTCAGCTTACTAACGACCTATGGCTCCCTGGAAAACATCTATGCCTCTCTAGGGGAGATTAAGGGCGCTACCCGCAAAAAGTTAGAAGCAGGGCATGAAGCTGCGATGCGATCGCAATATCTCGCTCAAATTCACCTGAATGTTCCCTTAGAGATTGGCCCAGGGGATTGCAAACTAGGAGATTTTAACGAGGCAGATCTGCTCCCTTTGCTGGAAAAACTGGAATTTCGCTCTTTTCTAAACCGGTTAGAGAAATTACATCGTCAATTTCAAGGATTACCGGTCGCAACAACACCTCCGCCCGCTGCCAAGCAGCAGAATGACGACCTCTGGTTTTTTACCGCTGCGGATACAGCCGCTGCCCAGAAAGAAACCCCAATCGCCATTACTCCCCAGATTATTGACACCCCAGAAAAACTGGCAGAACTGGTAACGCGGCTGCAAACCCACACCGACCCCAGCGCTCCCGTTGCCTGGGATACCGAAACCACTGCCCTCGAACCCCGCGATGCCCAACTGGTGGGGATTGGTTGTTGTTGGGGAAGTGCCACGACCGAGATTGCTTATATTCCCGTTGGGCATACAAACGGGCAACAACTTGATCGCCAACTTGTACTCGATCAGTTGCGCCCCATTTTAGAATCGGCCCAGTATCCCAAAGCGCTGCAAAATGCCAAATATGACCGGCTGGTGCTGCGGGTGCAGGGGATCCACCTGGAGGGGGTCGTATTTGATACGATGCTGGCCAGCTATGTGCTTAACCCCGAAACTAGTCATAATCTGACGGAGTTGAGTCGGCATTACTTGGATTTTACCGTCCAGAGCTACACCGACTTGGTACCTAAGGGCAAAACCATCGCTGATGTCGCGATCGCCGCCGCCGCCGTTTACTGTGGGCTAGATGCCTACGCCACCTACCAGCTTGTGCCCAAACTTACCGCCCAATTACAGGAAGTTCCCACGCTACACCAACTCTTTACCCAGGTCGAGGTGCCCCTGGAGCCAGTACTGGCAGAGATCGAGTTTTGCGGCGTGCGGATTGACAAGGCGTATCTTAAGGAGTTTTCACGCCAGCTAGAGCAAGACCTGGCCGCGATCGAAACCCGCGCCTACAAAGCCGCCGGGGAAACCTTTAACCTGAGTTCCCCCAAACAACTGAGCGAATTGCTGTTTGAGAAATTGGGCCTAGACAAGCGCAAATCCAAAAAGCGCCAGACAGGCTACTCCACCGACGCCGCCACCCTCGAGAAACTTCAAGGAGATCACCCCGTCATTGATGACATTTTGGAATACCGCAGCCTTAGTAAACTGAAATCGACCTATGTAGATGCCCTACCTGCTCTGGTACGGCCTGATACTGGGCGGGTTCATACCGATTTTAACCAGACGGGCACCGCTACCGGGCGGTTGTCTTCCTCAAACCCCAATTTGCAAAACATCCCCATTCGTACAGCCTTTAGCCGCCAAATTCGCAAAGCCTTCATTCCCCAAGAGGGTTGGCTGCTGGTAGGGGCCGATTATTCTCAAATCGAACTGCGCATTCTGGCCCATCTGAGCCAAGAACCCGTGTTGATTGATGCTTACCAAACGAATCAGGATGTCCATACCCTAACGGCAAAACTGATGCTAGACAAGGAAGACATTACGCCAGAGGAGCGCCGCCTAGCGAAGGTGATTAACTTTGGCATTATCTATGGCATGGGGGCGCAGCGCTTTGCCCGTGAGGCGGGGGTTTCTAATGCCGAAGGTAAAGCCTTTATTGAGCGGTTTAACGATCGCTACGCCCAGGTGTTTGAGTTTCTCCAAAAAATGCAACGACAGGCACTGACCCAGGGGTATGTTGAGACGATTCTAGGTCGTCGCCGCTACTTTAACTTTGCCAGTGAAAATCTCAAGGCGTTGCGCGGTCGCGACCCAAATGAGGTGGACTTAAGTAAACTGCGAATGCGGGATCAGTACGATGCTCAATTGCTGCGGGCCGCTGCCAATGCCCCGATCCAAGGTTCTAGTGCGGATATTATCAAGCTAGCTATGATTCGCTTGCATGAGTTGCTCAAGGGTTACCAGGCCCGGCTGCTACTACAAGTGCACGATGAATTAGTGTTTGAAATTCCCCCAGAGGAGTGGGTAGAGCTAGAGCCTCAGATTAAAACCGTGATGGAATCAGCGGTTCAACTATCGGTTCCGCTGGTGGTCGAGATTCATTCGGGCAATAACTGGATGGAAGCAAAATAAGGCATTGCTGATTTTGGGTATGAATCAGAGATGGTACAAACTGAAACTTCGCTCCAATTCATACTGCGATTCAGCACCACCCCAAATAAATCTTTTTCCAATTCAGATGCTTAGAAGATGTTGCAAATCAGCGACCTTTTGATTCTTCCCCGTCGGAAGACACACCATGAACAACCATGCTTATCGATTTGGTCAGAAAGCTTAGGACAAAACTTCAGTGCTCAACCACCCATGCTGAGTAGACTTTCTGACTCGCCGCGCCCTGAGCGACTTGTTTTGAGCGAGGTCGAAAGCAGCCAACAGGCAGCGAAGGGCACGATCTCGATAGTTCGGCTTCTTTCTGGAAACCGGCCTGGTTTACGCATGGCTGCCGCCAAAACAATTAGGACATTGAAAATAGAGAAGAGTGGGTTGCGTCGTCAGCCAGGGGGTTTCCCCCTTATATCCCATCCTCACTAAGAGGACTGTGGCTATGGTACTACACAAGCGGGTTAGGACATTTGGGAAAAGAGGGGATATGGGGGATTCTTCCCCGATTGAGGATAGAACTATTGCGTCTCATCCTAACTTTAGTTCGTACTGCTATAGTTGCAAGAACGACCTGGTTTTATGTCGGGCCTGGCTTAAACTCTAATCTTGATGATGCGCCAATTCCGTTCTTTGCCGATTTCAAAGCCTGTGCTCGCGATCGCTGCTCTATTTTGGGTGGTAATGCTGCTTAGCATCCTGAATCGGCATTTCGCAATGTATCCGTCTTTTTCAAGCCACGACCAGGGAATTTTCAACCAGGTATTTTGGAACGGTGCCCATGGACGCTGGTTTGAAAGCAGTCTCTCATCCGGCGAGTCGGCGGCTGTTTTGTTTGAGCAACAGCCTCCAGATGTTGCCTATCGTCGCCTTGGCCAACACTTTACCCCCATCCATCTTCTCTGGCTACCGATTTATCGGGTTTTGCCTTTCTCAGAAACCCTGTTGGTATTGCAAGTGACGTTAGTAGCGTTAGGGGGCCTGATGCTCTATTGCCTGGCACGGCACCGCTTGTCAGGGCAACTTTCTCTCTGGATTACCCTGAGTTATTTCTGTGCTCAGGCGGTGATCGCCCCTAACCTGGCAAATTTCCATGACTTTTCTCAAATCCCATTGTTTGTGTTTGCTCTACTGCTGGCCGTTGAGCGGCAGCAGTGGGTATGGGCGATCGCCGCGACAATCCTGGTATTTTTGTGTCGAGAAGATACGGGCATTATTCTGTTTAGCCTGGGTCTCTATTTTGCTGTGAGCCGTCAAGCTCTCCGGTTTGGAGTGGGCCTATGCCTTGCCAGTGTGGCCCATTTACTGATTACCACCAACCTGTTGATGCCCTTATTTTCTTCAGAGGTCGGCACCAACTTTTTATCCACCTCTTATTCCCGCTATGTAGAAAGGGCGAATCCCTCTACGGTTGCTGTGCTTCTGGGGCTACTGCAACGCCCGGATCGGGTGGTACTTGATCTGGTGACCCCCTTTGATCATACTTTGAGGTTTCTGGCAGGACATTGGCTACCGCTGCTATTCGTCCCAGCGGTGTCTCCAGCTACCTGGATCTGTACAGCAGCCCCTTTGGCTGCACTCCTGCTGCGAACAGACACATCCATTGCCCTGTCAATGCAATTGCGTTATACGGTAATGATCGTACCAGGGTTATTTTATGGCGTTATTCTCTGGTGGTCACACCGTTCCTTCCAGCTATCTCGGCCTGTTCGTCGGGTTTGGGCTGCCTGCCTGTGTTTGAGCTTGTTTTTTACGTTTACCTTAAACCCTTCTCGTACTTGGTCTTTTCTGATTCCAGATTCGGTCACGCCCTGGGTGCACTTATCCTTACCCCAGCAATGGCAGCATGCCAGTGAGGTGCGATCGCTCCTGGCCCAACTCTCCCCTGATACCAGTGTCTCTGCCACAGATAACCTCTTACCTTACGTTTCTGGCCGACGTGCCGTTCTTAGATTTCCTGCTTTGAACTTTCAGAATGATGATCGCCTGGTTGTTAAAGTCGAAACCATTCTGGTGGATTTTTGGCAGCTTCAGCAATATCAGACCGCCTTTTCCGATGCCCGCGAGCGTCTGGGAGCTTGGGTACCACTGGTGCAAACCCTGATTGCCGAAGAGCAATATGGCTTGGTCTCAGCGACTCCTGGAGTCTTTCTCCTGCAGCGAGAAAAAACCTCGAACCCAGCGGCGCTGAAAGCCTGGGCTGATTTTTTAGCCGACTCGAGGGGAGGCTGACCCGGCTGAATGCATAAAAATTCGCAGGGTGAGGATATTGAACCCTGGCGAGTGAGCACCATGGAAACATAACTTTAACCATAGCCTGCACTATCACCATCCGGATGAAAGTTGACGGGGAAGGGGAATAGAAAACCCGTCATCATGGAGTCAGCCAGCGATGCACTTGGCGCAAGCTGCATCTAGGAGTAGATGAGGTAACGGGCGAAATCCTGGCGGCGGTGCTCACCACCAGTGATGACCATGATGGGAAGGTGTTAGCCGATGGGCACGGCATCAAATCTGTGGTAGAACAGGTTTCTACCGATGGTGCATACGACCATCGTCACTGCTATGACGAGATTGCAGCTAAAGGAGCCAAAGCTGTGGTGCCACCTCGCGAGGCTGCCAAATCTTGGCAGCATGGCAATTGTAAAGTTGATAACGGCGCTTAACCCGGTGATTATATAGCTGGGCTGGTGACAGCCTCGCTGAGTTTAATTAAAAGTTTTTGAGGGGCCGCCTGAGGCTGCTCCTATTTTTGTGACGTTCGAATTTTTCAGCCCAAAGGTGTGGACTTCCTGACAATTTCTAGCTTTTTGTGCTTTTAAATACAGAATTTCTCAAATTTTTTCATTTCTGTTAACCCAGTCTTCATCTCGATTGGGTTAATATAAAAGTGTAGCAAAAGCTACTGTTTTTATTTCACTTAAACCTATCTATCGCAGAGGTCTCATCATGACTGTTCAAACCCAACTTCGCACTTTGACCACTCGTCGTCGTCATTCTGACCGAAATCGGCAATCTTCTATGGTTGTTCGTGCTGCTGTCGAGCTGGGTCTCGACCAACCGCTGACCTACGTTGAAGCCAGTCAAAACTAATTTTCAGTGGTTAGAGCCTTGCCTTAAGGTTCAGAGTTTTTCTAGATGACTCAAGGAGTAACGCAATGCATCTTTACTATCGTGGTGTTCAATACGATGCCGACCCATCCGTTGTAGAAACGGTGCAGTCCCCAACGTCTGGCAAGTACCGCGGTGCTCGTTTTAGCTTCCGCATCCCCCGGCAGAAGTTGCCCAACCATGGCACCCTTCGGCTCAGCTATCGGGGCGCTGCCTACGAAGCACATTTATAGTTTTTTGAAGAGCCTGGTCGTTACGAGAAAACCGATTGCTCTCATGTTCCATCAGGAAAATTTTGACGGGTCACAGGCTTTCAAAACCTAGTCTTCATTGACTTTTCGGTGATTCGTTACGTGTCAAGTTTAATTTGACAGATTGTAGCTTTGGTCAGAAAGCTGAGGACAAAACTAGGTGCTCAGCCACCAGTGCTGGGCAGGCTTTTTGACTCGCTGTCGCTATGGCAAGCATGGCAATGGCTGGGGCTAACTGAAGCAAAGTTTATGGGTTGGCAAAAAGACCCTTGGCATTCGATGCGGAGGGTCTTTAATCATGCAGTAGTATCCCATAGCTCAGGTGGGCAGGCTAAATTCAATGCGGATGACGCGATCGCCTTCTAAGTCGATTTGAATCCAATTACCCCCTCGACGGGGAAAGAAGATCAGCCGGGTGCGATCGCCCCCCAGCGATTCCCTCACATTCGGGTGTCCATAAACAAGAAGGGTGGTAGCGTAGCTATCCCTAACTTGCAGTCCATTGGCGGTTGCAATCCCCTCTGACTCGATGGCTATGGCGCTGATATAGCCTTCACCTTCTTGGCCTGCCACTTCCAGGGTTAAGCCCGGGTAGAGCCAGCGCCGCAGTTGAATGTCGGCAGGGAGATTTGGATCCTGAAATGGCTCAATTTTGGTCGGTTGCCCTAGAACCTTGAGCACAGTGGCTTCTGCCATGCTCAAGCGGACATTTTCTGTGCCAAATTGAATCTCTGATGGGTAGCGCCTTTGGGCAGTAGTTGCTGGGCCGGTCGGAGTTTCTGTAGAGAATACATCAGGGGCTACTATCTTCGGTTGGGTGTAACTGGCAAATAAGATGCCAAGTACAAAGAGCTGGTTAGAAAATCCCATCCCGCTGCATCCCCCGCAAGTAGGCTTCCAGTTCTTCAGTGCGCTGTTGGGTTACCCGTTCAAGGCATTGGCTATAGACGGTTGGGGCAATTGACCCACCCTCAAACCGACCTGTAGAAAACTCACAGTTGCGATCGCGAAAGCGAATCCAGGCCAACTGGGCTTCTTGGAGCTGTTTCCACTGCTGAGACGACAGGGTTTTGCGCAACTCTTGATACACCTGATTGAGCCGGCGATCGGCGGCTTGAGCTGCGCGCGCATTGCATTCGTTAATTTGTCGCTGGGTACCTGCCGCTGTGCAGGGGTGTTCCTTTGCCAGGTAAAGAGACGTGGGTCGGTACAGTTTTGAGGCAGGCGTTTCAGAAGGATGAGTGGGCTTTGGGGTGGCTGCGAGGGCTTCAGGTTGTACCCACTTGACCCCAGTGGTCCCCAAACAGAGCAGAGCAGTAAAGCCAAATCGAATTAGTGTCCAGTTTTGGTTGGTCATAGGAGTACTTTGGCTATTTTAGAACGATGAAAAATTAAGGTGAGGCATTCATCACTTCCCTTGAGTTAGGGATTTCTAGGTTGCTGCAACGGGTGAACTGGGGCGATCGCGCCGGGCTGTAGAAGATCCAGGGCAATCTGTGGGGCATCGGGCGATCGCTGGGGTTAAGGGAAACAAGCAGTGAATCTTAGGCACAGTAACCTTATCTAACAGGACTTGTGATTTCACTCAATTTTAGTTACGCCAGTTTGGCAATCCATTCCGTAAGTCCTCGAAGAGTTTTAGACATCTTTACTTTGAACCTACTTAACCAGTTCAACAAGCTTTAGTCGCCTGCCTGCAGCGAAATGTAGATGGAGTGCTGTCCGGCTAACTGAGCTTAGGGATCAGTGAAGCCAGTGAATATAGCTTGGGTGAGAAAGCTGAGGACAAAACTAAGCGCTCAAACATTGATGCTGGGTTAGGCTGCCTGACTCGCGGTCGCGATGTTTCTGACGGCGATCGCCATCACCGTTAGTAGCCCAGACACCATCGGAGTAAATTTTCACCCATTTCGTTGTTGCCAAAGTAGGCCGATTCAACGCAGAATACGATGTCTGAGCTGGTGTAACAAAAGTTCATTGCTGGTTCCTGTGTGAATCTTATCTATGAAGCTGAGTGGTAAGGATGTGCCATGGTGACCCAAGACCCGTTGACAATGACTGATCTCGCTGGGGCGATCGCCCGCACTCAAAACTATTTGCTGACGCGGCAAACGCCAGAGGGCTACTGGTGGGCCAATCTGGAATCCAACGTTACCATTACTGCTGAGGTTGTTCTTTTACACAAGATCTGGGGCACTAACACCCCCCGCCCTCTAGCAAAAGCCAAAACCTATCTGCTGCACGAGCAACGGCCCCACGGCGGTTGGGAATTGTTTTATGGCGATGGTGGTGACCTCAGTACCTCAGTGGAAGCCTACATGGCTTTGCGGTTGCTGGGGGTGCCGTCGAGTGATCCGGTCTTGCAACAGGCCAAGTCCTTTATCCTGGCACGGGGTGGAATCAGCAAAACTCGCATCTTTACCAAGTTTCACTTGGCGCTAATTGGCTGCTACGGTTGGCGGGGTATTCCTTCCATTCCCCCAGCGTTGATGCTGTTGCCCGATCAAGCACCAATCACTATTTATGAAATGTCGAGTTGGGCGCGGGGTAGTACTGTGCCCTTGTTGATTGTCTTTGATCAGCAACCTGTTTACCCCCAGGGGATCAATCTGGATGAACTTTACACCGAGGGTACCCAGCGGCAGTATGCCTTGCCCCGACGCGGTGATTGGACGGATCTGTTTGTCTGGTTGGATGATGCGATGAAACTGGCAGCGGATTTGAACCTGATGCCTCTACGGCAGGAAGGACTCAAGGCTGCCGAAAAATGGGTGCTAGAACGACAGGAAGCGACGGGAGACTGGGGCGGCATTATTCCAGCAATGCTCAACTCGATGCTAGCCCTGCGGGCGCTAAACTACAACGTGGCGGATCCAGTTGTGGAACGAGGGCTACGAGCGATTGACAACTTCGCCGTTGAAACAGAGGACATGTACTGGGTACAACCCTGTGTGTCCCCCGTGTGGGATACTGCCTTGGTGCTGCGATCGCTCGTGGATTCGGGCCTAGCGCCTGATCATCCGGCTCTGGTACGGGGGGCGCAGTGGTTGATAGATCGGCAAATTTTAGACTACGGTGACTGGGCCGTGAAGAATCGGTGGGGCAAGCCAGGAGCCTGGGCGTTTGAATTTGATAATCGCTTTTACCCTGATGTGGATGATACGGCTGTGGTGGTGATGGCACTGAATGCGGTGCAGACTCCCTTTGAGCCATTGAAGCAACAGGCGATCGCCCGTGCAGTTGACTGGATTGCAACTATGCAATGTAGGCCAGGAGGGTGGGCTGCCTTTGACCTGGATAATGATCAGGACTGGCTGAATGAAATTCCCTACGGCGACCTGCGGGCCATGATTGACCCCAACACCGCTGATGTCACCGCCCGCGTGTTAGAGATGGCCGGTCGATTAAGTAAAACAGGTGGCCCGCAGCTTTCAGCCACTGCGGTTAATCGCGCCATTGCCTATCTAGAGCGCGAGCAGGAACCCGAAGGCTGTTGGTTTGGGCGTTGGGGGGTGAATTATATCTACGGTACCAGCGGTGTGCTAACGGCCCTAGCCCTGATAGCACCCCAAGCCCAGCACCGGGCGATCGCTCAAGGAGCCGCCTGGTTGGTGAGTTGCCAAAATGCCGATGGCGGTTGGGGAGAGACCTGCCGCAGCTACGACGATCCCAGCTTGAAAGGACAGGGTAACAGCACCCCCTCTCAAACTGCCTGGGCCTTGCTCGGGTTAATGGCCGCAGGCCAGGCAACAGGTACCTATGCCAAAGCCGCCCTCAAGCGAGGGGTTGCCTATCTGCTTTGCAGCCAACAAGCAGATGGCTCCTGGAATGAGCCAGAATTTACAGGCACGGGCTTCCCTTCTCACTTTTACTTAAATTATCACTATTATCGGCTGCATTTTCCCCTGACAGCATTGGGCCGCTACCAGCAACTAGGGCTTTCAAGCATCCAATAATTAACCCCTGCTGAAAATGAGTAACACCCCTAGGCCGACACGGAAGGCAAAATGCCAAGTGCAAATTCATTTGCAGTAGGGCTGTGGTTCAAGCCTTCTAAACAGTCAGCGGATTTTCGCCGTGGTGTAAGAGTTACTGTGAATGCCCCAACATGCAAAGGGTAGCTGCTACCGCGGCAACATCCATACTAAATAAGGTTCAGGCACTAATGCCTGAACCCTTTAAAAGTTAACCTGACCACTACAGTCAGTTAACTCATTGAGTCTTAACCTAACTCATTGAGCCTTAACCTTTAGTTAGTAGCCACGAGAAAAGCTGTTACCGCTTCTACGCCCACCACCAAAAGAGCCACCACGATCTTCCCGTGGCTTGGCCTTATTGACCTTCAAATCGCGACCCATCCACTCCGCACCGTCAAGTGCTTCAATGGCGAGCGCTTCTTCAGAAT
>Ga0272446_1005492_pt1 | contig 13942 bp, 12 predicted proteins | sample YNPCB0061_FD_194587 | JGI IMG/M metagenome (GOLD analysis project Ga0272446, IMG submission 194587) | Hot spring microbial mat communities from Yellowstone National Park, WY, United States - YNP-CB-006-1 | ecosystem: Environmental > Aquatic > Thermal springs > Hot (42-90C) > Sediment | place...
CAGCGATTCTGTCCCGTTTGGTTGACGTCGGCCGCGCCCATCATTTTCGCGGGCGAGCCAGTCCATCAGCTGCCGCCGCGCCGCCATCCTCCACCACGTGCCAGCGGGAGGCCACGAGGTTCCGATTTGTCAGCCATCATCGGTTCCGCCCCAGCCATTCGTCTCGCCACGCCGCCCAACTACTGATTCTGCGGACTTACCGCGGTCTACCAGTAGACTGGCGATCTATGCACAGATCGAAGATCGATCCACGCGTAGATCGCACAGGGCGATCTATGGGTAGGCCGATGTACATGTGGATGGTAGCGCAAATAGGGATAGGTGTCAACCGTCAGCTTCGCAATCCAGTCATCCAGCCTTTCAACGAGATCGTTGGTGCCACGCTGCCCGGGTCACCGCGTTCTACTGCTGCCTCCCCTCGATCGCCTTGCGCAGCGCTGCCGCCAGCGGGTTGTCCTCGTCATCCTCGGTTACCTCGGTGGTATAGGCATATCGCTCCGCCACCTCCTGTTCCGCTCCACCTTCCTCTTCCTCGTCGTCCTCGTCCCAGTCGAGGTGTAGATTCTCGGCGCCCGCCAGCGCAACAATGTCATCAACCGAAAAACGCAGCAGGCCCACAAGATCCGGATCGGCCGGCAGCGCCTCGAGCGATGGAGCGAGACGCACCTGCGGTAGGTGCTCCAGGACGGCATCAAGGGTTGGCGGCGGTTCATCCGGCGCCGGGCGATCGGGATTCTTTGCGATCCAGTCCGCACGTTGTGCAACGGCATCGGCAGGAGTCAGGGGCATGCCGGTATCAACCAGCAGGATGGTTGTCTGGACGCGGGTAAACAACATACGCAGGATCGTCTGCGTGTCGCGCAACTGGTGTACCGCGCGGCGCAGACTGGTCGCCTTCATGCTTGCCTTGATTTCGAAGACGTGGATCGTTCTGGCATCAGGTAGCGATACTGCATCCAGTTCGCGGTATTTCGTGATCGCCTGGCGTCCACGATGTTCCAGGTATTCCACGATCCGGCGATCAGAGAGCGCCATATGCTGTGCCAGCCAGGTGCGCAGCGCAGCCTCTGCTTCCCCACCAAACAGGTCACGCGCGCGGGGCGGGCGTATCGCACGCCGATTGCTGCGGAGCAACTGCATCTGCTCGACATGGGCGCGGTACCGGCGGTCACTCTCGTCAATCAGGCGCGGGCGGGAGAAGCGTGAAGCCATGCTATGCTCTCCTTGATGCCTATCCGAAGAACGGATGGCTGGATGGCATTGCGCGCGACCGCAGCCATCGACCGGCGCGAGCGGCGATTGCTTCAGCCACGCGTCGCGCTGCACGCTGTCGCTCGCGCTCCTCTCAATGACACAAGGCGGAGAGGTCTTCGGATAGGCACGTATACACGTGAACGACAGGACTGGCCAGACGCGCAGGAACAGGCGGAGACCGTCCCTGCACCGGCGTCTTTACCAGGCGTATGCTTCCGGCGCGGGGCCTCCGGGGCCGGGCCAGATCTCGTCCAGTTTCGCCAGGATGGCGTCATCGAGGGTGATCTCAAGCGCGCGCAGGCTGCCGGTGAGTTGCTCCATGGTGCGCGGCCCGATGATCGGCGCGGTCACGACGGGTTGCTTGAGCAACCAGGCAAGCGCCACATCGGCGGGATGTTCGCCAATCTCGCGGCATAACCCTTCGTACCCTTCGAGTTGCGCGCGGTGCTTTTCTATGCGCTCCTGCATGCGCGCGTCTGCGCGGCGACCTTCGGCCACCTTCTGCAATACGCCGCCGAGCAAACCGCCACCGAGCGGACTCCAGGGAATGATGCCCAGGCCATAGCTCTGGCATGCCGGAATGACCTCCAGTTCGATCATGCGGGCATTGAGGTTGTACAGACTTTGCTCGGAGACCAGACCCATGAAGTTGCGCCGTTGCGCCGCTTCATTCGCCTGTGCAATGTGCCAGCCGGCGAAGTTGCTGCTGCCAACATACAGTACCTTGCCTTCGCGCACCAGTTGTTCCATCGCCTGCCAGATCTCTTCCCAGGGCGTCTTCCGATCGATATGGTGCATCTGGTACAGGTCGATATAGTCCGTCTGCATGCGGCGCAGGCTGGCTTCACAGGCGCGCTTGATATGCAACGCCGAAAGACGCGACTCGTTCGGCCAGTCGCCCATCTTGCCATAGACCTTGGTGGCAATCACCACCTTTTCACGCCGGCCACCACCCTGCGCGAACCAGCGCCCGATGATCTGCTCCGTTACCCCTTCGCCTGTTTTCCAGCCGTAGACATTCGCCGTATCGAAGAAATTAATGCCCAGTTCCAACGCTTTGTCCATAATGGCGAAGCTGTCGGCCTCGCTCGTCAACGGCCCGAAATTCATCGTGCCGAGGCAGAGACGGCTCACCTGGAGGCCAGTGCGTCCCAGTTGCGTGTACTGCATGGTTCTTCTCCTTGCGGCTGCGCTGCGACTCTGCCGCGCGCCGCGGCTGTGCGTGGAACAGGGCTATTGTACCACTCATTGCTGCCAGAGAAGATTGCTTCAGCCACGCATCGCGCGCTGCAGGCGGTCGCTCGCGCTCCGCGCAATGACAGGAGGTGGAGAGGTTTTCGAATAGGCACTTACCCGCCGGCGTGCATTTGACAGCACGCCGCGCTTATGGTTCCATGAGCGCCCGGTCGGCAATCGACGCGCCAGGAGATCGTATGAGCAGCCGCTTCGACGAGCTTCGCATCTTTTCCGGCAACGGCAATCCGTCGCTGGCCCAGGCTATCTGCGCTCGTCTTGGCGTGCGCCTGGGTGATGTCACGGTCACGCAATATGAAAATGAGAACATCTTCGTTCGCCTGAATGAGAGCGTGCGTGAGAAGGACGTTTTCGTCATCCAGTCGCTGGCGTCACCATTGAGTGACCGTATCCTTGAACTACTCATTATGCTCGACGCCTGCCGGCGCGCGTCTGCCGGGCGGGTGACCGCCGTGGTGCCGTTTTACGCCTATGCGCGCAGCGACAAACGCGATCAGCCGCGTGTGCCGATCACGGCACGCCTGCTGGCGGATATGATCCAGGTCGCCGGGGCGCAACAACTGGTGACGCTCGACCTGCATGCCGGCCAGATCCAGGGGTTCTTCAGCATTCCGGTCGACGAACTGAGCACGATGTCCCTGCTCGTGCGCCACTTTATCGACCGTGGCTGGGATGATATCGTGGTTGTCTCGCCTGACATGGGGTTTGCCAAGCGGGCCCGCAACTTCGCCGAGCAACTCGGCGCCCCGCTCGCAATCGTTGAAAAACGCCACGTGACGCGTCTCAGCCTGGCCGGCGAGTCCGAGATCGATGCGTTGTCACTGATCGGTGATGTGAGCGGGCGGCGCTGCATCCTGGTGGACGACGAGGTTAACACCGGTGCGTCACTCCTGAAAGCGGCCGAACTGCTCGAGCACAGTGGAGCGCGCGAGATCTACGCAGCGGTCGTGCACCCGGTGCTTGGCGACGATGCGGCTGAACATCTGCGCCTGAGCCCGATCCGCGAACTCGTAACCACCGATACGCTGCCGGTACCCGCCGAGAAGACCTGGCCCGGTCTCCGTGTTCTGACGGTCGCGCCGCTGCTGGCGGAGGTCATTCAGCGCATTCACAGCGGGGTATCGGTGCATACGATCTTCAGCCCGCGCCCGGTGCGGCGGTAGCTTTTCAGTGCACGATGACGGACCGTATCACGCATATGTCGGATCCTGATCTTCCTCGCCTCTCCAGCACCGATCTGGCCGAACGCCTCGGCAACGACGAGGTGGCACTCCGCCGCTATCGTATGCTGGCGGCGCTGTTACGCGAAGGTCGCGCGCCTGGTGAGGTCGCACGCACGTTCGGTGTCAGTCGCGAGAGCCTGCGCCGGCTGCGCGAGGCATTCCGGCGCGGCGGCCTGGCGGCGCTCAAGAGCCGTAAGCGCGGCGGTGGCCATATCGCGCGCGGTAGCCCCCTGGCACGTGCCCTGCACCACGAGCTTGCTGCTGACCCGGGAGTATCGGCCAGCACCCTGTGGCATCGCGTGCAGGCACGACTCCATGCCGAAGGCATTGCCGACGTTCCACGCAGTACGTTCTACCGGCTGCTCGCGCGAATGCGTGATGAGGAGAGTGCAACAGGAGCAAGCAGCGCCACCATGCGTCTGCTGCGCGAGGCGCTTGGCGCGTTGCCCGAGGAGCCGCCGCTGACCCTGGGACGTGGCGATCTGGCAAAGCTGCTCCTGGCCGAGGAGACTGATGTGGCGCAGCGCGGTCGCCGCTTGCAGACGGCACTGCGTTCGGCCATTGAGCAGTTGCGGCCCTCTGATGATGCCGGGCCGGTGCTCAACGATCCGCGCTGGCGGCACTACCTGATCATCGCCGGTGAGTATGAGGCAGGTGAACCGCGCGCTGATCTGCAGGATGCGCTGGCGTTAAGTGCCAGCACCTATAGCCGGGCCAAACGTGAGGCGCTTGAGCGACTGGTCGCGCTCCTGCCCACAGCAATTGACGCATTGCCGCCACCGGCGCCACCCTCCCATCTCTATGCCCCGCCATCGGTTGTTCCGCCCGGCTATGAGGCTGAACTGGACCTGTATGCCTCATCGTTACGGCGTGATGGCCTGGCGTTGATCTGGGGCGACCCTGGCGCCACCCTTGACCTGGCGACCGCGCTTGCCGCCCATTTGCAGAGCCGTGGCCAGAAAGTGATCTGGCACGCCGCCGCCGCGCCCGATACCGAGCCGCGTCCCGGCTTACGTCTGCTCCAGACCCTCGCCGCTGCGCTCGCCGCCGAGGGTGACCACGAGTTGTGGGGTGATCTCGCAGCACCGGATGCCAGACCGCTCGTCTGGCACCTTGACCTGCTGGCAAATACCATCGCCGGTCGCCGCTGGGCCGTGGTCGTTGCCAACACCCACTGGCTGACCGACAGCGACGCGATGCAGGCTCTTGATGTGCTGGCGACGGCCTGTGAGCAGCGCGAGATCCGGCTGGCCCTGGCCGGGCGCAATCTGCCCGCATGGGCCGATGCCGAACGCTGGCCGTCACTGCCAGGTTCGGCAGATCAGGCGGCCTTGCAGGAGTTTCTACTACGCCTGGCGCGCCGCCCGCTATCGGTGCGCCACCCGGCGCCGGCGGACATCGTGCGCGATCGTGTGACACAGTTGCTGGATGCCGTGCCGGTTGACCTGGCGCTCGCACTGGCGCCTGACGAACGTGACCGGCTGATCGAGACTCTCACGCCAGTGGAACGGTTGATCGCCGCCCTCCGCGGCGGTGCCATCGATCCGCGTGCAGGATCGTGATCCAGGCGGTTACGGCTGCCCGCTCCGCATCCATCCCGCGCACCGCGACCGGCGCAGCGCGCCCCCGCGCCATCCCGCGCACCGCGACCGGCGCAGCACGCTGCGCCCTTACGAGCGGATCATTGCGCCAATATCATGCTCCAGGCCACGCACAATCTTCTGGCGGATCTTCGCAATGTCGGCATCATTCAGCGTGCGATCCGGCGCGCGAAATGCCAGCCGATAGGTCAGGCTGCGCCTGCCCGGGCCAGATTGTTCGCCCTCGTAGATGTCGAACAGCGTCAGCGTCTCAAGTTGCGCGCCGGCATATTTGCGAATCGTTGTAACGACCTGCTCGGCAGGAACATTGAGTGCGACCACCAGTGACAGATCCTGTGTTATCGCCGGGTAGCGCGAGATCGGGCGGTAGCGTACTGGCGCCACCCGATCGCAGAGCGCCTCCAGGTCGAATTCAGCGGCCATGGCACGCGGCGTTGTAATCTCCAGTCGCTCGCACACGTCAGGATGGAGCTCACCCATCACACCAAGCTGGCGCCCGTTGTGATCAAGCCGTGCAGCGCGACCGGGATGGAACCGTGGATCATCCCTCAACACACCATAGCGCACGCCAGCGATATTGAGCCGCGCCAGCAAGGTCTCGACCACTCCTTTCAGATCGAAGAAATCCATGACGGTATTGTCGGGCGCATGCCACGAGCGATCAGAACGCCGCCCGGCCATCGCCAGCGCCAGCCGCCGTGGCTCCTCCGGTCGCGGTTCCTCACTACCGGGCGCGCGCTTCAGGTAGACGCGCCCGATCTCGAACAGCATGACGCGCTCACGCTCGTGCAGATTCTGTGCCAGCGCCTCCAGCAAAGTCGGCAATAGCGACCGGCGCAGATATTCCCGCTCGCTCGAAAGCGGGTTGGCCAGCCGGAGATATGCCGCAGCATCGGCATCTCGTGGATTGACTTTCGCCACTGCCGACATGCTGGCCAGCGAGTAGGTGATTGCCTCATCGAGCCCCGCGCCGGTCAGCAGATCGCGCGTGCGCAGCTCAAACTCCAGCGATGGATTGTCACGTTGCGCCGGCAACACGTCGGCCATCATGGTCAGGGGAATACGATCGTAGCCATACATACGCGCCACTTCTTCGCACAGGTCGGCCAGAACCGTAATGTCGCGCCGCGAACTCGGTGCCACGACCCGCACTGGCTGATCATCGCCGGCCACTTCGCAGCTCAAGCCGAGCGGCCGCAGTAACCCGGCAATCTCGCCGGCGCTCAACGAGATGCCGACAATGCGGCGCACCTCGCCCGGTGCCAGATCGAGTGTGATGGACTGCCACGGGCGCGGGTAATTGTCAATCATTCCTCGAGCGACCGTGCCACCGGCAAACCGCTGGAGCAACGAAAGGGCGCGCCGTTGCACCAGCGGCGGCAATTCATAATCTACGCCGCGCTCGAACCGTTTCGACGCCTCGGAACGCGCACGCAACGCCGTACCCATGCGCCGGATGATGGCTGGCTCCCATACCGCCGCCTCTAGCAGCACCCGCGTCGTCGCCGTACCGACTTCGCTGGAGGCGCCCCCCATGACACCTGCCAGACTCAACGGCCCCTGCGGGTCGCAGACCAGCAGCGGCAGCGTCCCGCCACCAACCGACGCGTCGAGGTCGTGCACCTTGCCATCCAGGGTCGTCAGGCGCTCACCCGGGCGCGCCAGGCGAACCACAAGGTGCTGATCAACCACGCGATCGGCGTCGAACATGTGGTTCGGGCCGCCAAGTTCGAGCATGACATAGTTGCTGATGTCCACAATATTGTTGATCGGGCGCATGCCGGCCATGCTCAGGCGTCGCTGCATCCAGAGCGGCGACGGGCCAATCGTGACCCCTTCGATGAGGGTCGCGGTAAAACGCGGGCAGAGATCGGGGACCTCGATCGTGACCTGCACGCGGCCTTCGATCGCCGCGCCGTCTTCGACCAGGGTCATATCGGGCAGGCGCAGCGGAGCGCCGGTGAGTGCGGCAACCTCGCGTGCCACACCCAGGATCGACAGGCAGCGCGCCATGTTCGGCAACACCTCAAACTTCAGCACCATGTCGCCGAGGTAGTCGCATAGCGGCGTACCGGCAGGCGCGTCATCCGGTAGAATGAGAATGCCTTCGTGTTCCTCGGAGAGCCCCAGTTCCTTCTCCGAGCACAACATCGCATCCGACATGACACCACGCACCGGACGCCCCTTGAGTCGCATCCTGACCCATCCGTCGGCGTGGCCATCATACAATTCGGCGCCTTCGCGGGCGAATACTCCTTTGAGCGGGTGCGCCAGCCGGCCCTGATCTTTGTAGGGAAACAGATTTGGCGCGCCGGTGACAACGGTATGCGGTGTACCTGCGCCGTAATCAACATCGGCCAGTACCAGCCGGTCGGCATTGGGGTGGCGGCGCACTTCCAGGATGGTGCCGACGATGACTTTGTCCGGTTCCCACGGTAGATCGGCGCCGGCCACACCAATACGCTCGATACCTTCGCATTCCAGGCCGGCGCGGGTCAGCTTTTCGGCCAGTTCCTCCACAGGAAGGGTGATATCAACAAACTCCTTGAGCCATGAGAGTGGTACACGCATACATGATCTCCGTTATTCTGCAATCAGGACGGTGGTCAATACCGCATGATCCCCTTCCGGATCACGAACGTCATCGTCATCAAAAAACGCGGCACGCCGGTTTGTGGCCGGATCCCACAGGCCAACCCGCAACGTGTACGCGCCAGGCGGCAGGTTGGCCGGCAGCGCCAGAACATAGCGCGCTTCGATCCAGTCGCCGGCGACCCACTGCACCATTGGATATGCGCCGTCGCGTGGTTCGCGATCGTCATCAACAACGATGGTTCCGCTACCATCAACCAGGTGAACGAAGGTCACCCAGTTGCGATCCTGGCGCGATAGCGCATGCCAGAGGAGCGTAAGCTCCAGGGTTGCGCCTGGCCGGAGCGCGCCTTCAAGCCGCCACGCACGGATCACTGCACCAGGTTCGGTCGTGCGGGCAAACCGGGCGTAGACCGGAACGCCGCGCCAGGCACGTGCCACTGGCTCTGGTAACGTCTCGAACGGGTATGCCGGCCGGATGACACCGAACGGCAGCCAGACGGCGAGCAGAACGAGTGCAGCAATCAACAGGCGCCACGGATGAAGCCTGTCCAGCACCTCCTGGACCTCGTGCGTCGTCTGCCAGCCGGTCAACCCGCGTGCCAGCATCATGGCGATCGCCGGCAATGCCGGAAACAGTAAGCGCCCCTGCCAGGCGACCAGGCCGGCAGTCAGGGCGAAACTCACCAGCCATGCCAGCGTCAGCATCAGCAGCACAACGAGCGGCCAGTGTGCTGCGACGCTGACGCGCCCGCGTCCGGCAGCATTGAACCATCCAGCGAGTCCCGCCAGTACGACGACGCCATACACCAGGTAGACCCATGCCGGCGCGGGAAGATTCATCCAGCCGAAACGGGCCCAGAACGACTCATAGAGTGTTGCGAGCGCGCCTGCCCAGGCAGCGAGGCTCACAGCATCAAACGCCTGGGTAATGAATTCGGCCTGGAAGAGCTGCAAACCGAATGGATCGCCATACAGCCGCCAGTTGCGTCCATACCACCAGCCACTCACCATTGCCGCACCACCTGCAACAATCGCGATGCGCACGAGCACGGGAGACAGGCGTTGCCATAGCGGGCGGCGTGGCGCATCGTGGCACCCTCCCCCTGCTACGACGCACCAGCCAAGCGCGATCGGCGCCAGCACCAATCCACTCTGTTTGGTCACCAGGGCCAGCCCGAGTACCAGGCCGGCGGCCAGTGCCCGTCGCAACGACTGCCGCCCACTCATCACCAGCCAGAGCAACGTCGCACTGCATGCCGCCAGCAGGGCATCGTTGCTTACCAGCGACGCGGTAAACACAAACTGCGGATTGAACGCCACCAGCGATGCGGCCAGCAGCGGCATCCTCTCCGCGTGAGCGCTACTAGTACCGTTCGACGGCTGCTGCACCGTCCTGGCCGCCAGGTAGGTAGCCACAATAGTCAGCGCGCCTGCCAGGGTCGAAGCCAGGCGCGCCAGGCGCCATGCCAGCACCTGGTCGTCCCATGGCCACTGCTCACGGCTACCGTGGGTCGCAGCATTGACCTGGTCGCCGCCGGCCCAGGTAAAGCGTGGATTACCGGGCAGATCAATCGCGCGCCGGTCGGGCGACAACCAGAGCGCGGCAGGCAGCGCCAGCAGATAGGCAAGCGGTGGATGATGCCCCGAGCCTGGCACGTCGCTCACGCATGGTGATGCGCACTGAACCGGCAGCCGTCCCTCACGCGCCAGAAAGAACACATACCCGGCATGGCCCGGTTCATCCGGACCCTCGCCAAGCGGCGTTATCGCGTTGTACAGCATACACAGCGCCAGAAACGCCAGAATCAGCGCCAGCAACGATCGATGACCTGCCACGGAAACTGCCTGTTCCAGCGCGAAGCAAGCGTTCGCATCCGACAATTGCGAATGGATACCCCGGCACGGTATGCGCCAGGCCGCAACGACGCCATCCATCAGGCTTGTACGCCCCTGACCTTCGCGGCGTAGCCTCGTTGCGCGACCTTTGGTGTGTCCTGGTTCTAGAACTGCTGCAGAAAACGCTCATCGCCGCTGAAGAACCAGCGAATATCGTCAATCCCGTAACGCAGCATCGCCACACGCTCCGGCCCCATCCCGAACGCAAAGCCGCTGACCTGTTCGGGATCGTACCCGCCGTTACGCAGCACCGTCGGGTGAATCATCCCGGCGCCCAGGATCTCGAGCCACCCGGAATGCTTACAAACCCGGCATCCTTCTCCACTGCAAAGGAAGCATTCAATATCAAACTCAACGCTCGGTTCGGTGAACGGAAAATAACTCGGGCGAAACCGGGTCCGGACTGCTTTGCCATACAGCCGCTCAGCAAATGCGACCAGCGTCCCCTTGAGATCGGCGAACGAGATACGTTCACCAATGGCAATCCCTTCCACCTGGTAAAATTGCATTTCATGGCGAGCCGTCACCTGCTCATAGCGATAACACTTACCAGGCAGGATGGCGCGCACCGGGTTCGGCGCGTTGGCGCGCATGGCATAGATCTGTCCTGGCGACGTATGCGTGCGCAACAACAGCGTTGGTTCGCCAGGCGCCGTTTCGAGATAGAACGTATCCCACATGTCGCGTGCCGGGTGATCAGGCGGCATATTGAGCAACTGGAAATTGAACTCGTCCGTTTCGACCTCCGGGCTTTCCCAGACCTGAAAACCCATCTCACCAAGTGCGCTGTAGATCGTGCGCAGGATTTGCGTGGTGGGATGCAACCGCCCGACAGACGGAGCACGACCCGGCAGCGTGACATCCACCTGTTCGGCTTCGAACGCATGCTGGCGTTCAGCATCCTTCAGACGTGCCTCAGCCTGTTCCAGCGCCTGCTCCAGCGCGGCCCGCGCAGCATTGAAACGCGCACCGGCGGCCGGGCGCTCTGCTGCTGGCAGCGCTCCGAGGCCGCGGCTCAATCGAGAGAAGGCACCCTGTTTCCCCAGAAAGGCGCTCTTCCATTCAGCCAGCGCCGCCAGGTTCTCCACGCCATCCAGGGCAGCCATTGCCTCGCGCTCAAGCTGGTTCAGTTCATCAATCAGTGTCATACGGCATGCTCCTCATTGCCAACAAAAAAACCACGCGCTCGTCAGGGACGAGGCGTGGCCCGTGGTACCACCCTGATTCGGCACAGACGCATCGTGCACCTGCACCCTTATGGCCCGGTTAACGGCGGGCGACCGGAGACAACTACTCGTGGCGCGCGCTGCGTACTGGCATGATGCTTCACGCGCCCTTTCCCTGTCTCGGCTCGGAAGGGAACTTCAGCGGGGTGCTACGGCGATGGCTCACAGCCGTTGACCATCACTCTCTGTACGCTTTCGCCCGCCTACTCGCTTCGTCGTAGCCGATGGAACCTCATCAGATTTAGCTGCGCCCGAGCGTTCGCTGGCGCAATGCCTCAAACAGAATCACACTTGCCGCCACAGCGACATTGAGCGACTCGGCCCTGCCACGCATCGGGATGGTAATCATACGGGTGGCATGGCTACGCGCCGCGTCGCTCAACCCGCCCGCCTCATTGCCAACCAGTAACGCCGACGGCTGGCGCCAGTCAGCTGCATAATACGGCATGCGCGCGGATGGATCAGCGGCATACACATGATCCACCGCTGCCAGACGTGCGCCAACCTCCTCCCAGAGGAGATCCTGCTCCATCGCGAGACGGAAGTGCGCGCCCATCCCGCCGCGCACAACCTTCGGCGCATAGAGATCGACCGTACCGCTGGTGCAGATGACCTGTGCGACACCCACCGCTTCGGCGCTGCGTAACAGCGTACCAAGATTTCCCGGGTCCTGCACGGCATCAACGACCAGCAACAGCCCCGGTATTGCTGGAGCGATCTGCGGCCATGCCGCCAGCGCCACCACCCCTTGCGGGTGAACGGTCTCGGCAGCGGCAGCAATCACCTGCGGCGTTGCCGGGTAGCAGGCCGGCAACGATTGCAGCCGCTGGAGCAGGCTGGTACCGGCGACCGTGGCATGCAATTGCTCCGGCGCATAGAGCGCCAGCGCCAGTCGCGCGCCGCTATCGAGCGCATCGGCGACCAGGCGAACCCCCTCAAGCACAAGCATCCGCTCGCGGCGTCGCTCTCGTCGATCGGCGGCCAGCGAGCGGATACGCTTGACATGCGGGTTCGCCGGGCTTGTAATCACCCCGCTCGCTGAACACGTTCAACGACGCTGGTAAACGCCGCAGGATCGCGCACTGCCATATCGGCGAGCACCTTGCGATCCAGCGCGATGCCGGCCTGCTTGAGACCATTCATCAGCCGGCTGTACGACATCCCGTGGAGGCGAGCGGCAGCATTAATACGCACGATCCAGAGCCGGCGGAAGTCACGCTTCCGTGCACGTCGGTCGCGATAGGCATACGACAGCGCTTTCAGCACCGTCTGCCGCGCAACACGGATGCGCCGGCTGCGGCTTCCCCGATACCCTTTTGCCTGCTGAAGCAGTTTATTATGGCGCTTTCGCACCATCACGCCACGTTTTACGCGGGCCATAGCGAGTACCTAACCCCTCATACTGATATGAACAACCGATAGCCGATAGCGCACGACCCTGCACCCTACCATCTGCAGGCTGCACTCACACCGGCGGCGGCACCTACCGGCCGTGCCGGGCGCCATACGGCAATGCACGGCGTAGGCGGCGCTGAACCGTTTTGTGAACTTCAAACGTGCCATCGAGCTTCTGCAACACGCGGAGCGACATGCGCCGGCGAAAATGGCCGCGTCGCCCGGCAGAACGAATCATTTTTCCCGTGCCGGTAAAGGTAAAACGCTTTGCCGACCCTTTGTGAGTCTTCATCTTAGGCATGGATATCGTCCTCTTCGTCGGCCTGATCGTCGGGTGCTGCATCAGAAGGAGACTCAGCCACCTGCGGCGCCGGCTGCGCCGTGCTGCGGGCAGGTTGTTGCTGGCGTTCACGCTGCGCTTGCGCCTTCGCTTTCTGGTTTGGTGCAAGTAATAATGTCAGAACGCGCCCTTCCATCAACGGCCGCTGCTCAACGATGGCAATATCGCGCAGTTCCTCCGCCATCTGTTCCAGCATCCGCAAACCGATATCCTGATGGAATATCTCGCGACCACGAAACCGCAGGTTGAACTTGACCTTGTCGCCATCGATCAGGAAGCGGCGCGCCTGCCTGGCCTTGACATCAAGGTCATGATCATCCGTCTTTGGCTCCAGGCGGATCTGCTTGATCTCCACCTGCTTCTGGTTCTTGCGCGCTTCGCGTTCCTTCTTCGACTGTTCGTAGCGAAACTTACCGTAATCCAGAATGCGGCAAACAGGCGGTATCGCGTTTGGCGCCACTTCAACCAGATCGAGCCCGCGCTCTTCGGCCATACCCAGTGCGTCGCGGATCGACACAACACCCACCTGGGCGCCATTCTCATCGATCAGGCGCACTTCACGGGCGCGAATACGATTGTTGATGCGAAGCCGGTCTCTAATTGCAGCGCTCCTTTCAGATGTCGATGGCAGCATAATAACGAGCCGCGCCAGAATGGCGCGACGTGCTGATCAGTATACCAGTCTCTCGTGATTCCGTCAATGTTAGCAGAAGGCCACGAGCACCAAGAACTGCCCTACTGGCGAAACTCCGCCGGGAACTCGCGCAGATTACGTTGCGGATCAAGGCATGCCAGTTCGACGTCGGCTTCGACATACACTTCGCCATCACGCTCGACACGCTGCCGGAACAGCCCGCGGTACGCCGATTGCAGCGTAAACGTTGACACGACGTCCAGTATATCGCCCAGTTGCGCCCCGCGCTTGAACCGGATGTTCATCGCATACACGACAATATAGTACCCGGCTGCGTTCCATTCGCGGATGCTCTTGCCGAACAGGCCGACATATTCGCTACGCGCCCGCTCCAGGTATTTCAGGTAATTGGCGTGATACACCACGCCGAGCGCGTCGGTATCTTCGTAATATACTTTGCAAGTCAGGCGGTGTTCCACAACCATGTCCTAGCCATCATCCGGTGCATACCCGGTCATCTCGAT
>Ga0272446_1005493_pt1 | contig 13940 bp, 13 predicted proteins | sample YNPCB0061_FD_194587 | JGI IMG/M metagenome (GOLD analysis project Ga0272446, IMG submission 194587) | Hot spring microbial mat communities from Yellowstone National Park, WY, United States - YNP-CB-006-1 | ecosystem: Environmental > Aquatic > Thermal springs > Hot (42-90C) > Sediment | place...
GTACCGAGCGCTCCGCCGGCGCCTGAGCGACGAGGTCTTCCGCTGCCTCCTCGCCGACGAGGTGGCGCATGCCGTCGCGCCTCTCCCGTTGACAGCGTCGGCGGCTTGACATAGGAGAAACGGGTGACCCGCCGCGAGCTCATCGACCGGACCCGCCAGCTCGTCGAGGAAGGCGAGCGGATCGTCGCCGCCCCGTCCCTGAGCCGGCTCCGCCTCTGGCTGAAGGTCTCCGACGACCTCCTCTCGGCGGCCTGGGGGACGATGGACCGCTACCACCTGGCCTGGCTCATGGTCGGCCGGCCGACGGACGTCGCCCGTGGCCGGCCCCTGACCCCTGCCGAGGAGGCCACCTACGTCCGCGAGGTCGCCCGGGCGAAGACGGCCGCCCTCCGGACGAGCCTCGACGCCCTCGAGCGCCTCGGGATCCCCGTCCTCGGCGAGGACCCGGAGCCGAGCCGGCCGGGTCCGAGTCGGCCCGAACCCGGTCGCCCATGAGTGGCGCCGACGGCGTCCCGGCGGTCGGCGGGACCCGCCTCGTCCCGCCGCCCGATCCCATCGCCGCCGAGTACATCCTCCTCGCGCTTCGCCTCGACCAGCACCGGCCCGGGATCGTCGACGCCTACGTCGGCCCGGCCGACCTCAAGGCACGGGTCGACACCGAGCAGCTCGTCGCACCGGCCCGGCTCCGCGACGAGGCGGCAGCCCTTCGCGAGCGCGTCGCCCGCGAGGTCACCGCCCCCGACCGAGCCGCCTGGCTGACCGTCCAGTTGCGGGCCTTCGAGACCCTCGCCGCCGAGCTGGCCGGGGCCGAGCTCCCCTATGCTGAGGAGGTCGCCGCCTGCTTCGACCACCCGCTCCGATGGTGGGACGAGGCGATCTTCGCGTCGGCGGCGGCCGAGCTCGAGGCCCTCGTCCCGGGCGAGGGCCCGCTCCCCGACCGCCTCGCTGCCTGGGACGCGAGCCTGACCATCGACGATGCCCGGGTCGAGGCCGTCGCCGGCTGGCTCGCTGCGCGGTTCCGGGATGCGGCCCGGGCCCGCTTCGGGCTCCCGGAGGGCGAAGCGGTTCGGATCGGGCTCGTCCGCGGGCAGCCCTGGAGCGGCTACACCTGGTACGACGGCGGCCGGCGGTCGCGGGTCGACCTCAACCTCGACCTCCCGATCCGGGCGCCGGAGCTCGTCGCCGTCGTCGCCCACGAGACGTACGGCGGCCATCACCTGGAGCACGCCTGGAAGGAGGCCGAGCTCGTCGATCGGCTCGGGCGGCTCGAGGCGAGCCTCCTCTCCATCGACACCCCGGAGTGCCTCTTGAGCGAGGGCCTCGCCGAGCTCGGTCGGGAGCTCCTCGTTCCGCCGGCCGACGAAGCGGACCTCATCGCCGAGGCCTTCGCCGTCGCCGGGCTCCCCGTCGCCGCCGATCCGGTCCGCCGACGGGAGACGGCCGAGCGGGCGGCGCGGATCGGTCGCCTCCGGCGTCGGCTCGGTGCGGCAGCCATCAACGCCGCCATCCTCCGCCACGCCGAGGGCCGGTCGGCCGACGAGGTCGTCGCCTACCTCACCGAGGTCGGCAAGATGGCGTCCGAGCGGGCGGCAAAGCGACTCGAGTTCATCGACCACCCCCTCTGGCGACCCTACGTCTTCGTCTACGCCGAGGGGGAGGCGCTCCTGCGGCGGTGGCTCGAGCTCGTGCCCGACGCCGAGCGGCCGACCCGGTTCGGGCGGCTCCTGCGGGAACAGCTCACGCCGTCGGCGATCCGGGCCGAGATCGAAGGGACCGTCGTCACCGGCTAGGTCCGGCGGCGGAGCCATCGGCGGGGTTCGCGTCCGCCGACGTGGGCCGCCCCGGTTCGTGGCCACCCGGCCGACCGCCGGGACTCGCCCGCCTGCGCCGACCGGCGGCGTTGGCCAGGCCGCTCAGGAGCCGGCCGAGATCGCCCGCCGGAAGATGGCCCGGTCTTCGCCCACCCGCTCGTAGTCCGGGTAGGCCGGCACCCCGTAGAGGAGCTGGGTCCCGGGGCCGGCGTCGGGCGCGAAGCCGAGGGCGCGGAGGAAGCGGACGGCGATCGGCTCGTCGGGCCGGACCACGACGACGAGGCGCTCGGCACCACGACCCTGGATGTCGGCCGCGAAGCGCTCGACGAGCGCCCGGCCCACCCCGCGCCGACGGAGGTTCGGGTTTGTGGCCAGGAGGTGGACGACGGCCCTCGTCGGCTCGTCGGGAGCGAGATAGCCGATGAGGATGCCCGCGATCTCGCCATCCTCGGTCTCGGCGAGCCAGGAGGTCGAGGCGAAATCCCGGAACCAGAAGCGGGCGAACTCGTCGCGGACCCGCCGACCACCGAACCAGTCGTCGACTAGGTCGACGAGGCGGCGGTGATCGGCCTCCGTCGGCCGGCGGAAGCGGGGAGCGTCGAACCGGCCCGGTGGCGTCGGGGCGGACGGCCGCTCGTTCATCGGCGCCGGAGCGGCCACCAGGCCCCGACCGCCGCCAGGGCGAGCTGGGCCGGGACGAGGGCGCCGTAGGTCTCGGCCAGGAAGGTCGGCCCGTCGAGGGTTCCACCCTGGGCGAGGGCGGCCAGCCAGAGGCCGAGCTGACCGAGGCCGACCCCGGCGACGCCGAAGGCGACGGCGACCCCGAGCCGCCATCTGCGTCGGACGCCCGCTCCCGCCCCCGCGTCCACGGCCAGGGCGGCGAAGCGGCCGACGAAGAAGGCGACGACGAGGAGCCCCGCCGAGAGGGCGAAGGCGGTCCCGAGGAGCGTCACCAGTCCGGCGCCGGCGAGGGCGGTGACGGCGCCGGCGAGGAGGGCTGGGCCGATGCCCCCGTCGCCCGGAACGGATGGCGAGCTGCTCTCCATCGATCGGGAAGGGTACTCCGGGCTTCGGCGTTCTGGGTACCGTCGCTCCGGCGCCGGCACGCCGGGCGCCGACGCTCCGGGTACCGACCATCGGGCGAGACGCTAGACTTGGCGACCGTGAGTCACCCCACCCTCGGCCTGCCGCCGCGGGACATGCGCGCCGGCTGGCCCGTCGACGCCGATCGCCTCCGGAAGGCCGCCGCCGAGGTCCGCGCCCGGACCCTGGAGATCGTCCTCGCCCGCTCCCCCGAGCTCCGGGCTCGGCTCGGCGAGGAGCGGCTGCGGCTCCTCTATCGCGATCTCGAGGGCCTCCTCGAGGTCGTGGCCCGGGTCGTCGCCTCGAACGACCCCTCGCTCCTCCGATGGTGGGCGGAGTGGGTCGTCCCCGTCTACCGCCGCCGCCGGATCGCCATGGACGACCTCGTCGCCCTCTGCGAGGCGCTCCGAGCGGCCCTCGCCTCCGTCCTCGACCCGGAGGCGCGCCGGGCGGCCGACCAGGCCCTCGACGAGGCGATCCGCGTCTTCCGGGGTCATCGACGGCTCGGTGGCGACGCGCGGCCGCGGAACCGTCTCCTGGCCGCCATCTACAAGGGCGCCTGACCGATGACGATCCAGTGGGTCAAGGTCGACCCCCTCGTCCTCAACGGCGAGCCCTTCCTCTACAACTCGCGGCTCACCGTTCGGCAGCTCCTCGAGCTCCGGCGGGCCGGCTACGACCTGACCCGCCTCCTCACCGACCACCCCGAGCTGCGGACCATGGGGATCGCCGCCGCCTACTGCTACGCCGCCGACCACCCCGAGCGCTACGGCGAGTTTTTCGAGCCCGACGGATCCCTCGTCGGTCCCGGCCTGACCGAGGCCGAGGCGGCGATCCTGCCCGAGCCGCTCCGTCGACCGGGGGTCGTCGTCAAGCCACCTGTCCCGGCCGGATCCTGAGCGGTGAGGGGGCCGTTTCGGCGAATTCCGAGCACGGTGCTATGCTTTCGGCCGCACCTAGGAGCGAGCCGATGACCGATTCCGTGACCCGCAGCGCCGATCCCGCCCCCGCGACCGCGTCCTCCGAGACGACCCCGCCGTCCTCGGAGCCGGCCCGCGAGGCGACGCCCATACCCGCCTTCGACGCCGAGCGCCGGGCCACCGAGCTGGCGATCCTCGACGCCCTCCGCTCGGTCGTCGACCCCGAGATCGGAATGAACGTCGTCGAGCTCGCCCTCATCAAGCAGATCATCCTGGGCGAGGACGGCGCCGAGATCAAGATGATCCTCACGACCCCCTTCTGCCCGTACGCCGGGTCGCTCATCGCCCAGGTCAAGGAGGCCGCCGAGTCGGTCATCGAGCGGCCGGTCAAGATCACCCTCCTCGCCGAGCGCTGGGATCCGCGCGACGCCGGGCTCATGTGGTAGGCCGCGTGTCGGCGCCCGATCCCGAGCGGTGTCCGGCGGCCCGGCGGCGGTGAGGTCCGTGCCCGAGGTCGCCCGCGGCGCGCCCCGCCTGCCCTTCGATTCGGCCGTCGCGACGGGCCGTGGGGACGACGGCTCGACCGGTCTCCTCTTCGGCGGCCCCCGAGTCGCCAAGGACGATCCGCGCGTCGAGGCCTACGGGACCGTCGACGAGGCGGTGGCCGCCCTCGGCATCGCCCGCGCCCAGCTCGGTTTAAAGGCCGAGTACGGCGTCCTCTCCCCGAGCGTCGGCCGCCTCGCCGAGCTCATCCTCCGCCTCCAGCGCGAGCTCTTCGTCGTCGCCGCCGAGCTGGCGACGCCGCGCGAGCTCGGCGATCGGCTCCGGGACGGCGAGACCCGGGTCAGCCAGGCGATGGTCGACGCCCTCGGCGCGCTCGTCGTCGATCTGGAGGCGAGCGTGACGATCCCCAAGGAGTTCGTCGTTCCCGGCGAGACGATGACGAGCGCCGCCCTCGAGGTCGCCCGGACCACCGTCCGGCGGGCCGAGCGGCGGGTCGTGACCCTCCAGCGGGTTGGGCTCCTCGGCGAGAGCCTCGTCCTGCCCTACCTCAACCGCCTCGCCGATCTGCTCTGGATCCTCGCCCGGGCGGCCGAACAGGCCGAGGCCCGCTCGCCGACGCCGGCCCGCTCGGGCCGCCGGCGCGTCGCTCGGCCGGGCTCGGCGGCCGTCGTCGGGACCAGCGACCCCACACGGACCAGCGACGCCACACGGACCAGCGACGCCACACGGACCAGCGACCCCACCCCGGAGGTGCGACCATGATGTTCGACCGCTCCCCGTCCCAGCTCGGCGTCCGCCCGGCGGCGGCCCTCTCGACGGCCTTTCTCAGCCAGGCCTTCCTCTGGATGTTCGTCGGCCTCCTCGTGACGACCGGCGTCGGCGCCCTCCTGGCCGGCCTTCCGGACGCCCAGTTCGCGCGCCTCGCCGGCCTCTGGTTGCCGATCGTCTTCGTCCAGCTCGGCCTCGCCTTCGCCCTCAGCCTCGCCATCCGCCGCCTGTCGGCGACGGCCGCCCTCGGCCTCTTCTTCGTCTACGCGGCGACGATGGGCGTCACCCTGGGCGTCATCCTCCGGGTCTACGCGCCCGGCTCGGTCTTGACGGCCGGCCTCTCGGCGGCCTCGATCTTCGGCGCCGCCGCGGTCTACGGGGCGGTCACCGGGCGAGACCTGACCCGCCTCGGCGCCTACCTCTTCATGGCCCTCGTCGGGATCCTCGTGGCGATGGTCGTCAACCTCTTCGTCGGTTGGTCGGCCCTCAACTTCGCCATCTCGGCCATCGGTGTCGTCGTCTTCACCGGCCTGACCGCGTACGACGTCCAGCGGATCAGCCGCGGCGAGCTGGCGGCCTGGACGGAGTCGATGGAGAAGGGCGCGGTCATGGGCGCCTTCGTCCTCTACCTCGACTTCGTCAACCTCTTCCTCATGCTGCTCCGGCTCTTCGGGAGCTCCCGCGACTGAGGCGCACCGGGCGGGGGCGGGTCCCGGCGGCCGGTCGCCGCCGAGCCGTCGAGCCCGAGGGTTCGCCCCGGATGCCGGGTCGCCGGCGACCCCCCGACGAGGTGGGCAGGGGCAGCCAGTCGGCGAGCCGCTCCGGGGGTAGCGGCACCGACCAGCGATAGCCCTGGCCTCGGTCGCAGCCGAGCTCGGCGAGGGCGCGCTCCTGATCGGCCGTCTCGATCCCTTCGGCGACGACGGCCATGCCCAGGTCGTGGGCGAGGCCGACGATGGCCCGGACGATGGCGTGGGTCGCCGGATCGTCGGGCAAGCGGGCGACGAAGGTCCGGTCGATCTTGATGGCGTCGAGGGGCAAGCGGGTCAGGTAGCCGAGGGAGGCGTAGCCGGTCCCGAAGTCGTCGAGGGCGAGGCGGACGCCCAGCTCCTTCAGGGCGCGCAGGACCCCGAGCCCGACCCCCGCCTCGTCCATGAGGACGCTCTCGGTGATCTCGAGCTCGAGCTGCGACGCCGGGAGCCCGGTCGTGCGCAGGACCGTCGCGACGTGGTCGACCAGGCTTGGATCGGCGAACTGGCGGGGCGAGAGGTTCACCCCGACGAAGGGTGGGGCGACGTCGACCCGGCCGCCCCAGCTCGCCGCCGCTCGGCAGGCCGTCTCGACGACCCAGCGTCCGATCTCGACGATGAGGCCGGTCTCTTCGGCCAGCGGCACGAAGGCGAGCGGCGGGACGAGGCCCCGTTCGGGGTGCTCCCAGCGGAGGAGGGCCTCGAAACCCTGCGGCGCACCGGTGGCGAGGTCGACGATGGGCTGGTAGTGGAGTCGGAGCTGCCGGCGCTCGATGGCCCGCCGCAGGTCGGCTTCGAGATCGAGGCGGTCGTGGCGGCCGATCCGCATCGGCGGTTCGAAGCGGACGACCCGGTCGCCGCCGGCGGCCTTGGCCCGATGGAGCGCCACCTCGGCGTCCCGGAGGAGCGCATCGGGGGTCGCCGCCTCCGCGGCCTGGACGACGCCGACCGACGCGCTCGGGTAGACCTCGTGGCCGGCGATCCGGATCGGCTGGCGGAGGACGCCGAGCAGCCGCTCCGCGACGCCGACGGCGCTCTCGGGCTCGGCCGGGTGGGCGAGGAGGACGGCGAACTCGTCGCTCCCGACTCGGGCGACGGTGTCCGTCGGTCGGCAGGCCTCGCGGAGGCGGCGGGCGGTGGCGACGAGGAGCTCGTCGCCGGCGGCATGGCCGAGGCTCTCGTTGATGGTCGTGAAGCGGTCGAGGTCGAGGAGGACGAGCGAGGCCGCCCGACGGGCGGGCCCCTCGGCGTCCGCGGCGTCCGCGTCCTCGAGCACCGCGGCGACCTCCTCCCGCAGTGCGTCCCGATTCGCGAGGCCGGTCAGGCGATCGAGGCGGGCCACGCTCGCCAGCTGGGCCTCCAGGCCCCGCTGTTCCCGGAGGTCGCGGATGGAGGCGACCCGGGCCTGGCCGTCGCCCCAGGGGATCGGCCGCCCCACGACCCGCACCGGGAAGACCGACCCATCGTCGCCCCGAGCGAGGAGCTCGACGGCATCGTCGGGGTGGTGCTGCCAGTGCTCGGCCAGGGCCGGGAGCGACTCGGGCGTCGCGAAGTCGAGAACGCTCCGACCCACCGCCGACCCGGGCCGGCAGCGAAAGAGCTCCTCGAAGGGTCGGTTGACCTGGAGGATCCGCCCCTCCTGGTGGATGACGAGCGCCTCGCCGGCCGCGTCCGCGAGGCGCCGAAACCGCTCTTCCGAGGCCCGCAGCTCCGCCTCGGCGGCCGCCCGCTCGGAGACCTCCTGCCGGGCCCGCTCGAGGAGGCGGGCGTTGTCGAGGGCGACCGAGGCGAGCTGGGCGAAGCGCCCGAGGATGAGGTGCTCGCGCTCGGTGAAGGTCCGCCGTCGATCCCCGCTCGCGACCCCGAGGACGCCGATGACCTCGTCGGCCACGGTCAGGGGCACGGTGACCACGGCGCCCAGGCCGCGGGGCCGGCGGACCGTTCGGAACGGGTAGTGTTCGTAGTCGTCCGTGGCCTGCGGGGTGCCGCTCGCCCAGGTCCGGCCGGCCAGGCCCTCGCCCCGGGCCAGCTCGGTCGTCCGCCAGCGGGCAAAGCGCCCCGTGCCGGCCGCCAGGACGAGCCGATCGCGCGCCTCGTCGACGAGGTAGAGGACGGCGTGTCCGACCCCGAGAAGCGCCCCGGCTCGCTCGACGATGGTCTCGAGGAGAGCGTCCCGGTCCCGCCGAGCGATGAGGGCCGCCGTCGTCTCGGTCAGGGCGGTCAGCTCCGCCTCGCGGGGATCGTCGGCCCGCCGGAGCGCGGCCGGCTTCGCCAGGTAGAGGGCCCGGTCGGCGACCAGGACGAGGTCCTCCGGCCGGCGAGCGTCGGCGGGGAAGCAGGCGAGCCCGGCGCTGACCCCGACCGTCGGCGAACCGTCAGGGCCGTGGAGCTGGAGGATCGCCGCCCGGATCCGGCTCTCGATCCGGCGGGCCTGCGCTCGCGTGGCCCCGGGGAGGAGCACGGCAAACTCGTCGCCGCCGTACCGATAGGCCCGGTCGCCGGCCCGGATGGCGGCCGCGATGGCCGAGGCGATCCGACGGAGGAGCTCGTCCCCGGCCGGGTGACCCCAGCGGTCGTTGTACGTCTTGAAGCCGTCGAGGTCGAGCATGAGGAGGGCGAAGGGACCGTCCGGCCCGGCAGCCACCGCTCGGGCCAGGTCGGCCTGGAAGGCGCCGTGATTGTGAAGCCCGGTGAGGCTGTCGAGCCGGGCCCGCTCGGCGGCTGCCCGGTGGGCCTCGGCGTTCTGGAGGGCCATGGCGGCTTGGGCGGCGAAGAGCTGCGCGAGCTCGAACTCGGTGGCGCTGAAGTGGGCCTCGGCCGCGCCGATCCGACCGAGATTGAGGGTCCCGATGACCTCGTCGCCCGAGAGGAGCGGGACGACGATCACGGACTCGGGCTCGAACGGCGTCCCCGGGATCTGGACCGAGCGCGGATCGAGGTGGGCGTCGTTGGCCAGGACCGGCTGGCGGTGGGCGATCGCCCAGCCGGTGAGTCCGCGGTCGAGCGGGGCGACGTGGCCGAGGATGACGTCGGCGTAGCGGTCTCGGGCCAGGATGGCCCGGCGGACGCCGGCTGTCCGGTCGACCCGGTAGATGGTGAGCGTGTCGTAGTGGACGACCTCGTGCAGGGCGTCGGCGATGGCCTCGAGGACGCTGGCCGGATCGCGGGCCGCCACGAGCCGCTCGGTCACCTCCAGGAGTCGGCGCTGCCCGGCGAGCTGGCGCTCGAGGGCCGCTTGCTGCTCCTGGAGCCGGCTGTGGTGCTCGGCGTTGACGAGGGCCTGGGCGGCGTACGCGGCGAAGATCGTGAGGAGCTGCTCGTCGTCGGCGGTGAAGCGATCCCGACCCTCCTTGCTGACGACGATGAGGCCGAGGGTCCGCGTCTCGGATCGCATCGGGACGAGGAGCATCGACTCCGGCCCGGTGACCCGGCCGACGACGCGGCTCCGGGGATCGGCCGCCGCATCGCCGACCCGGACGACGACTCCGTGTTCGGCGACCCAGCCGGTCAGGCCGTCGCCGACCCTGACCGCGAGGACGGCCGGACTCGGATCGGAGACGCCCAGGAAGTGACCCCAGAAGGCGATCGGCTCGCAGATGCCGTGCCCTTCGGCCACGCGGTAGACGCGGACCGTGTCGACGTCGAGAAGGGTCCGAACCTCGGCCACGATCGCCTCGCCGATGGCCCGGACGTCCCGGATCCGGTCGAGCCGGAGCCCGAGGTCCTGGATCGCCCGCAGCCGCGCAGCGAGGGTCTGGACCGAGGCGTAGAGACGGGCGTTGCCGATGGCCATGGCGGCGTGTTCCGCGAAGCCGCGGGCGAGGGCCCGCGCCTCGTCCGTCCAGGCGTGGTCGCGCCGGTGGTAGAGGACGAGCAACGCGATCGGCTCGGCGTCGAGGACGACCGGGACGAAGCAGACGGTCTCGATGCCCTCCCGCTCGTAGATGGCCCGCAGTCGCGCGTTGTGCGCCCGCGACCGGTCGATGACCACGATGGTGCGCTCGGCGAGGGCGCGCAGTCCCGGGGCCGGCTCGTCGCGCCGCAGGTCGGCCACGACGGCGAGAAGATCGGGATGCACGCCACTCTCGGCGGCGAGGCTGAAGGGTCGCTCGGCGGCGGCGTCGAAGTGCCAGAGGCCGACGGCGTCGGCCTCGAAGAGCCGCCGGGAGCGGGCCACGATGGCGGCGAAGACGGCGTCGAGATCCGGGCGGGCCCCGCTCGCCTCGGGCATCGTCGAGCCGCGCATCGCCAGCGGTCGATCGAGCGCCGGCGCGTCGAGCGGCAGCGGCTGGGTCATCGTGGATGTCGCTGTTCGACCATGATGGCGATCCTCGCGCCGAGCTCTGGCCCGGGGACACAGGTCGAAGGTCGGCCGCGCCGTCGACGCTGGTGGTGCCGGGCACCGGTCACGGTAGCGGGGCGCCACGACCGACGCGATGGGCCGGGAGTACCGGTCCCGAGTCACCGGAGCGGGGGGCGCGACCTACGGCCGGCGCGGTAGGGCGCTCGAGTCGGCGTTGGAACGCCGAGCCGGGCCCGGTCGGTTGACGCGGCCCTCGCCCCGGCTATACTCAATCCCGACGGATTTGCTCGGAATTTGCGGCGCGTCCGCGCCCGCGGCCGAGGCCGATCCCGCCCGCGCCCGCGGGCCCGCAGCCGCCGGGCAAGCCGTCGACACGACACCGACTCGAGCGAGGACCGAACCCTGAGCCAGCGCACGACCTACCACGGCAGCGGCGCCGTCGCCTTCTCGACGAAGGGCGAGTACGGCGTCCGTCTCATGGTTCAGCTCGGGCGCCACTACGGCTCCGGGCCGGCCTCGCTCGCCGAGATCGCGGCCGAGGAGGAGCTGCCGCGGCCGTACCTCGAGCAGCTCGCCCTCGGGCTCCGAGAGGCGGGCCTCGTCGTCAGCACCCGCGGCGCCCGGGGCGGCTACGAGCTCGCCCGGCCGCCGGAAGCGATCGGGATGCTCGAGATCCTCCGGGCCCTCGAAGGGCCGATCGCGCCGATGATCTGCGTCTCGGACGACCCGCTCGAGCACGTCTGCGGCCGGACGTCCCGCTGTACCGTGAACCTGCTCTGGCTCCGGATCCGGGACGCCATCGCCGGCGCCCTCGAGCGCCTCACTTTGGCCGACTTCCTGCCGCCTCGACCCATCGCCGCCGAACTCGTCGGCTCCCGCCTCGACGGCATCTCCGAGCGAGGCGAGGCCGCCGTCGCCTCGAGCGTCGCCACCGCGTCGCCCGTCGCCTCGGGCGATGGCGCACCGAACCACCGATGAAGGAGCAAGTACCAGCCGTGCCAACCGACGATCAGGTCCTCGTCATCCGCGGCCTCCGGGTCGCCCCGGCCGGTCATCCCGAGCGGGAGATCCTCCAGGGCATCGACCTCGAGGTCGCCAAGGGCGAGGTCCACGCCATCATGGGCCCGAACGGCTCGGGCAAGACGACCCTCGCCTACGCCCTCATGGGTCACCCCGCCTACGTGGTCACCGCCGGCGAGGTCCGCTGGAAGGGCCGGAACATCCTCGAGCTCTCGCCGGACAAGCGGGCCCGGCTCGGGCTCTTCCTCGCCTTCCAGTACCCGACGGCGATCCCCGGGCTCTCGGTGGCGAGCTTCCTGCGGGCGGCCCTCAACGCCAAGCTCCTCGGCGTCGATCGGACCGCCGACGTCGACCCCACCGACCCGACCCGGGGCGGGATCAGCATGCTCGAGTTCCGGCGCAAGCTCCGCGAGAAGTTCGCCCTGCTCAAGATGGACGAGAGCTTCGCCTCGCGCTACGTCAACGACGGCTTCAGCGGCGGCGAGAAGAAGCGGCTCGAGATGCTCCAGATGGCGGTCCTCGAGCCGGAGATGGCGATCCTCGACGAGACGGACTCGGGGCTCGACATCGACGCCCTCCGGATCGTCGCCCAGGGCGTGAACGCGATGCTCAACCCGAACCTGGGGGTCATCCTCATCACCCACTATCAACGGCTCCTCAACTACATCACCCCGGACCGGGTCCACGTCCTCGCCGCCGGGCGGATCGTGAAGAGCGGCGGCAAGGAGCTCGCCCTCGAGCTCGAGGAGCACGGCTACGGCCCGATCCTCCGCGAGGCGGGCCTCGCCCCGGACGTGCCCGACGACGCCCTCAAGGTGCCGATCGAGCCGGGTCTCGGGGAGGCCGATGCCGAGCCGGCGGGCGCGGCTCACTGAGCCGGACGGCGGCGTTCGAGGGCGCGTCCGAGGGCGCAGGAAGAGGTAGGGATCGGAGGCAGACGATGGCAGTCGAGACGACGGCGGGGACGACGAAGGGGCCGCGCTCGGCCGCCCAGACGAGCGCCCTCGATCCCCATGCCCTCCGGGCCGACTTTCCGATCCTCGCCACGACCGCCCACGGTCGGCCGCTCGTCTACCTCGACTCGGCGGCCACGAGCCAGAAGCCGCGGGTCGTCCTGGAGACCCTCGATCGCTACTACCGCGAGTACAACGCCAACGTCCACCGCGGGATCTACGAGATCGCCGAGCGGGCGACGGCCGCCTACGAGGCCGCCCGGGCCACCCTCGCCCGCTTCATCGGCGCCGACCCGCGGGAGGTCGTCTTCACCCGGAACACGACCGAGGCGATCAACCTCGTCGCCCACACCTGGGCTCGGCAGACCATCGGTCGGGGGGACGTCATCGTCCTGACCGAGATGGAGCACCACTCGAACCTCGTCCCCTGGCAGCTCCTCGCCCAGGAACGCGACGCCGACCTCGAGTTCATCCCGATCACCGACGACGGCCTCCTGCGGCTCGACGTCTACGACGTCCTCCTCCGCCTGCGGCCGAAGCTCGTCGCCGTGACCCACGTCAGCAACACGCTCGGCACGATCAACCCGATCCGAGAGATCGTCGAGCGGGCCCACGCCGTCGGGGCCCTCGTCCTCGTCGACGGTGCCCAGGCCGTGCCCCACCTCCCGGTCGACGTCCGGGCCCTCGGCTGCGACTTCTACGCCTTCTCGGGGCACAAGATGCTCGGTCCGATGGGCTCGGGGGTCCTCTGGGCCCGGCGCGAGCTGCTCGAAGCGATGCCGCCGTTCCTCGGTGGGGGCGAGATGATCCGCGAGGTGCGGCTGCGGCGCTCGGAGTGGAACGAGGTGCCCTGGAAGTTCGAGGCCGGCACCCCCGACGTCGCGGCGGCCGTGGGGCTGGGCGCGGCGGCCGAGTACCTCATGGGCCTGGGCATGGAACGGGTGCGGGACCACGAGCGGCGGCTCGTCGCCTACGCCCTCGAGACGCTCCGCCGGGAGATCCCCGACATCGTCCTCTACGGGCCGCCGGCCGAGCAGCGCGGCGGGGTCGTCGCCTTCAACCTGCCGGGGATCCACCCTCACGACGTGGCCCAGGTTCTCGATCGGTTCGGGATCTGCGTCCGGGCGGGGCACCACTGCACGATGCCGCTCCACGAGCGGCTCGACGTGGCGGCGACGACGCGGGCCAGCTTTTCGGTCTTCTCGACGACCGACGACGTCGACGCCCTGGCGGCCGGGCTGCGGGAGGTCGTCGCCCTCTTCGCCGGCTGACCAGGGCCGTCTTCCGACACCGCGTGTCGGCGTCGTGCGCGTCGCGTCGGTTCGTCGCGCCCCGTCCTCGCCGACAACGCGCCGCCATCTCGGCGATGGATCCCGGTCGCCTACGCGCCGCTCACCCGCGCTGCCGTGCTCCGGGCGGGCGAGGCGTGGCGGGCGTGCCGGGCTCGCGGGGGGCCGCAGGACCGGGTTGTCGCCGACGTCCGCATCGGTGGCCATGCCGCCCTGCGGGCCGATCGGCTGCCGACCCGGAGTCGGGGCTTCGGGCAGATGGCGCAGGCGGGCCTCGTCGTCCTCGACCCTGCGGCAGAGCCAGAGCCCTGACGCTGGGAGCGACCCGGCAGCCCGTCCGCCCCGGGTCCGGTTTTCGGCCAGATGCGTCGTGAGGTGCACGGCTGTCGGGCGCACGCACCCGACCGCAACGGCCGGCCTCACCCCGCCCCCGTCGTCCCCGCTCGGGCGAGGCCCCCGGGCCGCGCCCACCGCGGGGCCGAAGACCCCCGACGCGCCGCATTCCGGCCAGGTGCATCACCGGACGCGCGCCTGGCCGGG
>Ga0272446_1005494_pt1 | contig 13935 bp, 10 predicted proteins | sample YNPCB0061_FD_194587 | JGI IMG/M metagenome (GOLD analysis project Ga0272446, IMG submission 194587) | Hot spring microbial mat communities from Yellowstone National Park, WY, United States - YNP-CB-006-1 | ecosystem: Environmental > Aquatic > Thermal springs > Hot (42-90C) > Sediment | place...
AGCAGATAAATAGCAATGGCCCAAATAGATGATAAGTAAGAGATTGTTCTAAATGGCCCTGGGCCAGAGCCAGAAATGATCGCGTCATGCCGCAGGTAGGGCAGGGCACGCCAGTCATCCATTTCAGCGGGCAGGCCAGAAGCGGAATAGAAACACCCTGGGCATGGGCATAGGCTCCTGCAATGGGCAGAGCGCAGCTACCCAAGATCCCCCACCGAGGGAGGCAGTCTTTGGCAGAGAGGCGATCGCGGTTAGAGGAAGGCATCACATTGGGCAAGTTCATTGATCACAAGCAACAAGAGTCTGCTTTGCAGACAACTCTGATCAGGATACCTTTTTAGCTTAAGCGATTTTTGGGAAAGAGCTTACCCTTCCAGACAGCACCCTTCGACACTGCTCAGGGCGCACCTTTGGCTGCTTTCGACTTCGATCAAGACAAGCCGCTCAGGGCCAGCTAGCTAAGCGGCGGCATTCCTGTAACCATTGCTGCACTTGGCCGCCGCAATGTACCGAATGGGGGTCTATAATCCACAACACTTTGCGCGCTCGCTTGGTCATCAACCGCTCCAGAACCGGCAACGACATAGTTTCGGTGAACGTGCTGGTGTAGAGCCTAAAGCGGATATTAACCCTGTTACTCACACTGGCAATGAAGTTGACTCGCACTCATTTCTGCTGAACTTTCCGGAAAGTAAACGTGTTTGTCGTAACAATGACTGAGGCTTGCTGTATCCATATTCATGCGCCCATATTTCTACGGAGGTTGTCTGCGTTAACGACTTAGCAGCATCTGCTTTCTTGAGGATGTCCCTAATGTTTACCCCCCGGTTGATGATTGATGGTTCATTTGTTGAGCAGATGTTTTGTACTGTTTTTGTGATTGAGCTATGCGTTACTTAAGTGTCAGATTCTGCTATAAAACCCAGGTATTGCGAATAACGACAGTAACCAGAACCGATCAGTCAAGTGCAAGTAGGGAGGTTTTTACCCCATTAAGATCGGGACAAGTCCTGTTAGCTGGGTTAAGTGCGTTGGCAGTTTTCACGCTATCGCTGAGTAAAGGTGGGAGTCTTGCGATCGCGCAGGCTTTGCCCAGCGGATCTACTCCTGTGATGCTCGCCCAGGCACCTCTTTCCATCGATGATGACTATGTTTTAGGTGCGGGCGATCGGCTCAAGATCGATTTCCTCACCATTCCCGAATTTAGTGCGGAATACCAGGTCTTACCCAGTGGCGCCCTCAACCTTCCGCTGGTTGGCAACGTCTCGGTGCGAGGCCGCTCAATGCAGCAGGCGTCGGCATTGATTTCAGCGCGATATGCGACCGTAGTGCAGCGGCCAGTGGTTAACTTGACGTTGCTGGCCGCCCGTCCAGTGCGTGTGGCGATCGCCGGGGAAGTCAACCGTCCCGGTTCCTATACGATTAGCGTTCCGGCGGGGGCAGGCGAAAGTGTCATTCCCAGTATTTCACGGACAATTCAACTAGCAGAAGGGCTAACCCAATCCGCCAATTTACGCCAGGTTCGAATTCGGCGCACGTCCCTAGCCAGCGGGGCTGCGCCCCAAGAGTTTACCGTTGATCTCTGGCAACTGGTGCAAACGGGCGATTTATCCCAAGATATTCCCCTCCGGGATGGGGATAGTATCTTGATTCCGGCGACAGCCACCGTTGACCTAGCGGAAGCTCGCCAGCTCGCAGCGGCAAACCTAGCCGCGCGGAATAACCGTCCCCTTAAGATTACAGTTGTGGGAGAGGTCTATCGACCAGGGCCTTACACCCTAATTGAAGGAAACGTTAGCCAGCGCGACCAACTGATTAATCCCAATCTGTTGCAAGTTCCCAGTGTGACTCGTGCGATTCAAGTGGCTGGTGGCATTACTCAACTAGCTGATGTACGTAATGTGCAGGTGCGCCGGTTGACTCGCAGTGGCCCTACTCAAGTAATCACTCTGGACTTTTGGAAGCTCTTAAAAGAAGGAGATGTGCTGCAAGATTTACCCCTGCAAGATGGAGATACGATTGAAATTCCTGTGGCAAGTAAGCTAAATGAAAGTGAAGTCTCTGAACTTGCTTCTGCCAGTTTTTCACCTGAAAAAATCACTGTCAATGTGGTTGGAGAAGTAGAGAGAGCAGGGGCAATTTTAGTACCACCAAACACGCCACTTAATCAAGCTTTATTAACGGCTGGAGGGTTTAATCGAAGAGCCAAAAAACGTTCTGTCACATTAATTAGACTGAATCCAAATGGCACCGTTGTAAAACGAGATGTGGACATTGATTTAGCTGAAGCTGTTAGTGAAAAGTCAAACCCACCACTTCGAAATAATGACATTATTGTTGTTAAAAAGAGTGGATTGGCTGCCTTTAGCGATAGTGTTGGCTCTGTCTTAAGTCCATTGGGAGGCATTCTTGGAATTCTCAGGATTTTTGGCCTCTAACCTCTAAGATGTTCATCCATCTGAGTGTTTATCTACTTTTCGGTTTTTGGTTGAGTTTGGAAAAAAGTGATTCGTTCATTATTTGGTTTCATTACTTCGAGGTCATCTTCTTGTTAAAGCACCTAAGAAACTGTAGAGAGAAACTATAGAGCTTTGTTTCTGTCATCTCCTTCCTTTTCACGCTCTAAAGGCTTTGAAATGAAGGAATGATTCGTCTCTATGCAGCACTCACTTTTTAGCCATTCTTTCTCTTAATTCTCTAACAAATTAAAGAATCCGTAAAGCCATTTTCAAGATTTCATTGGTGTTAGAGAAAAGATAGATAATTCAACTGATTGGGTCACCTACCAGCCTCATATTTAGTCTGTTGAAATATTGCAGCTAAATGTGCGGAGAGTATCAAGTTGCTGCCCTCATAAAGCAGCTAATTCTTCAAGATACTGTCTGAAACCAAGCTGGTCTCTAGCAATGAAAATAGCCCTTGTCCATGACTATCTGACACAGCCCGGTGGAGCTGAACGAGTCTTTGAGTTACTCTGCAAGCGGTTTCCTGAAGCAGATATATACACATCTCTTTACGACCCTAAACGGACGATTGATCTCGGCGATCGCGTGGTGCGAACGACCGCTCTGCAGCACTTGCCAGGAGCAACTCAGTACTTTCGGGTACTGGCTCCCTTCTACTACCCGGTCTTTCGTGCGCTAGATTTGCAGGCCTACGATCTGGTGATTAGTAGTAGTACCAGCTTTGCTAAAGCCGTTCGCAAGCGACCTGATGCCAGGCACATTTGCTTTTGCCACAATGTCACCCGCTTTTTGTGGGATACCCAAAGCTACCTCCGAGAATACAGCCACTACCGCCGCTTCTATCCGCTGCTGGAAAAGGTGTTTAAGGTGATGCGGCAGTACGACTTGAAGTACGCCCAGGAACCTGACCTCTATATTGCCAATTCCAGCATTGTGGCCGAGCGCATTCGCCAAATCTATGGCAAGCAAGCGGTGGTGATTAACTATCCGATTGATGTGAATCGGTTCACCTTCTCCGATCGCAAATCAGACTTTTTCCTCGCCTCTGCCCGCATGATCAGCTACAAACGGCTGGATATCATTATCGAAGCCTTTAACTGGTTGGGCTGGAAGCTACGGATCACCGGCGATGGGCCAGAACGTGGACGGTTGCAAGCTCACGCCATGGGCAATGTGGAATTTTTGGGGCATGTCACTGATACCGAACGGGCTCAACTCATGGCCGAGGCCCAGGCGGTGGTAGTGGCGGCGCTGGAAGACTATGGTCTGGTTCCGATTGAAGCCAATGCCAGTGGCACTCCGGTGATTGCCTATGGGGCTGGGGGCGTATTGGATACTCAAATTCCTGGAAAAACGGGTTTATTTTTTAACCGCCAAACCCCGGAAGCAGTCCAATCTGCTTTGCGCACAGCCGCCACGATTTCCTGGGATTATCACGCTATTCGCCAGCATGCGGTGAGTCAATTCTCAGAGGCGGCCTTCTTTAGCAAGGTCGAGCAGGTTTTAGCACCGATTGAGTTAAATCAGTCGGCGCAAATTCAGGAGTTGCAGACCACAGCATAGTTCTTTAGAGGAAGTAAAAAGGGATGCAGACCACTCTCACAAATTTCAATCCGCCAGAGGCCGAGGCTGGTTACGGGCAGTTACTTGCGATTTTGTTGCGTCGGCGCTACTGGCTATTGGGTGTGATGGGGGTTGCTGTTATGCTGGCAGGACTCCATACCCTTCGACAAGCACCGACTTATCTCAGTGTGCTGCAACTATTAGTCGAGCCAAACTATCGGGGACGCTCAGACAATTACCGGCAGGACCGGCTTGAAAATGAATTTGCTGATAGTAATGTTGAAGTAGATACGGCTACACAAATTAGCCTGATGCAAAGCTCTGCCCTGGTACAACGGGCGATGAAACTCTTGCAGCCAGAATACCCAGAATTTGACCCCAATGATCCCGCCGGGGTCGTGGCCTTCAAGCGATCGCTCTCTGTCGGGCAGGTAGCCCAAAGCGGTAAAAAAAATAGCGAAACCAAAATCTTTCAGATCACTTACACCAGTAATGACCCACTAAAAACACAGCGGGTCTTGCAGACTATGCAAAAGGTTTATCTCGACTACAACCTGGAGCAACAGAAAGCACGACTGGTGCGGGGGCTATCCTTTGTCAATCAACAAATTCCGCAAATTGAAGGGAAGGTTAAACAATCGGAAGCAGCCCTAGAAAAATTCCGCCGGGATCAGGAATTGCTGGATCCCGCCCTTCAGGGCAAAGCCCAGACTGATATGTTAAACCAGGTGCAACAGCAGCGGCAGGCGAATCTGGTGCAGTTGCAAGAACTGCGGAGTCGTTACACCAGCCTGCAACAACAAGTAGCCCTGTCTCCCCAGCAGGCTGTGGTCGCTTCGCGTTTGAGCCAATCAGCCCGCTACCAGACCTTATTGGGAGAAATTCAAAAAACAGAACTGGCCCTGACTCAGCAGCGTGCCCGGTTTAAGGACAATACCCCCTATGTGCAACAAGTGTTGGATTTGCGCCAACGCCAGGTGAATCTGCTACAAACGGAGGTGCAACGCATTTTAGGCGGCGCGACCCCAGCGGCAAGTGGCGAAGGCTTGCTTTCCCAGGGGCAACTGACTGGGTTGGATATCAGCTTGATTGGGCAATTGGTGGAAACTCAAGTGGGGCTGCAATCTGCAGAGGCACGGGAGCGCAGTCTGGCCGCAGTTGAGCAGGTATTGCGTGAAGAACTAAAACGATTTCCAGAACTGTTGGCGGAGTTTGGTCGATTGCAGCCAGAGGCGGATCTCGGTCGAGAAACGCTGAAACAACTGCTCAAAGCCCAGCAAGATATTGGCCTGGAGATTGCCCGTGGTGGTTTTGATTGGCAGGTGGTGGAAGAGGCGCAGATCGGCCAAAAAACAGGCCCCAGTATGACGCGTAATCTACTCCTGGGAGGAATTGCCGGACTATTGCTGGGAGGGGTGGCCGCCTTTGTGCGTGAGGCGATTGATGATGCAGTCCATACTTCCGATGATTTGAAAAAGCAGGTGCCAGTTCCTTTATTAGGGGTTGTGCCCGAATTGGCGATCGCCACCGATGAGGATCCGCCTCTTATCAATTTACCCTTTCGCAAGCCAGCGACCAGTCTCACCCCATCCATTACAAATGTGGTGCAGTGGCAACCGTTTCGCGAGTCGATGGATTTGCTCTATCAAAACATTCAGCTATTAAGTTTAACCAGCCCCCTCCACTCTCTGGTGCTGACTTCCGCCCTTGCAGGGGAAGGCAAATCGACCCTGATTTTGGGGCTGGCCATTAGTGCGGCTCGTTTACACCAGCGGGTAATGTTGATCGATGCCGATTTACGTCGCCCCAGCCTGCACAAACTGTTGAATCTCCCCAACGACCGTGGGCTTTCGACCTTGTTGAGTAGTAGTAGTCCCTTACCACCACAGATCAACACCCAAAGTTCCCATTTGCGCAGCAATATCTCGGTGCTAACCGCAGGCCCAACCCCCTCTGACCCAGCTAAATTGCTAAGTTCACCACGCATGCGCGAGGTGATGAACCACTTCGAGCAGCATTACGACCTGGTTTTACTTGATGCCCCACCTGTCCTGGGTCTGGTCGATGCCATGCTGGCGGCTTCTTGTTCCAGTGGGGTGCTGATGGTGGGACGCATTAACCAAGTCACCCGCACAGAGTTAGCTCAGGCAACGGCTATGCTCAATCGATTAAACGTTATCGGGGTAGTGGCAAATGGTGCAACCTACCAGACACGCAGTAATTCTGTTTATCAAGCGGCCACGGCCATTAACTAAAGCAAATTAACCGGGCAAACGAGAGTTTCATGCCGCAGGCAACCTGAAACTCAAAATCCATTGTCTTTTCCTCATTCATTCTCTCCTAACGCTTATGACTCTCTCCATTCATCCACAAAACGTGCCTCAAACTCTGACCGAGCAGCCAAGGCAGTCTCCACAGGGCTATGCTCTGATCTGGCGGCAACGCAAGTTGATGGTTCGGCTAACAACACCGCGCCTGGATTGCGTCTTGCTACCACCGTTGCAACGGGCCGATCGCCTGATAGAGTGCCTGACAAAATCCCCTGTTGACCTGGTGAAACTGTCTCCTGCCATGGATGCTGCCCATCTCATCTTTTGGGGAGACATCTGTGAACAAGCCCATAAGCCTGCCTATCTGAGCCTATCTTCTACCCCAAACCTGCCACAAAAATCCTGTCCGCTGGGTTGGTGGCTAAAACGTAGCTTTGATTGGTGGGTGGCTGCTGCCTTATTAGTCTTGTTTAGCCCCTTGATGGCCGTGATTGCCCTGCTGGTTAAGACCTCATCCCCTGGGCCTATTTTCTTTAGCCAGTGGCGTGTAGGAGAGCGCGGTAAACTCTTTCGCATCATCAAGTTCCGCACGATGGTGGTGAATGCAGAGCAACTCCACCATCAAGTCATGGGACATCAGACAGGCTTACATAAGCTCAAAAATGATCCCAGGGTGACCCCCGTGGGCCGATGGCTCCGCAAACTGAGCTTAGATGAATTGCCCCAACTATGGAATGTGCTGCGCGGCGAGATGAGTCTAGTCGGGCCTCGCCCCTGGGCGCTCTACGATGCTGTACGGATCGTTGAGGCTCAGCGGCAGCGGCTCAATGCCCTTCCTGGCATTACTGGAGCTTGGCAAGTCAACGGGCGATCGCACCTCCTTGATCTCCACTTGGTGAATAGCTGCGACCTCCACTACCTCCGCACTTGGTCTCTCTGGCAAGACCTCAAATTCCTGATGTTGACCATTCCCAAGGTATTGACCGGCTTTGGAGCTTACTAATCGCCATCCCATGATGCCGTAGTTACCCCAGGGAATGATGCTGTGTTCTCTGTACCTCTGGGATAAGAACCTTAGCTCTTTAGCGGATTTAACCCACGCTCTAGAGCCGACGCCTCTAGATTTTGCCTTCACGGTAAACTTGAAAACCTCTGCTCGACTGAATGCGGTAATGGTTACTGGGCTAATTTCACCAGGGCATTTTTAACCGCAGCTGGAAGTTGCCGCATAATCTTGCCCTTCTCACGGTCTACTCCTACCAGGGTGACACGAGCAGTGACAAATAACTCGGGGCGATCCGCCGCTTGAATTTGATAATCCCAATTGATCCGTACCCCCTCCATATCTGTCATGCGGGTACGCACTAAGACTGAATCTCCCATGCGTACAGCCTGGTGATACCGAATCGACATCTCCACAACAGGTAAGTCACAACCAAGCGCAACCAGGTCAGCAAAATCAATGCCAATCGACTTGAGACAGGCCACCCTGGCTTCTTCCATCCAGGCAATATAGGTGCCATGCCAGGCCACACCTGCATAGTCGGTATGGTGCGGATAGGTAATGACTGGATACTCAAACCAATAGCCACTTTCACCCTGCTGGAGTCGATCTAGGGTGCTACCTGGTCGTAACTGAGGTGATTGATCGCGAATTTCTACCATATCCTGAGCACTCAATGAACTTGCCTAACTTTGCCCAAGTTTAAGAGGGTCGTTGCGGTTGTAGCAAAACGACAGGTCTTAAGCAGGACTTGGGTTTGTTCCCCTTTATAGCATCTGGGTGCAGCAATTCTAACCTTGGTCAGCCGTCCTTAAAATCACTGCGATCGCTCACAAACCTAAACGGACAGAGTATCTGGCTAAAACCGGGTGGGCACGGTCTGCCTCACTCTGTCCTATGGTCATCTGGTCATCGACAATAAAGCGCCTCCCTCAAGCAACTGGGCGCACATTTCCATAGCGGAGGGCATCCATTAACCACTCAATTGCCGCTATTTCAATGTCTTCAAAGGAGCGCGTACTGAGCAACTGGCCGAGGCGACGCTCTTGCGCCATGGATAGGCAACCAGAAGCAAGCGCATCATACACAACATCGAGTAATGGAGTTGTCATCATGGTTGATTTTGGCGTTTGAGAATTGGGAGAACGAGAATAGAAAGAGAAGTCGTAAAAAAAGGGTAAGGGTGAGAGAAAGTCAGGGAAGCAGGTTTTTGCGGCTTTTCACCACTTTCCTGGGCTGACTGAACCCATCACCTGTTTACCCGTTTAAGCTAGAAAGCTCATTGATGACTTGCACCCGCCCTTTGCGTAAGGCGTAGAGCAAGCGATCAAGCATTTGCCGCTCCTCTTCACTGCTGGCTTCGTCTAGCAGGATAGCTAGTAGCCCATAGCGATCAGCAAGGGTGAGCTTGCCCGTCTGGCTGACTTGGGCAAACAGTTCTGAAGCAGCACCTGGGAGAGGGTAGATAGCAAACATGACCGATTTAGGAACTCGATGTTCTTAATATCGGTTGTTTTCTATGCTGCATCGGTGATACGGTCGGGAACTACTTGGTGATTCTGACAGACGGATTCTGTGACTACAGAAAGCTTGGCTCTGTGATGAAATATAAGGCATTCGGTGATGCTGCTCACAAGACAAGAATTCTAACGATTACCAGATCTCTGATTTCAGGCATGTGTTCTAGGAGTTGCGGCTTGCTCAATAGAAACTAGGTCGAACTTGTCCATTGCCCAGCCAATTGAGTCGCTTCGGTAAACAAGCTGGTGTCGTTGAGTCCTGCCTCTGCCACATGCTAATCGCGATTGTCGCGTTCGATCAAAATTACCGTCTACCCTTTTGACCCACTGGGGAAGAAGGTTCTCGCCCAGTGAGGATAGACCTCATCGCCTTCGACGCCCAGACTTGCTCCCTCTGCTGCGAGGGGACTCCACTGCAGTTGCTGGGTCGCCATACGTTGCTCCCAGCCCAGGATACTGACGTGCGATTTCTCTAATACTCGTCCACTCGCGCGCATCACAAATCCGCATAAAGTTGGCAATACTCATCGACAAAATGAATCGTTGGTCGAGCTTCTCTAGAAGCGGGCATCGATCGCGCGGCTCCCTAAGCTCTACCGCTTCCATTCTCAATTCCTCTCATTAATGTGACCGAAGAGGATTAAGCCTTATCTGAGAAGTATTGGGTTAGGGTAGTCCTATTTCATAAAGGATAGAGAATAATGACCTGTTTCTGGGTGCTTTACAGCGATTGGCGCTCAGTTATTCGCTTTTTTCTCTGTCCTTTACATAAGGGCATTACCTGGGTTAGAACGGGGTGCAAGGGGGGATTCCCTGGCTAGGGGCGAAGCTCCTATACCCCCGCGCAACCCAAGTGTCTTAATCTACTTTCGTAGTGCTACATTCTCCTTTATGCTTGCCCGTTTACTCGGCCAACGTGTTTAGATGAAGCCAGAGACCGGTTCACACAGAGAAGCAATCCATGGCTGCCGAGTTAACCCTAATTGTGGAAATGGTAACTGTGCTGGGAACGGCTGCCACTGGAGGGTACTTGGCCAATCGTTTAGGGCAACCAGTTTTGCTGGGTTACCTTCTGGGTGGCATGTTGATTGGCCCGACGGGTTTTAAGCTGGTCACGCTGGAAGGGGATATCCAGGTGCTATCAGAAATCGGCGTTGCCTTGTTGCTGTTTGCTCTAGGAGTAGAGTTTTCGCTGAAAGACCTGCTGCGAATGCGGGCGATCGCCCTGGGGGGTGGCTCTCTGCAAATCATCCTGACGATTTTGCTGGGAGGGGGATTAGCCTACTTAACAGGCTGGGTAACCACTATCCCCAAAGCTATTTTTCTGGGAGCCGTCCTTTCCCTCTCTTCGACTGCCGTTGTCCTGAAAAGTCTGATTGAACGTAACGAAACTCAAACCAATCACGGCCAGATTATGCTGGCGATTCTGATTGTGCAGGATTTAGCCGTGGGTTTGATGTTGGCGATTCTCCCGGCTTTGACCCAGCCAACGGATGTGATTGGCAGTGCCCTGCTCTCAGCTTTGCTAAAGGCGTTGTTATTTCTGGGGGGAGCCATCCTGATGGGGAAATGGGTCATTCCATTTTTGGTAAAACTTATTGCCCGTAGCGGCTCCCAGGAATTATTTTTGCTAGGAATCCTAGTGCTGTGTCTGGGGATTGCGCTGATCACCTCGGCTTTGGGCCTGGGAATTGAAATGGGGGCTTTCGTTGCTGGGTTAATGATTTCAAATGTGGAGTATGCTGACCACGCCCTGGATCGAATGCTACCGATGCGAGATGTTTTCGCGACCCTGTTTTTTGCTTCGATTGGCTTGTTGATCGATCCAACCTTTTTGTGGGCCAATCTCTGGATTCTGATGGGGTTGGTAGCGGTTGCCATGATTGGCAAAGCGATGATTGCTACAGGGGTTGTTAGCTTGTTTGGCTATTCCCTGAAAACAGCCCTAACGGTGGGGCTGGGAATTAACCAGATTGGGGAGTTTTCCTTTGTGCTGGCGGGTGTTGCTCAACATCAGGGCCTCTTTCCACCCCGGCTCTATGGGCTGACCGTGGGAACAACGGCCGCAACTCTATTGCTAACCCCCTTTCTGCTGCGAGCCACGCCTCTGCTTTTAATGGGGTTAGAGCAAATTCCCTGGTTCAATCATCTGCTGCAACTCAACCATTCCCCTCAACTATTTAGGCAAGCGGAAGAGCTGATCGGGCATGTGGTGGTGGTCGGTTATGGCAGAGTTGGTCAAACCCTGGTGCGGATGCTGTATTTTCAAGGCCATCAGGTTCTGGTGATTGATAATAATGAAGCGGTGTTGCAATCTCTGCGCAAACGAGGAATTCCCTATCTGTTTGGTGATGCCTCTAGCACGCTGGTTTTAGAAAAGGCAAAATTACCCCAAGCAAAGGCTATGGCGATCGCCCTCCCCGACCCCATGGCAACCCGCCTCACGTTGAACCGGGCCTTAAGTCTTGCCCCTGACCTGGATATTACAGTGCGTGCCCATGGTAATGAAGAAATTGATACACTTTACCAGTTGGGTGCCCAGGAAGTCGTGCAGCCAGAGTTTGAAGCCTCCCTAGAAATGGGTGCCCATATGCTTTTGAAGTTGGGTGATTCCACCTTTGAGGTACAGCAGGTCGTAAACCGTTACCGCACCGGGCGCTATCGCGACATTTTGCCAGAGCGGGCAGAATACTGGGGGGCCGCAGATTTAGACTTGGCGATTGAGGGGTTACAACGGCACTGGTATGGGTTACCCTTAGACTCGCCTCTAGTGGGTTTAAGTCTAGCCCAGGCTAATATCCGCCGTTTGACTGGGGCAACCATTATGGCAATTGAGCGGCACAAACATCTGTACCGCTACCCCACCGGTGAAATCACCCTGGAAGCGGGCGATCGCCTACTCGTTGTCGGCAGCCCAGAAGAGCATGCCGCTTTCACAGAACTACTAGAGCCTGGGTAGGCCACCCCAGGTTCAGAAGAGCTGCTCAATGAATTGGAATCAGAGAGATCAAGCCTGACTGGTGCGATTAATCCGTTCGCTAAGCTGCTTCAGCGTTTGGGCTAACTGATGATCCTTATCCTTTAGCTGGGCAATTTTGTCGCAGCTATACAACACCGTAGTGTGGTCTTTCCCGCCAAACTCTTCACCAATTTTGGGTAAGCTCAAATCGGTATGTTGGCGCATCAAATACATACCAATCTGGCGAGCCACACTGATTTCCCGGCGGCGCGAGTTACTTTTCAAATCCTCGACTGAGACATTAAATGCCTCGGAAATCGCGCTAATGATGGTTTTGGGTGAAGCCTCCGCCTGTTCCACGGGTGGATTGAGTACCGGCATCACTGTTTCCACGGTCATCGGCAACCCCGAAATTGAGACGTAAGCCACCGCCCGAATCAACGCCCCTTCTAACTCCCGAATATTAGAGGTATAGCGAGAGGCAATGTACTCAATTACCTCACGGGGAAGCCGGATTTTTTCATACTCCGCCTTTTTCTGCAAAATGGCCATCCGTGTCTCCAGATCCGGCGGTTGAATATCGGCAATTAACCCCATCGAAAAGCGAGAGCAGAGCCGTTCTTGCAAACGGGGAATTTGATTAGGAGGTCGATCAGAGGCCAACACGACCTGTTTACCGGCCTCATGCAGGGTATTAAAAGTGTGGAAAAACTCCTCCTGGGTGTATTCCTTACCCTCAATAAATTGGATATCATCCACCAGCAACACATCAACTTCGCGGTAAAGCTCCCGGAAGCTTTGCATGTTATCTCGCCGAATCGCCGTAATTAAGTCGTTAGTGAACTGTTCTGTCGAAACATAAAAGACTCGTGAGGTGGGGCAAATCTCTAAGCGATAGTGCCCGATCGCCTGCATCAAATGGGTCTTACCTAGCCCAACCCCACCACAAAGAAACAAAGGGTTAAACTCACGCCCAGGAGACTCTGCCACAGCCAGGGACGCAGCATGAGCCATGCGGTTGTTAGAGCCGACCACTAACCGCGAGAAAACATACTTTTGGTTGAGGTCGCAGCTAGGCCGCACTGCACTTTCTGATGCTACGCTTTCAGGCTTGGAGCTAGAAGGGAGCGGCAACTCTACCGGAGCCTCGGAGGGATTCCACAGCATTTCCAAATCATCAATGGTGCCATCCTCGCTGGCGACACTCTTGATCTGAATATCGACCGGAAAGCCAAAAACATCATGGGCCACTTCGGTCATCGCCCTGATATAGTACTTCTGTATCCACTTGCGTCCAAAGGGGTGGGGCGATCGCACGAGTAGCTGGTTCCCATGCATTTCCTCAGGGGTGGTGGTTTTAATCCATGTTTCAAAGGTCGGTGGGCTCAGCCTTAGCTGCAGCCGCTCCAGCACCTCTGCCCACAATTCATCTAATGCTAACTTCGTTTCCACCGCAAACCTCTAGGGATAGCAAGACACAGGCTGAATACAAAACAAACGATCTCTACCGACCTGAGCGGTTGGTATCGAGTTTCGATAACGATGCACCTAAGAATTTATAGCAGATCCGCTCAAGAAAAACTTGCTCAGATTACTACCAATAGAGCTTCTTTTGAAGAAGATACTCTACCGATAGTGGTCGCTACAAAGTTCCCACTCTTACAAGAGTCGGTAGCGCACCTGGAGTAAATCACTGTGCCAGTAGTCTATCTCACCTAGAGAAAGAGGCGGAAAATCTTTGAGGTTTTTCAGGATTTGTTTGTTTGGGCGAGTTCAGGGAGACTGGCCTGAAGTTTCAGGCAGTTGAGGCCATCAACTTGTAAGGTATATTCAACCTGATCCATTAACCGATTCAAAATCAACCAACCGTAGCCGCCTTCCTGCAACGATTCTGGATCAGGTTCATTGTAATCAGATAGGTTATAGCCTTCCCCTTGATCCCAGATTTCCAGGGCGATATCTCGCCCTTGTAGTTCCAGGCGGATCAATACCGGAATGTTGGGCCTATCCTTATGGGCGTGGCGCACTACATTTGAGTAAGCTTCAACCAAAACCAGACGCATCCGGTTCGATTGGCGTTGCCAATCCACGCGATCGCCCATTACGAGTTCCAGACTTCCCAGTAACCAGTTTTCAACAACCGCCAAAAACTGCA
>Ga0272446_1005495_pt1 | contig 13934 bp, 7 predicted proteins | sample YNPCB0061_FD_194587 | JGI IMG/M metagenome (GOLD analysis project Ga0272446, IMG submission 194587) | Hot spring microbial mat communities from Yellowstone National Park, WY, United States - YNP-CB-006-1 | ecosystem: Environmental > Aquatic > Thermal springs > Hot (42-90C) > Sediment | place...
GGAATTTTATAAATGATTTCCTTAAACTGAGTTGGTTGCCTCTTCATTTATTTTGATTTCATTACCAAACAGAGTTATTACTCTTTTGCTGAATTCAATCAACTCAAGCAATACATCTTCTGGTTTAACCTGCTTGTTTTCCTTAACGAGCTTCATCTGTTCTTTTTGTTGAACAAACTTAAATTCATTTTTGTATTCATCAAGAATAAATCTCATCAACTCAAGAAATCTTACTTTATAATAATCTTCTTTATCTCCCTTTGGAAGAATTACAGAAATATTTTTTCTTTGAATCACAATTCGTTCAAACAGAGCAAACGAAGCATAAAATCTAAGAGTAGCTGTTAACAACAACCGATTTACTAGTTCCGGAAATGGTCCAAAGCGATCTATCATTTCTTCTTTCAACTCTTCAATTTCCTGAAGTGATTCAACAGAATAAAGAGCTGTATAAAAAGTTAATCTGTCTGACTGCTCGGGCATATACTCTTCAGGAATTCCAATTTCAAAGTAAGTATCGATTGTTGGTTCAGTTCTTTCCTTTGGCTTAGGAAGAGATTCAAATACTTCCTTGAATTCTTCATACTTAAGTTCTTCAACCGCTTCATTGATTAATTTTATGTAAAGATCAAAACCTATTTCGTCAATAAATCCTGTTTGTTCTTTTCCGAGTAAATTTCCTGCGCCGCGAATTTCAAGATCACGCATTGATAAATTAAATCCGGAACCGATTTCAGTAAACTCCTCAATTGCCTGAAGTCTTCTCAAAGCTTTTTTTGTAATACCGGATAAAGAAGGAACAATGAAGTACGCATAAGCTTGTCTATCACTTCTTCCAACTCTTCCGCGCAGCTGATGAAGTTCTGCCAATCCAAATCTATCTGCTCTATTAATGATGATTGTGTTTACATTAGGGATATCAATTCCCGATTCTATAATTTTTGTTGAAAGAAGAACATCATATTTTTTGTTGAGAAAATCGTGAATTACTTCTTCAAGCTTTGATGGCGTAAGCTGTCCGTGAGCAATTCCGATTTTAATTTCCGGAATGTGTCTTTGAAGATATTCCGCAAGTTTGCCAATAGATTGAACTCTGTCGTGAACAAAATAAACCTGACCATTTCTGCTTACTTCGCGAAGAATCCATTCTCTGATTTTCTGAATATTAAAAACCGAAACATTAGTGTAAATTGGTTGTCTGTTTGGTGGTGGTGTCGCTATAATTGATAAATCTCTTGCACCAAGAAGTGAAAGGTTTAATGTTCTTGGAATTGGTGTAGCAGTAAGTGTAAGCGTATCAATATTTACTCTTATTTGGCGAAGTTTTTCTTTTGCAGCTACCCCAAAACGATGTTCCTCATCAATAATAAGCAATCCAAGATCCTTAAACTTTACATCCTTCGAGAGCAGGCGATGTGTTCCGATAATTATATCAATCTTTCCTTCTTCTAATAGCTTAAGAATTTCTTTTTGCTTCAACTTGGGTTGAAACCTCGAAAGCACGGCAATTCTTACAGGAAACTGCGATAGACGATCAGAGAATGTGTTGAAATGCTGCTCAGCAAGAATTGTTGTGGGAACTAATACTGCAACCTGCTTCCCATCCTGAACAGCTTTGAATGCTGCTCTGACAGCTACTTCTGTTTTACCAAAACCAACGTCACCGCAAATTAATCTATCCATCGGATTTTCACTTTCCATATCACGCTTAATTTCATCAGTTGCCCTTGCCTGGTCTGGTGTATCTTCATAAAAGAAAGAAGCTTCAAGTTCTTTTTGCCAAATTGTATCTTCACTGAAGGCAAAACCTTTAGAAGCTTTTCTTCGTGCATAAAGTTCAATCAGTTCACGCGCCGCTTCTTTTATCTTCTTCTTTGCTCTGGCTTTAGTATTATTCCACTCAGCTGTTCCTAATTTTGAAAGCGTTGGTTGAAGTTTTCCATCTGATTTTTCAGCTGAAGAATATTTTTTTACAAGTGACAGATAGTTAAGATTAACATAAACGACTCCGCCCTCCGCATAAAGTATCTTCATTGATTCTTGCTGAGCATCGCCTATCTTAATCGTTTCAAGCCCAACATATTTTCCTATTCCAAAATCTTCGTGAACAACAAAATCCCCCTTTTTAATTGAAGCAATACTGCTTGCTTTAGATTTCCTAATCTTTTTTTGAGTGGGAATTTTTGTTCTGTATGGTTTGTTAAAAATCTGATAATCTGTTAGGATCAGTATTTTGTCCTCAGTAGAAATAAATCCTTCTTTAATCGGAAAAGTTATTACCTCAACTTTTTTTGATTCTAACAGTTCGGCCAACTCATCATTATATTCAGAAAATAAATCTTTAAGTCTTTCTGTTTGCAAATCATTTTCAGAAGTTATAATAATATCATAATTTTTATTTGAATAATCTTTAATGGTATTAAAAAGTATTTCAAAATTTGAATGAACAAATGGTGCGGGAAGTATTCCAATTCCAATTCTCTCCGGTGATGAGAAGCTCTTTTCAATAATCCATTTACCTGTAACATTATCTAAATCGAATGAAATATTTTTAACAACCTTTTCTGAAAGTTGATGTTCTTCTTCTGATTCACCCATAAATTCTTTGGCAAAATCATAATCATTTTCATCGAAATTTTCGGACGAAGTATTTTGAGAGTGCAAACCCATATCAGTGTTAATAACATCTAATTCGTGCTCGGATACAAAGACGATTGGATTATTCATGTAAGAAAAAATTGAAGTCAATTCTTCATCTTTCAATTCATTAATTGATGCCGATAAATTAACTTCTTCAATTTTAACTGTTGACCTTTGTGATTCTGGGTCAAAGTACCTAATTGACTCGATGAAGTCTCCGTCAAATTCAATTCGGGTAGGATTTTTTTCTGAGTATGACCAGAAATCAATTATTGATCCACGTACTGAAAAATATCCGGGCGCTTCGACAAATTTATCTCTGGTATAATTGAGCAGTTTTAGATATTCAAGTATCTCTTCATAACTTAACTCGCCACCAACACTAATTTTAGTTGAAGATTGGTTTAATTTTTCTTTTCCTGGAATTCCAACTTTAAGCAATTGATAAGTAGAGATCAGAATAAACTGTTTGCTGCTTAAAATATCTGAAAGTTTTTCCTGAATTGATTCTAAATCAAAATCCTTAATTAAAATAATTTTCTGTTCAGGGTTAAGAAAACTAAGCTCAACAAAGAGTTCCTCCGCTGATTTTATGTCAGGAGAAAAAAGCAAAAGCTGATTGAAAGATTTAATTATCTCAGTTACAACAATTGATTTAGCTGAACCGTGTAAAGGACTAATAAAAATTTTTTGATTTTCAGATTTCAGCGCCTCATTCAGTTTTTTCGCTGAGTTTATAATAACATTAACTTTCATCACAACTGATGCTAAAATACATTTGAGTAGTTATTTAAATGAAAACAATAAGGATAAAACCAATTAAAGATATGGTAAACATATTTTGGAAGGCTGCTTAAATTTAACAATTACTTTTGCAATTCAATTACAATCAGCTTCTTTCCTTTTTTATTTCTTATGTTTGTTGGTTTATAAGCAAGTTCGTAAATCGTTGATTTCTTAATGTTCGATTTGTATTTCATTTCTGCTTTAGTAAACTCTTCATCGAGATCACCACCCTTAATCGAAATTAAATACGATTTCTCTTTTGTAATAGGAAGTGCATAACGGATAAGAATAATCAGAGGGACAGTTCCTCTGCTAATTACCATATCAAAATTTTCTTTATACTTTTCAATAAACTCGGGACTTTCAACACGATAATTTTCAGCTATTACATTGCTTAATTTTAATTTATCAATAAACTCGTTTACTGCATTTACTTTTTTACCAATAGAATCTACCAGCACACCTCTTAAATCTGGTCTCATTATCGCAATCGGAATTCCAGGGAATCCTCCTCCGGTACCAATATCAACAAACTTCATAATTCTATCGGGAAAGAATTTAGTTACATAGGCAGATAGAAAAACGTGTTTCTCAATTATTCCATCAACATCTGCTCGGGAAATTAAATTAACGGATTTATTTTTTTCGGAAACTAACTGAGCAAAATAGGCAAGGCGATCTGCTTTTGTAACTTCAGAAGTTAAACCGTTCTCCCAAAAAAATGTTTGCAGCTGTTTAAAGTATTCTTCCTGTTTGTTGGGGGGCATACAAAATTTCCAAAATTAACTTTTCAAATATATCAATAAAACAGAAATATCTGAAGGAGTCACACCAGAGATTCTTGATGCCTGTCCAATTGATCGGGGTTTAAATTTTGCAAGCTTTTCTCTGCCTTCAGTTGAAAGTTGTTTAATATTAGAATAGTTTAATGTTAAAGGAATTTTAACATCTTCATATCTTTCAAGTTTTTCTATTGTTTCAAACTGCCGTTTGATATATCCCTCGTATTTTAATTCAATTTCTATCTGTTCAAGAACTTTATCTTTCTTTAAAATAGTTTGCACCAATTCTGAATTAAATCCGTTTGAGTTCAATATATCCCGCAGCTTTATTTCCGGCCTTTTGCAGATTTTAGAAATTGTTTCTGATGAATCAACCAAAGACGAGCCTTTTTCAGTTAAAAATTCATTTAAATTTTTGAAACTGATTTTAGTGTTCGAACAAAATTCAATCCCCGATTGTATTAGAGTCTCTCTTTCTTTCAACTCACTAAAAACTTCTTTCGGTATTAAACCAAACTCATAGCCATACTTAAATAATCTTCTATCTGCATTATCTGATCTTAACAGTAAACGATGTTCGGCTCTTGAGGTAAACATTCGATAAGGTTCATCTGTTGATTTACTTACTAAATCATCAATCAAAACACCGATGTAGGCTTCACTTCTTTTAAGAACGAACTCTGGCCTTTTCTGAATTTTTAATGCGGCATTAATACCAGCAATAATTCCCTGAGCGGCCGCTTCTTCATAGCCGGATGTTCCATTAATTTGACCGGCAAAGTATAATCCTTCAACAAGCTTTGTCTCTAGTGTTAAATCAACCTGGTGTGGCGGGAAAAAATCGTATTCAACTGCGTAACCAGGACGAACCATTTCAACATTTTCTAAGCCACGAATTTTATGTAAAGCTTCTAATTGAATTTCTTCTGGTAAAGATGTTGAAAAGCCATTTAAATAAATTAAATCAGAATCGAGTCCTTCCGGCTCAAGAAATAGCTGATGACGCTCTTTATTCGCAAATCTAACAATTTTATCTTCTATTGAAGGACAATATCGCGGACCTACCCCTTTAATAAGTCCGGTAAACATTGGCGACTGATGAAAGCCTTTTTCTAAAGTTTTATGAACATCCAGATCTGTATAAGTTATATAACAACTAAGCTGCGGAAGCGAAGGAAAACCATCAATATCTGTAAAATGAGAAAATGGTTGCGGATTTTCATCCCCTGGCTGCTCTTCAAGAATACCCCAGTTGATTGAATCTTTTTTCAATCTTGGTGGAGTTCCGGTTTTTAATCTTCCCGCCTCAAAACCAATAGCTGTTAATGATTCGGTTATTCCTGTCGCTGGTTGTTCACCAAACCTACCGCCTTTAATTGATTTTAATCCTGTGTGCATTAATCCATTCAGAAATGTGCCTGAGGAAAGAATTAAAGCATCACAACCATATTCATTTCCGAGGGAAGTCTTAATCCCGAATATTTTTCTACTTTCCACGATTACTTCAACAACCGATTCCTCAATGAGCTCTAAGTTGGGGATATTATGAATAATCTTTGCTGCTTCAATGGAGTATAATTTTCTATCATTCTGACTTCTTGGTGACCAGACTGCCGGACCCTTTGATTTATTAAGCATTCTGAACTGGATTCCCGAACGATCAGCAATTTTTCCCATTTCACCACCAAGCGCATCAATTTCTCTAACAAGATGACCCTTTGCAGTACCTCCGATTGCTGGATTACATGACATTCTTCCTAAAGCATTTTTATCCATCGTAAAGAGTCCAACCTTACACCCCATTCTCGCCCCAGCCGATGCTGCTTCAATTCCTGCGTGACCACCGCCAACTACTATAATATCGTATTTTTTAATCATATTTTAATTTTTTGTTTTCACGTGAAACAAATTATAAAAATTTTTTACCAGTTTTTTCACGTGAAACAATTACTTTCCTATACAAAATTTCATAAAAATATTATTTAAAATGTCGTCTGAGGTTACTTCCCCAATTATTTCACCAAGACTTATTGCTGCATTTCTCAAATCAATAGAGATGAATTCGCCACTAACCTTTTTAAGTATTGATTCCCTGGCGTTTAATAACGACTCTCTTGCATTTTTAAGGCAATTATAATGTCGAAAATTGGAAATTATTGCCGTTTTTTCGGTATAATAATTTGTTCCGATGGCTTTCTTTACAAGAATTTTAGCTAAATCTTTCATACCAAAACCAGTCTTTGCAGAAACCTTTATATCCACATCAAAATTTATCAAATCATTAAGATCAATTTTATTTAAAACCCTAATAACTTTATCACCAGAAACAATATTTAATAACTCGTTAAAAAGCTCACTTGAGATGCCCTGTTGAACATCTTCAATGAATAAAACTATGTCTGCATTACCGAGAACCTCTCTGCTTCTCTTAATTCCCTCCTCTTCAATTGGGTTGTCCGATTCTCTTAATCCGGCAGTATCATATAACCTAAACAAAATTCCATCAATAGAAATTTCCTCCCGGATAATATCTCTTGTTGTGCCGGGAATTTCACTAACGATCGATCTGGATTCTTTCAAAAGATAGTTTAATATTGATGATTTGCCTACATTTGGTTTTCCTACTAAAGCAACATTAATCCCGTCGCGAATAATTCTACCGACATTATAAGTATCAAGTATTGAACCTATTTCGATAATTATTTCGTCAATCCTTTTAAGAAGCTCTTCCGTATTAACAAATTCAATGTCTTCTTCTGCAAAATCCAGCTCCAACTCTATAAATGATGTGGCATTTATTAAGGAATTTCTTAAACCCGAAACCTTCCTAGATAATAATCCATCAAGTTGATTTCTCGCCCCTTTTAACGAAGCATCACTTCTTGCGTGGATTATATCAGCTACGGCTTCTGCCTGAGAAAGATCTATCCTGTTGTTTAAGAAGGCTCTTTTCGTGAACTCTCCTGGTTCAGCTAACCTAACTTTTCCTGTATTTATAAATTCGCTAATAATTTTCTGTGCAATCAAGGGGTTGCCGTGAGTACTTATTTCTACACTATCCTCACCAGTATAAGAATTGGGCGCCTTAAAAACAGAAATCAAAACATCATCAATATGATTTCCAGATGAATCAAAAATATCACCATAATGGATTGTGTGGCTTTTAGAACTTACGATTGGCTGCTTTCCTTTAAACAACAAATCAGTAATTAAAAGGCTTTCAGGACCGCTTAGTCTAATAACAGAAATAGCACCGACTCCCGGTGGAGTTGCCAATGCAATTATATTATCTTCTTTCAACTTATTATGCTCAAAAATTTGACTACAAAAATAGCTATAAATTACTCTTCAGAAAAGATTCAATGTTTTACACTATAGCTTTCTCAGAAAAGATGTCTTAGAACAGCCATATTGTCAAACATTTTCTAATTTTTCTTTAAATATATGAAACATTAGCCGGCAACCTGCCATTTTGTCGTTTGAATAATTGAGGGGGCTTTTTTTCTGTAAGATTTTATTTTATAAAAAGTTATGGGCATTTTTTAAAATGGCATACCTATTGAATATTTAAGAGCGAAAAACAAAAAAATGAAAGGAGGTTGATAAATATGACACTCGTAAAATTCAATCCTGTTCGCGATCTTCTGAACTTCGAAAGAGAGTTTAACAGAATGTTCAATGCTTTAGAAAGCCGTTTTGGAATTTCCAGAAGCCCTGAAATTGATGAGGAATATGAGAATGCTGTTTGGATGCCTTTAACAGACATTTATGAAGATAATGATAAATATACTTTAAAGGTTGATCTTCCTGGAATTAAAAAAGAGGATGTAAAGATCAACTACGCTAATGGTAAGCTTAGCATTAGTGGTGAAAGAGTTCAGGAGAGCGAAACAAAGGATGCTAAATGGCATAGAATTGAAAAGTCCTATGGTAAATACTACAGATCATTCACATTACCAGAACAAATTCAGGAAGATAAAATTACAGCTGAGTTCAAAGATGGTTTATTGACCATCACAATACCAAAAGCTGAAGAAGCTAAACCAAAAGAAATAGAGATTAAAGTTAAATAACTCTGAGAGTCTCTCACGAGCCCAGAGTTTTGGGAAAGGGTAACTGGGACGGTTACCCTTTTCTTTTAAATAAAATAAGCATAAGATTGAATGCTTATTTGAGGTGATTTATGGAATTTAAAGATTATTATAAGATACTTGGTGTTGATAAAAATGCAACTCAGGAAGAAATAAAAAGAGCTTATCGAAAGCTTGCAATGAAATATCATCCAGACAGAAATCCGGGTGATAAATCTGCAGAGGAAAAGTTTAAAGAAATTACTGAAGCAAATGAAGTTCTGAGCGATCCTGAGAAAAGGAAAAAATATGATGCGCTTGGAGCTAACTGGAAACAGTATGAGCATGCCGGTCATGGGTTTGATGATTTCTTTTCACAATTTGGTGGCGCTCAAGGAGGGGGAGGAAGAACTTATACATTTACTGGCGATCTTGGTGATTTGTTCGGTAATCTTGGCGGCTTTTCTGATTTCTTTGAATCTTTCTTCGGTTCACGAGGTAGAAAACAAAGTGGTTTTACTTCGCAGGATTATAGTCAACAATCTGCTGCGGGAATTGATCTTGAAGCTGATTTAAACATTACTCTTGAAGAAGCTTTTAATGGTGGTGAAAGAATAATTAATGTTGATGGTAAAAAAGTTAAAATAAAAATTAATCCGGGAACCAAGGATGGTCAGAAACTAAGGTTGAAGGGCTTGGGCAGGGCTCGTACACAAAACGGACAACGAGGAGATTTATACTTAAATATTCACATTCTTCAACATCCTTTTTATGAAATTAAAGACAGCGACTTATACTACAATCTCGATATTGATCTTTATACTGCGGTGCTTGGAGGGAAGGAATATATAAGAACTTTGGATGGAAAAACCATCAGTATAAATATTCCGGAAGGAACTGACTCTGGAAGTATTTTGAGATTGAAAAATTTAGGTATGCAAAAAGATTCCGGACGGGGCGATCTGTTTGTAAGAATAAATGTTACTGTTCCGAAAAATTTATCTGAAGAAGAAAAACAATTATTCAGAAAATTACAAAGTTTAAGAAAAGATTAAGGAGTTCTTATGTCTGAAGTTCAAACAAAAAAATATGAATTTAAAGCAGAAGTAAAAAAATTATTAGACATTCTTGTTCATTCATTATACACAAGCAGAGAAATTTTTCTCAGAGAATTAATATCAAACGCCTCTGATGCACTGGATAAAGTTAGATTTGAAATTACCAAAGGAACAGATGTGCTTGATAAAGAACTTCCTTTGGAGATAAAAATTGACTTCGATGATAAGAAAAACACCATCACAATATCCGATACCGGAATTGGAATGAGTCACGATGAACTTATTACACACATCGGAACAATTGCTAAATCCGGCTCTGAAGAATTTTTGAAACAACTTAGCGAAAACAAAGAAGCAGCAAATAATATTATCGGAAGATTTGGTGTTGGCTTCTATTCTGTATTTATGGTTGCTAAAGAAGTAGTTATAAAGTCTAAATCGTTCAGGAAAGATGAGCTGGCTGTTTGGTGGAAGTCGGATGGAAGTGGTGACTACGAAATAGCCGAACTTGACGAGCCGATTAAACGAGGGACTACCATTGAAATTTATTTGCGAGATGATGCAAAAGAATTTGCAGATAAATACCGATTAGAGGGAATAATAAAACGACATTCTAACTTTATCTCCTTCCCTATTTATCTGAAAGGAGAGAAAATAAATACAATTGCTGCTCTTTGGCGAGAACCAAAATCATCCATTAAGCCCGAGCAGTATAATGAGTTTTATAAATTTTTAACTCACGATACAGAAGATCCTCTTGAAATTATTCATACTTCTGTTGATGCACCAATTCAATTCAATGCCTTGCTTTTTATTCCTAAAAAGAGTTATGAATTCTGGCGCTTTAACAGAGATGATTATGGTTTAGATTTATATGTAAGAAGAGTTTTAATTCAACATCAGAATAAAGATTTGTTGCCGGAATATTTAAGTTTTGTTAAGGGTGTTGTTGATTCAGAAGACCTTCCTTTAAATATTTCAAGAGAAACTCTTCAGGAAAATATCATCTTTACAAAGATAGCAAACAGCGTTACTACAAATATTCTTTTACATCTTCTGAAAGTTGCCAAAGAAAATCCGGAGAGATATTCTGAATTCTGGAAAGAGCACGGAAGAATATTTAAGCTCGGTTATATGGATTTTGCAAATGCAGATAAGTATCAGCAATTACTCCGCTTTAATTCTTCTACTTGTAAAGATGATAAAGAACTGATTTCGCTTGATGATTATGTTTCAAGAGTAAAGAAGGATCAAAAAGAAATTTACTATGCTATTGGAACAAATAGAGAGGCAATCGACCTGAATCCGCATCTTGAAATATTCAAAGCAAAGGGTCTTGAGGTTCTGTATTTATATGATCCGGTTGATGAATTTGTGGTTACATCAATTAGGAAATATAAGGAGTTCGAATTTAAGTCGGTGGATTCTGTCGATTTGAAATCATTAGAAAAGTTTGATGATGTTTCACAAAAACAGTCAACCATAGAGGCTTTATCAAAAGATGATGAAAAGCATTTTGACAGCTTACTCGATAAAATGAAAAAGATTCTTGGTGATCGCGTTAAAGAAGTTCGTGAATCTAAAAGACTTAAAGATAGTCCTTCCTGTTTGGTAAACGCTGATGATACAATATCATCAACAATGCGCAAGATATTAAAGATGTCAAATGCTGAAATTAGTTTACCAAACAGAGAGGTTATTTTAGAAATTAACAAGGATCATAAACTTATTAGAAATCTTCTTGAAATCTTCAAGAGGAATTCTGATGATCAGTTTATCAAAGATACAACAGAGCAGCTTTATGAATCTGCTTTGTTGCTTGAAGGAAATTTAGATGATCCTCACAAACTTGTTAACAGATTAAATAAAATGCTTACAGAAGCAAGTGAATTATATAAAAACAAAATGGAATAACTTAGTGCCTTGGTGTTTTTTTGGCAGAAAAGTTTTTATGCCACCAAGACACAAAGATTCGAAAATTAAATAAAGGAGATTGAAACTATGGCATTTAATTTTAATAGACTTACTGTTAAAGCTCAGGAGATTGTTCAGAGTGCAATTGAGATAGCACAGAACTACAACAATCAGATTTTAGAACCAGAACATATTCTTGCAGCTATTGTACAGGAAAGCGGAAATATTGCCGAAACAATAATTAAGAAAACTGGCGGAAATTTTAACGCCATAAAAATTAAAATAAATGAATTGCTCGAGAAGCTTCCCAAGGTTAGTGGAACTGGCTTGGGCAATCAACAAATGTCGGGCGCATTGGCAAAACTTTTTGATAATGCGGCTGACGAAGCGAAAAATCTTAAAGATGAATATGTATCTACAGAACATCTTTTGCTTGCGCTTGCAAATGATCCGGGCAAAGCAGGTCAGCTTTTAAGAGATAATGGAATTACTTATAACGAAGTACTCGCTGCTCTCAAAACTGTTCGCGGAACACAAAGAGTTACTTCACAAAATCCTGAAGACACATATCAGGCGCTTGAAAAGTATGGAAGAGATTTGAACGAACTTGCTCGTCAGGGTAAACTCGATCCTGTAATTGGCAGAGACGAAGAAATAAGAAGAGTACTTCAGGTATTATCAAGAAGAACAAAAAACAATCCTGTGTTAATTGGCGAGCCTGGTGTGGGTAAAACAGCAATTGCAGAAGGAATCGCTCATAGAATTATATCCGGAGATGTTCCTGAAAATCTTAAGACCAAAAGGATTGTTGCTCTTGATATGGGAGCTTTGATTGCAGGAACTCAATATCGTGGTCAGTTTGAAGAGAGATTAAAAGCAGTAATAAAAGAAGTTCAGGAATCAAATGGTGAAATAATTCTTTTTATTGATGAGCTTCACACTCTTGTTGGTGCCGGTGCAACTCAAGGCGCAATGGATGCTGCAAACATTCTTAAACCAGCTCTTGCAAGAGGCGAACTGCATGCAATTGGAGCTACAACGCTTGATGAATACAGAAAGCACATCGAAAAAGATCCGGCTTTGGAGAGAAGATTTCAACCAGTATTTGTTAATGAACCATCTGAAGAAGATGCAATATCAATATTAAGAGGATTGAAAGAAAAATATGAAGTTCATCACGGCGTTCGTATTACAGATGGTGCAATTGTAGCAGCTGTTCAGCTTTCAGTAAGATATATAACAGACAGATTTTTGCCCGATAAAGCAATTGACCTGATTGATGAAGCTGCTTCGAAACTGAGAATAGAAATTGATTCGATGCCAGAAGAACTTGATTCGCTTGAAAGAAAAATAAAACAACTTGAAATCGAAAGAGAAGCTCTCAGACGAGAAAAAGATGAAGCATCGGCAAAAAGACTTAACGAACTTGAACAAGAGCTTGCCGAATTGAATGAAGAAAAGAATAAACTTAAAATGCATTGGGAGCTTGAGAAAGAAAAAATTCAAAAAATTCGTTCGATGAAGAGTGAAATAGAAAATCTTAAACTTGAAGCTGAACGATATGAACGAGAAGGAAACTTTGGTAAAGTAGCTGAGATAAGATATGGACGAATAGTTGAACTTGAAAAGAAACTAAGAGAAGAAACTCAAAAACTTGCAGAGATTCAAAAAGACAAGAAAATGCTTAAAGAAGAAGTTGATGCCGAAGATATTGCAGAGATTGTTTCTAAATGGACAGGAATTCCTGTAAGCAAAATGCTCGAAAGTGAAAGAAGTAAATTGCTCAGATTAGAAGAAGAACTTCATAAAAGAGTTGTTGGACAAGATGAAGCCGTTATTGCCGTTGCTAATGCAATCAGAAGAGCAAGAAGCGGTTTACAAGATGTTAACAGACCTATTGGTTCGTTCATTTTTCTTGGAACTACAGGTGTTGGTAAAACAGAACTTGCGCGTGCTCTTGCAGAGATTCTTTTTGATGATGAGCATGCAATGATCAGAATTGATATGAGTGAGTATATGGAAAAATTCTCTGTATCAAGATTAATCGGAGCTCCTCCAGGATATGTTGGATACGAAGAAGGTGGACAGTTAACTGAAGCTGTTAGAAGAAGGCCTTATTCAGTTGTGCTTCTTGATGAAATAGAAAAAGCTCATCCGGATGTGTTTAATATTTTGCTTCAGGTGCTTGACGACGGACGTTTAACAGATAATCAGGGAAGAACCGTAAACTTTAAGAATACAATTATTATTATGACTTCGAACATTGGTTCGCAGATTATTCAGGATAAGCTTGATGCGGTGCTTGAAGAAAGAATTGATGATGTTATGGGCGAATTAAGAGAAAGATTATTTGAGTTGCTGAGAAGAACTATTCGTCCAGAATTCTTAAACAGAATAGATGAAATCGTATTATTCAAACCATTAACTAAGAAAGAAATCAGAAAGATTGTTGATATTCAACTTGAGAGAGTTCAGAGACAATTATCTGAAAAAGAAATTACTCTTGTTGTTTCTGATGAGGCGAAAGACTGGCTTGCTCAAACAGGTTATGATGTAACTTATGGGGCAAGACCTCTTAAGCGTGTTATTCAAAAATATCTGGTTAATCCGCTTGCTCAGGAATTACTTGCCGGTAATTTTGGCAATGGTGATACAATTAAAGTAAATGTAGCGCCAAGGGTTGG
>Ga0272446_1005496_pt1 | contig 13932 bp, 9 predicted proteins | sample YNPCB0061_FD_194587 | JGI IMG/M metagenome (GOLD analysis project Ga0272446, IMG submission 194587) | Hot spring microbial mat communities from Yellowstone National Park, WY, United States - YNP-CB-006-1 | ecosystem: Environmental > Aquatic > Thermal springs > Hot (42-90C) > Sediment | place...
GAATGGAAGCTGACCGGCTGGTATCTGGAAGACGGCTGGCTGCGGCGCAAGTATACGACACCGGGCTGGCAGACCACGCTACTGGTGGTCAACGCCATCGGCTTTCTCGCTGAGTCGGCCTGGCACCATCCTGATCTGGCAATCACCTGGGGCAAGATCTGGGTCAAGCTCAAGACGCATTCCGCAGGCGGCATCACCGACCGCGATTTTGCCCTAGCTCGCAAGATCGAGGATGCCGTGCTGTGGCGGCCGGAATCCACGAGTGCTTTGGAAGGGGTGCCGGCCAACGTCAAGTGGGTCAAGGGAGGCGATTAGCTGCCTCGGAACCAGCCGATTCCACAGGCAGAGAGCTTTACTCCTTGTTCTGCTCTTTGGTGGTATCCCCTACGGGACGAACGGCCATCTCATAGCACACCATCTCCACATCATTGCGGAGATACAGATATCGCCCAGCCACGGCCGGCGTGTTCCAGGTGCGATCGGTCAGTGCCCGGATTCGAGCCACCTCGCGGTAGCGTCGCGTATCGGGAGCGATCACTGCCACCTCGCCCGTTTCGCTCTGTACGATCAGTGAACCAGCAACTCCTAGTAGCTGGCCGCTGCCGAAACTTTTGCCGCGCCAGTGGCGTTTGCCCGTCTCGACATCCACACACACCAGAGTGCCGTTCGACAGGCCATAGAGCGTGCTGCCGAGCCGTACCGGATTGGCCCACTTGGCACACAGATTGCGATTCTCCCACAGCACCTCCACGCGAAACGCCCCCTCCTTGTTGCGACGCACGCTCAGCATGGCTCCGCCATTGCTGGTCTCTGAGGAAATGAAGACGCGATCTCTCTCCAGAACCACCGGCTGGATGATGTTCATGTCCTCCGGGGTTGTCCAGGGATGTCGCCATAACTCCTGGCCTGTGGCCAAGTCGAAGCCGGCCAGACCGCCCACGTCGAACAGCAAGACCTGTCGCACCCCGCACAGGTTGGCCAGTTGTGGCGAACTGTAGCCGGCTCGTTCGCTGCCGCTGGCCCAGATCACTTCGCCATCCCGACGACGATAGGCAATCACCGCACGCCCGGCGTTGTTGTTCGGATCGACACCAGCGTTGACGATCACTCGATCTTCCACCACCAAAGGCGAACTCGTCATACCCCAACGCAGACATTTCGCTGCCGCGTCGTCGAGAATGTTGCGATGCCATTTGCGCCGGCCTGTCTTGCCGTCCAGACAGACCAGATCGCCACACGCCCCCAGCGAATACACTTCTCCATCAGCAATGCTCGGCGTGGCTCGCGGGCCGTTGCCCGTGAAGTGCTTGAATGCGGCGGGATATTCATGTACCCAGCGTTGCTTGCCGCTGCCACGATCGTAGCACACCACTGCCTCGGAGTCGCCACGCTGTTCGATGGTGACCAGCACGTTGCCGGCGACCGCGAATCCGGCAAACCCTCCACCGCAGGGTTGTCGCCAGACCTCGCGGGGGGGCTTTTCGTCCCAACGCATGTCGAGCAACTCGCTGGGATTGAACAGACCATCGGCCTGAACCCCTCGATAACGCGGGAAATGCTCGATGGAATCGACCGTTAGATCCACTTCTGGTAATCCGCTCGCATCGCTCTGCTCATTCAGAAACGCCGCATGCGTCTGCGCCGGCAGACTCTGCCAGCGAAAGCGAAAGATCGGACGTAGCGCACCATCCACTTGCACATCGGCAACGCTCGCCGCGAACCCTCCTACAGCCAGCACTAGCACCGCCAGAGCCGTCAAGCGGATTCGCACCGACAACCCGGATAAGCCGAAGAACCACATCAGGATGCCCACTAAACACAGTGCCGAGATGATCCGGCCCAGCAGCACCATGTGGAACAGAGGAGCCGGATCGAAATCGGCATAGTGCCAGAACGTGGGTAATAACAGAGCGAGGCCCGCCAGCAACAACAGCAGTGCGGGGATGCGCCACTTGGTCAGCGAGCCGGCTCGCTTTAGCGGTCGGAGTCTCATGATCGCTCTCCAGAAAAAAGCTCACCAGCGAAGCGGTTTCTGCCAGGCTTCCTTGAGGGTGTCGAGGTTTGCCCAGATGATCCATTCACCGTTGGCTCCTGCAATCCGCAACCTCGGTTGCGACACAGTCTGCCCAAGGCGAATAAACGGCACGCCACGCAGCCGGGCTTCCAGATCGCTCGCATGTGCCGGTCGCACCTCCAGCACGAATCGCGTGGTCGATTCGCTGAACAGAGCCGTCTCGTCGTCCAACTCGGCTGTGCCACAACTCGTCAGGTCGGCTCCGATTCCGCCGGCGAAGGCCATCTCGGCAATGGCGACGGCCAGCCCACCCTCGCTCAGATCGTGACACGAACGCACCAGCCCCGCTCGGATCACGTCATGCAAGGCAGCAAACACGCGAGGTGCTAGCTGCACATCGGGCCGAGGAACCTGCCCGCCCGTTCGCCCGGTCAGCAGGGAATAGTGGGAGCCACCGAGTTCGGCTTTCGTCTGTCCGACCAGATACAGCCAGTTGCCCGACTCCTTCAGATCCATCGTGACGCACTGGCGGACATCCGGCACCTGTCCCAAGGCACTGATGAGCAGGGTAGGGGGGATGACGAGATGTCGGCCCCCACCGACGAATTCGTTCTTGAGACTATCCTTGCCGCTGATGAAGGGCATGTGGTAGGCGATGGCCACATCGTGACAGGCCTGAGCGGCCAGCACCAGCGAGCCGAGGATTTCCGGTCGGTCGGTGTTGCCCCAGCAGAAATTGTCGAGCAGAGCAATGCGCGCCGGGTCGGCCCCCACGGCGACTACGTTGCGGACGGCCTCGTCGATGGCCGCTGCCGCCATGGCGTAAGCATCGAGATCGCCCAGGTAGGGATTGATGCCACAGCCCACCGCCAGCCCACGCCACGATCCCAGTACCGGCGTGATAACCGAGGCATCCGAAGGGCCATCGTTGGCGATGCCGACCAGAGGCTTGATGACGCTGCTGCCCTGCACCTCGTGGTCGTATTGGCGGATGATCCATTCCTTGCTGCAAATGTTGGGAGCCGACAATAGACGAAGCAACACGTCGGTCAGCGATCCCGTGCCGTCTCCGGCCGTTGATGGCGACGCGGGCAGGCGAACTGTAGTGACGGTCGGCCGAGTTGCCTGCCGTACCACCGGAGGCCGACCTTCATGCAAGAAGTGCAGATCGAGATCGCCCACCAGTTCGCCGTGATAGGTCAGACGCAGTCGGCCGGTGGCTTCAAAGGTGCCCAAGACAGCGGCCTCGACGTTTTCGCTGGCACAGAGTGCTTGCAACGCCTGCCACGACTCGGGGGGCACGGCCAGGATCATCCGCTCCTGCGATTCGGAGATCCAGATTTCCGTGTAGCTCAGGCCGGCGTACTTGAGCGGGGCTTTCTCCAGTTGCACGACCGCTCCCAGTTTCGCTCCCATTTCGCCGATGGCGGAACTGAACCCGCCCGCGCCGCAGTCGGTGATGGCGTGATACAGGCCGGCATCGCGGGCCTGCAAGAGAACGTCGAGCAATTTCTTTTCCTCGATAGCGTTGCCGATCTGCACGGCTCCGCCCGAGACCTTTTCCGACTCGGTGGACAACTCGGCCGATGAGAAGGTAGCTCCGTGAATGCCGTCGCGTCCGGTTCGTCCGCCGACGACTACGATCAGATCGCCTGGCTCCACACGCTTGTTGGCTCGATCCACAGGTAGCAGTCCCACGGTGCCGCAGTAGACCAGCGGATTGCCCAGATAGCGTTCGTCGAACAGCACCGCGCCATTGATCGTGGGAATGCCCATGCGATTGCCGTAGTCGCGCACGCCGGCGACCACGCCCTTGAGGATCTTGACCGGATGGAGAATGCCCGGCGGCAGCGACTCCGGCGGAGTGTCCGGTGGCGCGAAGCAAAACACATCGGTATTGCACACCGGACTAGCTCCCAATCCCGTCCCCAGCGGATCGCGAATGACTCCGCCGATGCCCGTGTTGGCTCCACCATACGGCTCGATGGCCGAGGGCCGATTGTGTGTCTCGACCTTGAAGCAGACGTGATAGCGGTCGTCGAAGCGAACCACCCCAGCGTTGTCCTCGAAGACGCTGACGCACCAGTCGTCTGCTCCCAGTTCGCGCCGCACCTGTACCGTCGCCGCGAAGATCGTCTCCTTGAGCAGATTCTGATAGCGTCGGCCCTCGAACTCCACCACGCCTTTGAGCGTTTTGTGCGAGCAGTGTTCCGACCATGTTTGCGCGATCGTCTCCAGTTCTACGTCAGTGGGATCTCGGCCCTGTTCGCGATAGTGCGCCTGAATCACTTGCATCTCGGCCAGGCTCAACGACAGTTGTCCCTGTCGGCTGACTTGCATCAGTTGCTCATCATTCAATTCGCGCAGCGGCACCCGCTGGAGCGAAAAACGATAGGGGGCACCCAGGCTGAGATGGTCGAGCGTGACTGGCCCGATGATGCACTGCTCGATGGCCTCGTTCGCCAGCACCTTGCGGAAGAGCAGATCGCGAGCCGATTGCTCCAACGACGAGAGGTAATAGCGGCGAAAGCGGCGGACGGATTCGACCGACACGCCCAGATCAGCGGCAGCGGCGACCACGCTCAGGGCGGTGGGATCCATGACTCCCGGCTTGAGCAAAACCGTGGCTACGACCTCGGCATTGGCTTCGGTGCCGGTATTGGTAGAGTGAGTGCCGGGCAGGTGATGGCGGAGTTGGGCCGACTCGACCAGATCATCGACGAGCAAGACGTTCATCAGATGCTGAACCTGCTCGCCTCCCAGTTCGCCCTCTAGCAAGTAGCCGCGAGCCGTTCTCTCGATCAGTCGCGCACCATCGTGGCTATGAGTGAGCAGGTTGTATTCCTCAGCGACGCGCTGACGTTCCGCATCCACGCCGCGAGGATGAATCTCGATTTCCCAGAGCATCGATTCGTTCTCCGATCAGTCATGCCACAACGCAAGGGCGGCCAGTCCCATGCCCAGTCCAAGGTACACGCCAGCCAGTCCCAGAGCCAGAAAAGCGACCCGCGACTCGGCTCCAGGGCGGCGCAGAGCCGTGATAGCTGCCCCGAGGCTGAAGCCCGCAGGCAAGACATTGACTGCCAGAAGACCGACAGCGGCAAGGCTCCACAGAACCGCCGAGCGATCCGAGATTTGCCGGGCCTGGACGTACAGCCAGACGGCCAGTCCGGTCAGCAGCCAGATTGCCACGCCGCAATACAAGGCCAGCCAGGCAGTCTCGGCCTGTCGAGTAATTCGCGTCGGCATCACCACGATGGCGGGCGACTGGGGAAGTATCACGGCCTGTTGTCGGCTCAGCAGGCGATTGATGCAGCCGATGCAAACAACTTGGCCGGCCCAAAGACTGCGGCATGTCTCGCACACACGGGCCTTGCAACGAGTACAGAAGCCGACCGCCGGCTGGCCGGCATGCCGTGAGCAGGCCGCCTCGTCGGGGTGCAGCGGTCGGCTGAATCGGCCGGGCGGTTCGTAGAGTGGCTGACGACACCCTGGACAACGCGCCCCGACACGTTCACGTCGTTCCGAGATCACCCTATCGCAGATCGGACAACTCGCCATGATGCCTCGCGGGTCTTCATCCGGGAGAATGCTTGCCAACGATCAGCAAGGCTACCGTCAAGCACCACAACAGGCTGACGAGAGCCAGACAGGCTCCCGCCGCCGTGAGCGTCCGTCCCCGGTCGGCTACAGAGGATTGCAGTCGTCGCATGGTCAGGCCGGCCACCGCCAGCGCGAGTGTCGGAAACAGGGCACCTACGAGACTCAGCAAGATCGTCAGGCCCGGCAAGCCTTCTCCAAGAGCGAGGCCGAAGCCGATCAACGTCAGGGCCAGTGTCAGCGGCACGGTCGCGATACCCAGGATCAGGCTCAGCACGGCCAGCGGATGCAGTCGTCGCGGTAAGGCGAGATCGGCCAAGCGAAAGTTCTTGCAAGGGCCACACAATTGCCGACCGTGCAGGTCGATCAGACACGCTTCGCAGAAGGGCAGTCGGCAATCTTCGCAGTGGCCGACTTTGGGCACGCGATCGTGGTGAAAGCAGATGCTAGGATGCACCTTGCCCACTGGACTTGGTTTCCAGCGTGTCGGCAAAGAGGGCAGGGGAGGAGGCTGCACCACGGGCAGGGCATCGACAATGGGCTGTGACTCTGAAACGGCGATGGCTTCGAGTACGGGAACGGCTTCAAGGCGTGGCGGTTGCGACTCCGGAGCCTTCAGCGGAACGCGCATGCCGCAACCGCAATCGCAAAACACCAGCAGACCCGCTTGGTGATCCGATCGGGTGTGTCGCTTGCCGCAGCCTTTGCAGACGAATGTGATCATGCATCGATCCATCGCCACTCCCACCGCTGACGCGGGTGGGCTCGCTGTCCTGTAGTCTATCAACGCGAACTTGAGGGAAAAGTCGCGTTGTTGTCGCAGAGGTGTGTTGCGTGTGTCGGTCGGGCAAGGCGACCGAGTCACAACGATCACGCAGTAGCCGGGTTGGCGACGACGAACAAATTCCTCGGCGACTCGTTTGCCAGTCCTGCGATTCGGGGCAATAGTTCCTCGGAGCGATTGAGGAAGCCGTAACCAGGGTTGGGCGGCTGTCGCTGCGCAAACCAACGTCAGGAGGACGCACTCGTGAGCGTTCGACATGCCTGGTGCCTCGTGTTGGGTGTGAGCCTGTTATCGACATTGTCCGTTCGTGCGGCGGAACCCGGCCCCTTGCAACTGCCTGCCGCGTCGGCCAGTCAGCAACTGGCGGATCAAATCGCCGATGTGCTGCGACAAAGTGCTGTCATCAAGCGATACAGCATCGACATCGGCGTGTGGGGAAGCGATGTGGTTCTCCGCGGAGAAGTCGCCGATCAAGCCCAGCGGGAAGAAGTACTGCGTCTCACTCAAGGCGTGCCCGGTGTAGCACGCGTGCTGGACGAACTGAAACTGGCCGGCCAGTACACTCCGGTTACCCCAGTTCAGGGTAAAGAGTCGGCAGCACAACCCAAGGGCGGCCCCGAATTGCCTTCGGCTCCGCCGATGCAGCTTCCTCCGCCGGATCGATCTGGGATGCCCGGCGCGAGCATGGGGCCGATGCCCGAACCGCTGGCCGTTGGTCGCTTGCCCGCTGGAGCCTTCTCCGAACTGAATCCGCCACGCATGCCGCCCTATGCTTGGCCGACCTACGCCCCGTACAACAACTTCTCGCGAGTGGCCACACCGTTGGCCTACCCTTGGCAAGCCTTCCCGTTCATCGGCCCACACTATCCGTTCCCCAAGGTGCCCCTGGGCTGGCGGTCGGTGAAGCTAGAGTTCGATGACGGCTACTGGTGGTACGGTCAGGTTGGCAACAAGTACAACTGGTGGAAGATTCGCTACTGGTAAGCCAAGCGGATCGGTCGTGTCGGGCAGGGTCGGGGAGGTCTCCCCCGGCCCTGCCGCCCGTTTCAGGCTTGTCGCGTCAGCCGGCCTAGTTCGCCAAAGTCTAGCACCTCTCCTCCCGCGATCGCACAGCAACGATGCGCCGCCCATCGTCGCTTGCCCACCACATTTCCCCCTGCCGCATGCACGCTGAAGGCGGGCAAGACGATCTGCTCGGCATGGATTAAGTAGCACGGCCCGCCCACTCCGCTTCGCCAGCGAAACCAGGGATGTTCGTGGCCCTGAACCACCCGTCCGGCCGTCCGCGGCTGATCTCCGTGAACCACCTGCCAGTCTCCCAACCGTAGTCCATCGACAAACAGGGGCAAGGCGTGCTGTTGTTGCCTCGTCAGCCGGTCGTGGTTGCCAGGTATCACACCGACCAACTCGATCCCCATGTCTGCGAGTGCTTGCAGTAGTTCGGCGGACAATCTCTCGGCACCGCGCCGCCCGTTCTCGAACAGGTCGCCCGCCACGACCAGTCGGCGAATGTCCTGGGTGACCAGCGTTTTCAGGGGAGCCAGTTCTTCGGCCACCGACCGCACAGGCACCGCTTCGCCGTCTAGTTGTCGAAGGCGGTCGTACCCCAAATGCAGGTCGGCCACTACCGCTGTTCGCGTCGGTAGATGCACGGCAGCGCGTGCCGGAGTCAACAGCCAGTCATCCAACACCCGCATCGGCACTCCCCATCAACTCAGCATGGAGTCGAGCCAGAGCCTCGGCGGGATTGGCTTCCGCCAGATCGCTGACCAGGCTGTCCCGTTGCGTCCATGCTGCTGCAAAAGGCGAAGGAGCCGACAAGACCCGACAACGCACCGTCAACAAGGGCAACTGCTCGGCCCAGGCCAGCGCCGCAGAGGCATCGCAGCACGCTTCGCGAATCTCGCGCAATGCCTGACGGATCAGCACGAAGTCGGCATCGTGCTGACGTACCTGATCGAACAATTGCCGCTGCGGCCAGTCGGCACCGCCCACTCGGCGACGGCGGCCCCTTGGATTTCTCAGCAGCATCAACCCCGTTCGCGCCACCCGAGCAAAGCGATGACGCAATAACTCGCTCTGTTGCAGAGCCGCATCGAGTTGTTCACGGAAGCCTTCGCTTCGCAACAACTGACGGAACAACTCGGCCGGTTCAGAGAGTTGGCAGCGAACCTGCAAGGCAAATCCCAGATCTGCCACCGTGGCGCGAGCCACGATCTGTTGCTCGCTTGCCAGTCGGCTCACAGCCACACGAGCCAGAGCCTCGTTGCCTAGCCGATTCAACGGAGTGTGCAGGACGTACTCCATGCCCGCCTCGCAGGGGACGATCTCGATGAGCAGTGTGGCCGCATCGGGAATCTCGCTGATCGCCTCCTGTTGCAGGAAATAGCCTGCTAGCAAGTCCGCGGCCGACTCGTTCAGGCCATAATCCTCGCTCAGCAGTTGCCGGAGTGCCGACGGCCCTTCGCGAAGAGCCTCGGCGGCCTGTTGCCGCAATACATACAACCGCGCCGCCAGTTGCCTTGACAGAGGCCAGCCCTCGCCGACCCAGACCGGCGGTCGCGGTCGGCCAACCACCTCCTCGACGACCAAGCCGACTTCCTGCCGCGCGCGAAACTCCAGACAGCGACCGTCGAGCAAAAAACGGTCGCCCGGCTCGAGGCGGTCGGCAAACGATTCATCGACTTCGCCAATCGGCACCAGGATGTCCTCGGGCAAGGCATCTGGATCGACAGGAGCCGACTCGCGACGCACCACGCACAGCGTTGGATCGGTCAGGATCGTGCCGAGGTTGCGCCGCACCAGTCGAGCAGTGGCGGCTCCCGCGATAACCCAGCAATCGCCATCGGCAACGAGTCGAGCCGGCAGCCAGTTGGCCCCCTGCTGATCGCGACCACTCAGATACGTCAGGCAATCGTCGAAATCACGTCGCGATAGGTGGGCATAGGGAGTGGCCCGACGAATCAATGCATACAGTTGCTCGGCCGTCCAGGGACGAACGCAGCACAGGCCGAGCAGGTGCTGACACAGCACGTCGAGCGGCGCATCGGGCACCGTGAGCGGTTCGCACTGACCTGCCAGACCCGAGGCGCAGGTCACAGCGGCTTCGAGCAGTTCTCCAGGTGAGGCGGTCAACACCAATCCACGCGAGATTCCTTGAGGATCGTGCCCAGCTCGGCCGACGCGTTGCAGCAGTCGAACCACATCGCCGGGAGGATGGATCAGCACCACGAGTTGCACGCTGCCCACGTCGATGCCCAGTTCCAGGCTGGTGCTGCACACCACTGCACGCAGTTCCCCGCGTTTGAAACGGCGTTCGATGTCGCGACGCCGGTCGGCAGCCAGGGCGGAGTGATGCACGGCGAGGCGATCTTCCCAACCGGGCAAAGCACGACGCAAGGCCCAGGCCAAGCGTTCCGCCAGCGATCGCGTGTTGCAGAAAAGCAATACGGCCCGGTATTGAGGCAACTCGGTCGTGAGTCGGCTTACCAGGGCCGAGAAGAATCGGCTGTCGGGCGGAAGGAGTTCGACCCGCAGTTCCGGGGCAGGCGAATCGGCAGCACGCACGATCTGGCAAGTGCGATCGACACCCGCCAGCCAGCTTGCCGCTATGGATAGCGGGGTCGCGGTCGCTGACAGGCCGAATCGGCGTAGGCCGGCACAGGCGGAATCCCGGCTCGTGGCCAGAGCCTCCAGCCGTTCGAGACTCAGGGCCAGGTCGGCTCCGCGTTTGTTGCCGACCAGGGCATGCACTTCATCGACGATCACCCACCGCACGTCAGCGAGCAACTCGGCGGTGGTGTGTCCAGATAGCAACACCGCAAGGCTCTCGGGCGTGGTCAACAGCAGGTCGGCCGGATCACGAAGAAACTGTCGGCGATCGCTGGCCGAGGTATCTCCGGTGCGGACGGCCAGACGAGGCAGCGACAGATCGGCTGGGAGAAACTCAGCGAGGTCGGCCAGATGCCGGTCTAGATTGCGAGCGGTGTCCTGTACCAAAGCCTTGAGCGGAGCAACGTAGAGCGCACGCGGGCCACTGTAGCGGCGGGTTTGCAGCAGGTCGGCAACAACGGGGAGCAGAGCAGCGAGAGTTTTGCCGGTTCCCGTCGCCGCGCTCAACAACAGATGCGGAGTCGTCCGAACCGCTCGCCAGGTTTGTTGCTGAATCGGCGTCGGCTCGCCAAAGGTGTGGGCGAACCAGTCGCGAAGCCAGGTTGGCCAGTCGTCTACGCCGCGTTCAGGGAATGATGACACGCTCATGGTTGCATTTTAGATCGACCGGGCCATAGATTGTAAAGGGAGATAGTGTTCCCTGGGAGTCTGCCGTCATGCCGACTGGTTTCCCGTGCCCCAATCCCAGTTGTTCCCACGTGTTCGAGCCAACCGCCGTCAAAGGGGCTGGCACGTTGAAGTGTCCGCTGTGCGGTACGACCTACCAGTTTCGCGCTGGAACGTCACATTCGGAGTCGGCCGCTTTGAAAAAGCCGGCGGAGCCTCGGCCCGTTCCGGTGAAGCCGACCGCTTCAGAGAAGGCAGGGCAAGCCAGCTCAGCCGCTTCTCGACCCGCGCCGCCGCTCACGGCCGCGCCTCCCCCAGTGCCGGTCGTGCCCGTAGTTCCAGTCGTGCCCGTAGTTCCAGTCGTGCCTGTGGCACCGAATCCGGGTAATGCGCTGGTGTTTACGCAGCCGACCGAAGATGAGTTGCCGCGACGCCGCCGCCGACGTTCCCGCCGAGGAGGCAATCACACTTGGCTCATCGGCACTTTTTTATTCGTTTTCTTGGCCAGCCTGGCTGTGGGCACCCTCTACTATTTCAGCGATCAGTTGCCCTTCAGCGAGGAAGAAGAGCGTCGCCAGGCCTTCAAGGCCAAGGGCAATTTCACCATCACCGTACCGACCACCTACCGCAACGATCGATCGCTTCTAGAACGCTTCAACGCGAACCTAGCCGTCTCACGCATGCGGCCACGTTCCTGTTTCGTGCTGTTGTACAAGGACGACCAGAAACGCGAACGCTCCGATCCAGAAATGCTCGATCTAGCCCTCAAACGTCTGCGCGGCTACTTCCCCCAACTGGAATATGAAGACCCGTTTCAGCAAGAAGATAGAGGACGCAGCGGCACGCTCGACGACGAACAGGCCATCGTCCTGCATTTCAGCGGCAGCGAGAACGAGGTGCCCATACGCGGCGAGTGCTGGATGCTGACGCGACAGGGCTACGCTTACTGGCTGTTCTTCTGGTGCCCAGAGGACTTCTACGAGCAACAGGCTGAGGAGTTCGAGGACATCCGCCGCCGATTCAAGCTGTTCAATCAGCGGGAGGGATGGAAACCCACTCCGCCCGAAACGGTGCCGTTTCGCGGCGACAAGATTGCCTATCAACTACGGTATATCAAGGATCGCTGGACGCGGGAGCAAAGTGCCACCGATGTCGATCCCCTGGCGGAACTGTACCTACGCGGCTACGAACCGATCGTGGACGACGAAACAGGTCGCGTCCGAGTGGAAAAGCTAGCGGGCAAGGCGGCCGATCTGACAGTGATGGTGCTGGAAAAGGCGGCCGACCTGAAAAGTGCCGTGGCGGCCGCTAAGGAACATCTACGCAAGAAACTCATCGAGTTGTACCCGCGTCTAAAGATCGAGGCCGATACGCCCCGTAAGGGGGATCGCGCCGAATCCAGCCGTGAAGTCGGTGCCTTCCGGGGCCAGGTGGAGCGATTGCGGCTAGTACTGGACACCGATCAGGAACGCTTTGGTTTGCTGGCTGTGGTGCCGCGAGCAACCGGGGTGCTGGTGATTTTCGGTGAGAGTCCCTACGAGCGACGCGACTACTGGGAGCAGGAGTTTCGTCAAGTGCTGCGTACTGTGGGGCCGGCCGACCGAAAACCGTGATTCTGTTCAGAGCGATCGGTCGCGCGGGAGTGTCTGGATGGGCATGGTCGAACCAGGGGTGGGTGGAGGTAGCACGGGGGGTTCCGTACTGGGCGGCGGTGAGACCGAGGGGGCTGCTGGATTCTGCAATAGCGGTGCCGAGGGTTGCACATTGGGTGTCTGGATTTGACTTCCCTGTTGCCGCAGTTGTTCGGCGCGGTTGCGGACATCGTCTTGACGAACCGCCTGGATGGGCTGCAACTTGAAATGGAACCGCTGCACATCGCGGAAGGGATAGGGAATCAGATTCTCGCTGATGAAATCGATTCCCGTCCACTGGTAGAAGGGCGGCACGAATTCCGGCTCGACATCGAGCGGTTCGTAGCCATCCTTGAAGAGCCGGAAGCGATACTTGCCGTAGTAGATGAAAGGCTGTTCGACAGGAGTAGCACCGATGGGCTGGCCATCGCGATACACCATGGCACCAATCTCTTCTCCAGGGGTGACTCCCTCGCAAGTAATAACAAAGCGACGGGTGACGCAGCCGGTTTGCAGGCTCACTAGCATTACCAGCAGCAGCCCCGCACATCGCTTCATGGCCTCCCCTCCTGCCCAATCAGTTTTCCGGGAGAGCAGCAGATAGCTATTTTGCCTCCAGAAAGCAAGTCGAAGTTTGCCGAGTGGAGACCGTCTTTGCTGTCTGGCCTAACTGACTATTGTCGTGAGAAGGAAGGAACAACCAGGGCGAATTGGGCGAATCTGGCCTGTCGGGTCTATGCACTATTGCCCTAGCGCAGTAACATACAACGGCATCAAGGCCGACCGCTGGCCCACGACCGGTGGCCCGTGAGAACATGGGTGAGATCGGGTGACACGCTTCGACCAGATCGAACATGCCAGTTTGACCGATGTGGGTGTCCGACGCAGCCACAATCAGGACAACTACGCCACACAACTGGCCGGTGATGAAGAAGGCTGGAGACAACGAGGCCATTTGTTCCTAGTGGCCGATGGGATGGGGGCGCATGCCGTGGGCGAAAAAGCCAGCGAGCAGGCCGCTCAGTACATCCCGCTCATCTACCAGAAACAAGCGCATCAAGGAGCTGCTGTAGCTCTGCGGAGAGCCTTTGTCGAAGCTAACGCTTGCATCCATGCCTGCGGTCAGCAAAATCGCGAATTCCAGGGCATGGGTACGACCTCGACGGCACTTCTGTTGCGTCCAGAAGGTGCCTGGATTGGACATGTGGGCGATAGCCGCTGTTATCGTATCCGTGACGGCTTCATCGAGCAACTCAGCTACGATCACAGTCTAGTTTGGGAGTATGCCCGGTTGCAACGCATCGACCCTGACGAGGTCGAGGACGTTCCCAGCAACGTCATCCATCGTTGCCTCGGCCCCGAGCCACTGGTTCAAGTCGATGTAGAAGGCCCGCACGAGGTTTTGCCTGGCGACATCTTCTTACTGTGTAGTGACGGGCTTTCCGGTCAGGTGACCGATCCAGAAATGGGCGCGGTCGCCAGTAGTTTGCCCCCGGCAGAGGCCTGCCGCTTTCTGGTGGATCTGGCCAATTTGCGTGGTGGGCCGGACAACATAACGGCCATCATTGTGCGGGTCGGTTCGGGAGGTAGTCCCGAGGCCAACTCGCAACCGAATCCCGCCTCCG
>Ga0272446_1005497_pt1 | contig 13931 bp, 11 predicted proteins | sample YNPCB0061_FD_194587 | JGI IMG/M metagenome (GOLD analysis project Ga0272446, IMG submission 194587) | Hot spring microbial mat communities from Yellowstone National Park, WY, United States - YNP-CB-006-1 | ecosystem: Environmental > Aquatic > Thermal springs > Hot (42-90C) > Sediment | place...
GCCCAGATTGGCCTGCTGTCACGGGAACAGGCCGAAAACCTGGCTGTCGAAACTCTGAACTTTGACAGCCTCGACGCAGTACGTACCTGGCTGGCCCTCCAGCCCACGACTTCCGAAGTCACCGAAAACCCGGACAAGCCTTCGTAACGGCCAGGCTTCAGGCCACACCAGCCCGCACCGCCAAGGCGGTAAACTCACGCCGTGCCTGGGCCTGCACGTCTGCGGCATTGAGTGTCGTCAACGCTCCGTCGCGGACGACGACGCGACCGGCAATGACCACATGCCGTACGTCAGAAGCCATAGCCGCATAGACCAGGGCTGAGAGTGGATCGGGATGCGGCGCGGCATGCAGGGTGTCAAGCGTCACGACGGCTATATCGGCCGCTTTTCCCACGTCAAGACTGCCAATTTCGTTCTCCAGTCCAAGCGCCCGTGCTCCGTGCCAGGTTGCCATCTGAAAGGCGTCCAGCGCGGTGAGTTTTCGCGCGCCACAGCGCATTTTCTGAAGCAGCGCGGCTGTCCGCATTTCCGTGAAGGCATCGAGCCGGTTGTTGCACGGTGCGCCATCGGCGCCCAGGGAAACTGAAATACCGCGCTCCAGCATTTCCACGACTTTGGCGATGCCGGAGCCGAGTTTCAGGTTTGAGGACGGGCAGTGCAGCACGTGGGTTCCGGTCTCGGCCAGAAGCTCCTGCTCGGTCTCGTCAAGCCAGATACAGTGCGCGATGCCGACGTGGGGGCCGGTCAGGCCCAGCGCGTGCAGGTGTGCCAGGTTTCGCCGTCCGGTCAGACGTTCGACCAGCGCCACTTCATCCCGGTTTTCCGAAGCGTGCGTGTGGATGCGTACGCCCTTTTCACGCGCCAGGGCTGCCACTTCCCGCAACAGCGTTTCGGTGCACGACAAAACGAAGCGGGGCGCAAAGGCCATGTGAATCCGGCCCCCGGCCTGGCCGTGCCAGGCGTCGAGCAGGCGGAGGGATTCAGTACGCGCCTGCGCTGTCGTCTCACGAAGGCCCGGGGGCACTTCATCGCCGGCATCCATCAGGCACTTCCCGACAACCGCGCGAAAACCGGTTTCGGCAACGACCTCCAGGGCCGCTTCCGTGTGGTGGACACTCTCCATCGTCATGGCGCAGGTCGTCCCACCGGACATCATTTCTGCAATGGCGAGTTGCGCCGAAACCCGGAGACTGTCAGGTGTGTGGGCGGCCTCGAACTTCCAGATGCGCGTCTTCAGCCAGTCGAGAAGTTCAAGATCGTCGGCCGCACCCCGGAACAGAGTCTGGCACAGATGAATGTGCGATTGGACAAAACCCGGTATCACCACGCACCCGGAGGCATCGAGTGTCTCATCGGCTGTTTCAGGAACTTTGCCCAGGTGCGTGATGCGGCCGTCCTGCACATAGAGATCGCCGTTGATGACTTGGTGGTGTGGGCCGCCCGTGAGCAGTGTGCCGTCGATAATCCGCAGCGTCGGCATGGTTTTACTCCGTCGTGGGTGGGGCTACGGTCTGGCGCTCGACCTGGATGTGCGGCAACAACCGCAGCCCATCGGCCAAGGGCGCCGGCGCCGACGAAAGCCACAGGACATCCCCCCGCCTGGCCGTGCTGAAGGCTTCATTACCGGCGTGGCGGTCACGCTTGAAGCGCGTCAGCAGCGTACAGCGGTCAGGGCCACAGACAAGCCGTTTTTCACGTCCCTTTTCACGCTGGAGGTCGCCAATGACGCGCCACGGTGTCCAGCCGGGACGGACTTCTGTCGCGCGTTTTCCATCCCGCCGCAGTACGAAGTAAAAAAACTTCTGGACGCGACTGGACAGCCCGCTCATCGCATCGAGCTGTGCAACGAGCGGCGTTGGTTGCCAGGTCAGCGCAACATGACACCAGTCCCGTTCCGGTTGCCCGGCCAGCATCCGACAGGGCCCGTTGGCCGTGCAGGGCGCGAAAATTCCACATTCTGAAAGATCTTCGAGGAGCGCGTCACGAAGCTGCATAGCCGCACGCGCACTTGCGTGCAGGGCCGGCTCAATGACACACAAACTGCCATCCGGTGCAAGGTGATCCCGGGCCAGTTCCCGCACCCAGGCAGCCGGCGGGTCTTCCTCCGGGGCGCACTCGTTGAGAACGTTGGAAAGCCAGATGAAATCAGCCGCAGCGTGCGGCGGGTATCTGCCCGTACTTTTGGCATCGCCGGTGTGTGGCGTCACGTGCAGCGTCATGGCTTCATGACGCTCGGCATTGATCCAGTCAGCGGCCTGCCGCAGCAGGTCCGTCGCTTTCTGGAGGGCGGCTGGTGACATTTCGACCAGAACGATCCGCACCTGAAACGCCGCCGGCTGCAACGACGCCAGAAATGACAGCGTCGCCAGAGCCGAAGTACCCGGCCCGCAGCCCACATCCAGGACAGTGAACCGGGATTTTGCTGTGAGTTCTTTGACAACATCTGGATGCCCGCCCAGTTCAGCCAGCACCCAGGCGGCTTTGACATAGTTGCGTGGCAGAAAGTGGAACAGGTAGGCCAGACGGCGCGTGTCGTGCCAGTAATCGCCAGGAGCAGCTTCAGCGAGGTTCTGGCGCTCCCGGGTAAAATCATCGGAAAGCCGCACCAGGGCACTGGCCGTCGCGCGCAGAAACACTTTACCGACCGGCCCACGGTCGTACTGGGCCAGCGCCTCGGGGCCAAGCAGACGCCCTACCAGATAGCGTTCCACGTGCTGCAACAAATCGTTGTTCATCAGAGCGCAGGTCTTCAGGCTTTGCCAGAGCGCAAGCCCATTCCGGGGAAGTGGTTGTTTTGCCCGGCAAGGACGCTTATCGTTGCAAGTCCTGATCTCATCTGCCGGGAGTATGGAAGCGCCGTATGATTGAAGCCTACTTCGCGGAAAAGGTTCCCGAAGTCAACCGCTGGCTTGACCAACTCATGCCGCCAGTGACGACCCCGCCGCCGCGCATTCACGAAGCCATGCGGTACAGTCTGATGGCTGGTGGCAAGCGGCTGCGCCCCATACTCGTGCTGGCTGCTGGCGAGGTTTTTGGCGGCGCACCAGAGCGGCTCTATCCAGTGGCCTGTGCCTTCGAGATGGTTCATACCTATTCTCTCATCCACGATGACCTGCCGGCCATGGACAACGACGACCTGCGGCGGGGTATGCCAACCTGCCACAAGCAGTTTGATGAAGCGACCGCCATTCTGGCCGGAGACGGGCTGATGACCCATGCGTTTCGGATTCTGGCTGAAATGGATGCCCCTGCCGAACAAAAAGTGCGCGTCATCCGGGAACTGGCCGTTGGGTCCGGTACGGTTGAAGGCATGATTGCCGGCCAGATTGTTGACCTCGAAGCCGAAGGAAAGCCCATTGATGCCGGGCGGCTGGCATTCATTCACCGGGCCAAAACCGGCGCGCTCATCCGTGGGGCGCTGGTTTGCGGCGGGATTGTCGCCGATGCCACCGAAAGTGACCTGGCACTGCTGTCCGCCTACGGCGACCGGGTGGGGCTGGCTTTCCAGATTGCCGATGACATTCTCGACGAAACGGCCACGGCTGAGCAGTTGGGCAAAACCCCCGGCAAGGACGCGGCAGCCGGCAAGGCGACCTATCCGGCGCTGTACGGGCTGGAGGCTTCGCGGAAACAGGCCGAGTCCCTGGCTGAGGAAGCCATTGAAGTGCTTGCGCCGCTCGGCCAACGGGCGGAACTGCTCATCGCGATGGCGCGCTTTGTCGTACACCGCACTTCGTAGCCCGGCGGGCTCGGTGCTTCGTCTTTCACTTTCTTTCGTCCGTGCGGAGAGCTTCTATGCGATACATCATGAGTTGGTTTCTGGTGCTGTTTCTGGCCGCAGGCGCATCCGTTGCCGCCACCCAGTCCGGGGTCAAGCGGGATACTCCCCGCCCCGGAAACTCCAGTTCCGAAGAGGCAGCGCCAGCGCCGGATTTCACAGTGCCAAGCCTGACCGATGACACCTCCATCCGCCTTTCTTCCCTGCGCGGCAAGGTGGTGGTCATGAACTTCTGGGCAAGCTGGTGTCCACCCTGCCGCGCCGAATTCCCGCTTCTGGCCAAGCTCTATAACCAATACAAGGAACGGGATGTCGTTTTGTTGTCGCTCAACCTGGCCGAAGAAGCCGAAACGGCGCGTCATTTCATCCAGCAGACAGCGCCGCCCTTCCCCGTGTATGCCGGCGCCATCGCCGCCGCCAAGTACAATGCTTCACGGCTGCCGACGACCTATTTCATTGACCGGGCCGGGCGCATCCGGCGGCAGGTTTCCGGGTTTCATCCCAAGCGCACGGAAGCTGAATTCTCCAGCCTTATTGATGAGCTTCTGGCCGAGCCGGCCCCGGTGGCCCAGCCATGAAAGCCATGTCGAAACCTGCTGCCCCATACCGTTTTCTGACCGCGTGCTTCGTCCTGCTCGTTCTGGCCGGCTTTGGTGGCTCGTCGCCGCTTCCGTCCAACCTGGATGCCGTCAGTGTCGTTCAGCTCAAACGGCATCTTTCCTTTCTGGCCTCAGCCGAGCTTGGCGGGCGCTATACCCTCAGTGCCGGCAATCGCATCGCAGCGCGTTATCTGGCTGCCCAGCTCGAAGCCTTTGGCTACCGGGGGGCAGCCACGGACGGCTCGTTTTTCCAGAAAATTCCATTTGTGACGCGAACCGGTGGGCAGGACTCCAAGCTGATGCTGGAGGGTGCTCCAAAACCCTTCGTCCATGGCGAGGATTTCATTCTGCGCGATCCGGCGGCAACCCTGCCCAATCTGTCGCTGAAAGCTGAAATGGTCTTTGTCGGGTACGGGGTGTCCCACCCGAAAACCGATGCCTATCAGACGGTCAACGCCGAGGGACGGATCATTCTCTGCCTGGCGAGTGGCACACCGGACGTTCTGGCCGGGGAAAGCCTGCCCAATGACTGGCGCGAGAAAGCGGCTCTGGAGCATGGCGCACAAGCCATGTTGTTGATCCCGGACGAAAAACTGGCTGAGGGGTGGGCGCAGGCAGCGGCTTACGTCCGTCGCCGGTCCGTTCCGCGGGTGCGCCCGAAAGCCTCCGCTGCAAAGCCAGACCAGCCAGCCATTCCAACCTTCCTGCTGAGTCCAGCCGCGGCTGAGTCCTTTCTGTCCCCGTTCAATCTCACCCTCGCACAAGTGCACGAAGCAGCCAGAACCGGTGCAGCATTGCCATCCGTTGCCGCCCAGCGCCGCTGTACCATCCGCACGACCGAAAACGAACGGGTCGAATACAGCCAGAATGTCGTCGGTATCCTCGATGGCGCTGATCCAAAGCTCAAGCAAGAGTTTGTCGTTCTCAGCGCCCACTATGACCACCTGCCGGCGCAGGGTGACGTCATTTTTCCCGGAGCCGACGACGACGGCTCCGGGACGGCAGCCGTTCTGGAGCTGGCCCGGGTGTTTGCCGAAGGTGAGCGCCCAAAACGCTCGATCTTCATCCTGTTCAACACCGGCGAGGAAATGGGACTGCTCGGCTCAGGCTACTTTACCGACCAGGAACCACTCGTGCCGCTGGAAGCCATTGTGGCGAACTTCAACATTGACATGATCGGCCGCTCCCGCGCGCCCGGTGACGACCGGCGTGAAAATGCCGAACTGACCGACCGCGACAGTGTCTTCCTCATCGGGCCGGACAAACACAGCCGCCAGCTCTTTGAGCTAAGCGAGCAGACCAATGCCGCCACAGTTCAGCTTCGGCTTGACTACACCTACAATGACGAAGCCCATCCGATGCGGCTTTTCTATCGCAGCGACCACTGGAACTTCGCCAAACGTGGCATCCCGATTGTTTTCTATTTCACCGGTTTGCATGCCGACTACCACCGACCGACCGACACGGTGGACAAGATTGACTTCGAGAAAATGGTCCGCATCACCAAGCTGGTCTATGCAACGGCCTGGCGAACGGCCAACCGTGAGCAGCGTTTCGACCTCGATGTGTGGAAAAGCCGGGAGCGCGCCACACCAAACCGGTAATTGGACCACAAAAAGGCTGGCAACCACTCAACCCGTGTCGCTGCCAGCCTGTCCCTGTCCGGTTGCCTGTCGGCCAAAAATGGATGTCCGTCCGGGCTATCCAATCTGGAGTGCCATTTTGGAGCCTTTCATCTCGATGCGGGCAATTTTACGGGCGCCATCCTTGTTTGTGAACACCACCGTGTCAGCCGTTGCCGGCTTGGGCAGCTCGACCAAGGTATAGCTTGTCCGGGCGACTTCCCGGCTGCCGCTCCGAATGCTCAACTCCCCAGGTTGTTCGTCGTCGTACTCAAGCGTGTAGTTGCCCGTTTTCACTTCCTGCCCCTGCACGACGCAATCCCGTGGAATCATTGTCTCCCGCTTCCGTTTGGCAGCCCAGACGGGAAGGCTCAACAACATCATGGCCAGAGAAACCAACATGACCTGTCGCATGGCTTTCACTCCTCTTGTCAACCGCAGCGCGGTTTCGTGGGGTATGTCCGATCTGACATGAACCTGAGTTTTGGTTCATATCGCCTATACGACAAGAATATGAGTTTAGGTTCATGTTTTACAATCCCCTTCTTCCGAACCTTTCCCGTCACATCCAAAAACCCGGCCCAAAAAATGTCTTGGAAGCGGCACACAACCGTTTGCTAGGATGGAGTGCCAACCTGACCGGTATCTCCAGTACGGATCATGAACGCGCCTATGAAATGTCCTCTGACCGTTGGTTCAGAGCTTGGAATCGCATTACCAAAGCAGGAACGCAGCCGTCGCACCCGCGAAAAGCTCATCCTGGCTGCTGCCCAGCTCTTCGAGGAACGAGGCTTTGAGAAAACAACCTCCAATGACATCGCGGCAGCCGCCGGTGTCAGCATTGGATCGTTTTATGCCTACTTCTCAGACAAGCGGCAGATTCTGCTTCTGTTGTTTGAGCAGCTCATTTCTGAACGCCTGGACGCCGTCTTCAGCAATTTCACCGAAGAAGACCTGACCGGCGGCGATCTTCGGGGCTGTATCGAACGCTGCATTCACCGCACCTTTGCCAACAAGGCGGCGACGCCAGGGCTGACCCGTCTCATCTACGATTTAGCCCCCAAAGATGAAGCCGTTGGGGCGCTGTGCCGGCGCCTGATGGAAGATTCAGTGGAAAACCTTGAGAAACTGCTCCGCAAGGCCATGGCGCTGGGGCTCACAGGCCTGACCGACCCGCACACGGCAGCGACAACCATCGTCCACGCCGTCGAAGCCGTGGCCCGCAAATGTGTCTTTGAAGATGAATTGCCGGAAAAGGACTGGCCGCCTTATATCATCTGTCTGACGGATATGACCTATGGCTTTGTCTTTGGCGCCGGGTCTCAGCTTCCGGCATAAAGGCCGCCAGCGTGCCTGCAAGTGCTCAGGGAAAGACTGGTTAGACACTTTTTCCACAAGTTTTCCACAGGCTTCCTTTTTTTCTCCCGACGAAAAGGCTTTGGATACATAGCTCCAAATATAAGCAAAAAAAAGATTTAACCTAAAAGCCCATCCAGCGGGGAAGGCTCTGGGGGCTGACAGGAGCTGTTACCCTGTGGTTTTCCACAAGTTTTCCACAGGTGGGGGCGTCCGTTATCCACAGTTGCTGACGGACCTGGTGGGTTGATTAGTCACCTTTGCGCGGGGTGTAGCCGGAGCGGGTACGTACCACGAGCTTGCGTTTTCCGTCTTCAGCCCGGACGGTGACGCGCCGGAAGCCGCTCCCCTGCGGCTGGTCCTGACTCGGAACAAATCCAATCGAATACTGGGTACGCAAATCGGCATTGATGGTACGCACAATTTCTGGAAGCTCGTCCAGCGTCTTCGGGAAAAAGGCACGGCCGCCGGTTTCACCGGCAATGTCTTTGATGAGCTGGACGGAACGCTTCCGCGCCGAGCGGCCGAACAAACCTCCGTTGTCATCCTCATCAGGGAAACCAACGATATAGACCTGTACCTGATACTCCTGAAGCAGCTTGAGCATCTGCTTGCGGTCGTAGTAGCTGTCCCGCTCATCGCCATCGGAAAAGACGACGATTGCCTTGCGGCGGTTTTTGCCCTCCTTGTCGGCATACTCGGCAGAAAGCTGAATGGCATCGAGCAGGGCCGTTCCGCCTCCCCACACGATGTTGTCCACGGCGTCCTCGATGTCTGCCGGCCGGGGCGTAAACTCCTCGGCCAGTTCAGCTTTGTTCTTGAAGTCCACCAGGAAGAACTCATCGCCTGACTTTGCCGCACGTGCGAGGAACTTGACGGCTTCGACCACTTTTGTCCGCCGTGGACGCATGGAACCACTCGTATCCACGACGAATCCCAGGCTCACCGGGGCTTCATCACGGCTGAAGTACTCGATTTGCTGCTCCACCTGTTCATCATAGACACGAAAGTTTTCCTTGCGCAGGTCACCGACAAAGCGGTTGTCCTGGTCGAAGACAGCCACATCGAGAACCACCAGGCTGGTATCTATGTTGAACACCTCGTCCTGGGCTGCCGGGGGATTGGGTTTTTGGGGCCGCTTGGGCGCACGCTCCTGCCCGATCAGGCCAAGTGAGGTGCCTTGGAGCATGGCAAGGATGACACCAGCCACCAGCCAGAATTTCGTTCCTGTCATTTTGTGCCTACCTCCCGGAATCTTGCCTTCAGTGGGCTGAACTCCGTACGTTGCCTGTGGATTTTTCTTGTCGCTGTGTTTTCCATGTGCTAGGTTGAGCGCCTGACAATGACGCTTTAGTATCCATAAATAACTGCAAAAAAAGACTTTAGGGATTACGCCAAAGATTTCCACAGGGACGTGGGGTATCTGTGGAAAACCTGTGGAAAACTTCTTTTCCCTATCGAAAACGGCTCGTACCTGCCGCGCGTTGTGTTGACTGTCAAGGGTTTGGCCATGATGGATGATGACAAGTGGACTTCTTTCCTGGGGGAGATCGAGCGGCGCATCAACCACGAAAGTTTCAGCACGTGGTTCAAGCCGGTGACATTGCAGGCCTGCCAGGGTGACACCATCTACCTCCGGGTTCCCAACCGAAGCTATGAGGACTGGATTACAGAGACTTACCACGAGTATGTCGAAGAAGCCCTGAAGGCGGTTGGATGCAGCGGGGCGCGCCTGGTGTTTGTTTACACAGAGTCGCCCGAACCCAAGTCTGCCAACAACGGGTTGCTTGACGATGATCATCCCAAGTCAGGCAAAGATGCCTTCTCCTTTGGTGTCTTCGACAGCGACCTCTCCGAGGGTTTGGCCGGCACCCGCATCGTTGACCTCGAACCGCTCGAACTCCCGCTCAACCCAAAATATACCTTTGAAACTTTCGTCGTCGGTTCGTGCAATCAGTTTGCACGGGCCGCTGCCATGGCGGTGGCTGACACGCCAACCCGTACCTACAATCCCCTGTTCATCTACGGGGGCGTCGGTCTTGGCAAGACCCATCTGATGCATGCCATTGGCCACGCCATCCGCAACCGGGACCGCCACATGCGGTTGGTGTACATCTCCTCGGAAAAGTTCATGAACGAACTCATCAACGCCATCCGGTACGACAAAGCCCAGGCATTCCGCGAGAAGTACCGGAGCATTGACGTGCTGTTGATTGACGACATTCAGTTCATTGCCGGCAAAGAACGCACCCAAGAAGAGTTCTTTCACACCTTCAACGCCCTCTACGACGCCCAGAAGCAGATTGTCATTTCCAGCGACTGCCCGCCACGTGAAATCCCTACGCTGGAAGAACGCCTCCACTCCCGTTTTGAGTGGGGACTCATTGCTGACCTTCAGCCACCTGACCTGGAGACCAAGGTCGCCATTCTGAAACGCAAGGCTGATCTGGAGAAAATTGACCTCAGCGACAATGTCGCGCTGTTCATCGCGGGAAAAATCAAGTCCAACATTCGTGAACTGGAAGGGTCGCTCATCCGGCTGGTGGCTTACGCCTCGCTCAGGCACCGCCCGATTGATATCGAGCTGTGCAAAGAGGTTCTCAACATCGAGGAAGAAGAACGGCCCATCACCATCGAGATGATCCAGCGGGTGGTCAGCGACCACTACGGGCTACGGGTGGCTGACCTCAAATCCAAGAACAACTCCCGCAACATCGCCGTGCCACGCCAGGTCGCCATGTACCTGTGCAAGCAGCTCACCAACCACAGCCTGCCTGAAATCGGACGCCACTTTGGCAACAAGCACCATACAACCGTGCTTCACAGTTGTGAGAAGATTTCCCGCCTCTACCAGACCCAAAACGATTTCCACAGGCTCATCAACAACCTAATTAGTTCATTGAAATAGACTTAGGGCAGTTTTCCACAGATCTGTGGAAAACTGCCTGTGGATGACCTGTGGAACCTGTGGAAAACTCTGCCCACCCCCCGAAGTTTTCCACAGGTTCCACAGGAAAGGGCTTTTTTTCCACAGCTTTTTCCACAGCCAAATTCAAGCCTAAGTGTTCTAAAATCAACATCTTGTAATTTTTTTCCACATTTCCACAGGCCCTACTAGGACTACTAGATCATGATCCATGTGGATATTTCATGAGTTGTAGTAAAAAGACGCCCGCCCGGAATCAGCGGTACGCAGCGGTTCGGGCAGCCCGCTCAAGGCAAATCTGGGCCTTCAAACCGGGAAAGACCGTTGCCCAAATCGGCAGCACCTGCTGGGCGCACCACACTTCCAGGCTGATGTCCGTGTTGTCCACGGGAATGGGCACAATCTGCAGGCTCTGGTCCTGCATCTCCACAATGACTTCCTTGACTTTGCCGCCGTGGCGACGGTCAAGGGCATCGGCGAGGCGCAGGATGGGAATCAGCCTGGTGACGGTTTCCTGATGGACCGGCAGAAGGCGGGTGAAGTCTTCGTGCTTGCGTTTTGGAAGTGAGCCACGGTGGTAGCGCGCCAGATTGGCAATGATGGCTATCTCGTGTGGATGGAAGCCGGGAAGCTCGGCGTGACGAATGAGGTACATCGCATGTTTGTGATGGCTTGTGTGTGCGATGTGGTAGCCAATATCGTGCAGCAGCGCCGCGTAGCGAAGCCATTCCCGTTCACGCATGCCCAATCCGTGGAGGGGCAGGGTCTGGTCGAAAATCTGCTCAGCAAGCCTGGCGGTGTGGTGGGCGTGGCCGGCTTCGTAGGCATACCGGCGGGCAACGGAGAGAATACTGCGCTCCCGGATGTCCCCGGCTGACAGGGGCGTATGGGAAAGCGACCAGCCCTGTTCACGCAGGTAGTTGATGACCACCCCTTCCCGCAGCGACCACTCACAGGTGGTCAGATGCTGAATACCCAGTTCCCGGAAGATGGTCTCCAGCAGGATGCCGCCGGCAACGATGATGTCAGCCCGGCGACTGTCCACACCGGGAAGTTTGCGTCGCGCTTTATGCGGCATCCGTTGCAGACGGCGGTTGAGGGCTTGCAGCTCCGCGTAGGTCAGTTCTGATGCAAAGGATGTAAATGCGACCTTCTTGGGCGCTGGGGCCTTTGTTTCCAGGGAGCGTGTATCGGGCTTGGCAGCGGCAAGGGCGAGGATGGTTCCAGAGGTTCCGACGACCCGCTGAAAACCTCCGGCCTCCTGGATTTCACGCACCGTCCGGGCAAGGCCGCTCTGAATGTAGGTGGTGAGGGCTTCAATTTCAGCGCGCGAAGGTGGGTCCTGCCGGCTCAGAAACTGCTCCTGAAGACGGACTGCGCCCAGCTTGACCGAGGCCAGATAGGCTGGCGTCTGGCCGTCCGTCAGAATGAACTCGGTGCTTCCGCCCCCGACATCAATGATGAGTCCGCGTTCACCCTGGAAATCGGTAACTTCAGCGACCGCCAAGGCAATGAGCCGGGCCTCTTCGACGCCGGGAAGAATCTCAACTTTCAGCCCGATTTCCTGTTCGACACGCTGGAGGAAAACCTCCCGGTTCCAGGCTTCCCGGATGGCGCTCGTCGCCACCACCAGCACGGCTGTCACGTCGTGCGCGTGCGCCAGGTCGGTGAAACGACGAAGGGTAGCGACGGCGGCTTTGATTTTTTCGTCCGTCAGGTGGTGGGTTTCGGTGAGACCAGCGGCCAGGCGTACGGTGTCTTTCTCCCGTTCAATGATACGCAGTCTTTCTCCCGGACGGGCTTCAGCAATGATGAGATGGATCGAGTTTGAGCCAACATCTATCGCTGCGACGCGGTGCAGTGCTGAACCCGGCCTGGGTGAGATGCTTTGACGGGGAGCCGCAGGCAATGGTGAGTCCCGGGAACGTAGGGTGATTTCAGGCAGAGACCGGTAGGGAAGGGCCAACTACGACAACCAACACTGGCGAGGCTAGCAAAAATTTGACTGCGCCTCAAGTAACCGACACACCCGGAAGACAGTGCGAAAGTGGGGGCAACGTCAATGAACTTCGGTTTGGCACTCCCGCCGCAGCCATCCTGCTGGGAAGGACGGCGGGCTGGGAGACGCCAGCCCACCACTTTCGCCTTACGGAGGATATTACCTGAATGTCGTTCCCAAGACACACCTTTGAGCGACGATTGGTTTGCTGTCTTTTTGTGCCCCTGATGGCGCTGGCCTTTGTTCATCCCACTGCCATTGCCCAGTCCAAGTCACCAGCAAAGCCGGCTGTCAGTCAGCCCGCTGTCACGCCAGAGGAAAAGACGCCCAAAAGCACACCGGCGCTGACAAATGAGCAACTTCAGGCCGACCCCGAAGCCGCCCTCAAGGTACTGCTCGAAGGCAATCGCCGCTTTGCCGCCGGCAAAACCATCCATCCCCGCCAGGACATTGCGCGGATTCGTGAAACGGCCAAAGGGCAAAAACCCTTTGCCATCATCATCGGCTGCTCTGATTCCCGGGTGCCCAACGAAATCGTCTTTGACCAGGGACTGGGCGACCTGTTCATCGTTCGGACCGCCGGCCAGGTTTCAACCTACGCTTCGTGGGGAAGCATCGAATTTGCCGAGGAGGTGCTTGGTACAAAGCTCATCTTTGTGCTGGGACACACGAAATGCGGCGCGGTGCAGGCGGCGGTCCGGCTCCCGGAAGTACCAGGGCACATTGTGACCCTCATCAACGACATCAAGCCTGCTGCCCAGCGGGTCAAGGGCCAGCCCGGCGATGAAGTCGAAAACGCCGTCCGGGAAAACGTCCGCATGCAGGTCGAAAAGCTCAAAAACCTTGAGCCGGTCCTGGCCAAGCGGTTTCGTGAGGGCAAGATCAAGATCGTCGGCGGCGTCTATGACATTGACACCGGTCTCATCACGCTCGTCGAGTAGTGCATCCACCAGGCTGGCATAGCGCTGCTGTGCCAGCCGACCACCAGCCACACACCCACGCACGAGAGGAAAACCATGAACGCTACCCAAGCGATGTTCTTGAGCTTGTTGTCGCCAATGGTGCTCGCTTTCATCCTTGGCGTCATTGCCACCCGCGTCAAAAGCGACCTGAAATTTCCCGAAGACCTCTACACAGCGCTGACGATTTACCTTCTCGTCGCCATCGGTCTCAAGGGCGGCTACAAGCTTTCCATCAGTCATCTGAGCGACTTCTGGCGACCGGGCCTGGCAGCGATTGCGCTGGGAGTCATTATCCCGATAGTGAGTTATTACATCCTGCGGCAGCTAGGAAAATTCAACGTCTGGAACGCGGCGGCCATTGCGGCCCACTATGGCTCGGTGTCCGCCGTGACCTTCGGTGAGGCCATTGCCTTCCACGACACGCTCAAGGAAGAAGCCTTGCGGGCAGCTATCGAAGCCGGCACCGTTGCCGCTGGGACGGCGGCCGATGCTCCGGCGGCCCTGGCGGTCTATCAGGCGCATGGCCTCAACTACGAAGGGTTCATGCCTTCGCTGCTGACCATCATGGAAGTCCCGGCCATTCTGGTGTCCATCATCATCGCCCGCCTGCAGAGTCGTGAGGATTCGCTGGACGCCGGGGAAGGCGGGACGATGGGCGAGGTTCTGCGGGAGTTGCTGGCCGGGAAAAG